>Ga0247727_10003081_pt1 | contig 37352 bp, 30 predicted proteins | sample WisWelCaveWW1625_FD_202498 | JGI IMG/M metagenome (GOLD analysis project Ga0247727, IMG submission 202498) | Biofilm microbial communities from Wishing Well Cave, Virginia, United States - WW16-25 | ecosystem: Environmental > Aquatic > Deep subsurface > Groundwater > Cave microbial mat | place...
CAATCTGCTGAACTGATCCGTCACGTCAGTTGCGATCCAGTGTCCAGTCAGCCCGCCGCTTTCGCCCAGTCTACGCGACGGGCCACGGCGAGGTGTTACATTCCATGAAACAGACCGATCCAGTGTTGGATCATCCATGAAAAGGGCACCCACATGAGGCCGGCGAGAATCCCCACCGTGAGTGGGAGCGAAGTTGGTTCGATCATGAAGAACGGAATGGCGATCGCGAAGACCAACCAAGCCATTACGATGGTGTGAAAGAACAGACTGTCGAATGCATTGGTTGGCCGAGTCTTTCCCAAGAGGTCTTCCCCAAGCCAGCGGGCGACCAGGAGGCCCATGCCAAAGATCGAACCGGTACCGATGAACAAGACCCAGGCGGCCACGCCCACCGGCAGGAAGGCGCCGCAGACTCCGATAACGGACCAGGCGATGGTCCCGGCAATGGGCATAGCGAGGAAGCGATTGCGTGCGAACTCTGCGCGTTGATCATCGAGTGTTCCGGGAGGCGTCCTAGTCATCATGATCTCCGCGTGGCGACGTCCGCCCAACGTCGACGATAAGCTGCGGGCCGGCTTGGCGCGGACCGTGCGCAAGCACGGGCCGTGACAAGACGGACCGACAGCTTGATCGGCATGTTATGCGGCGGCGTTGGCTTTGGCGCGCTCGTGCAGCGTCTCGGGCGCGATATCGGCACCGTTCGGCCACGTCACGGTGCCGCCCTCGAGGAAGAACCGAGCGAAGTACTCACGGTCCTTCAGCGGCTGGAATATGGGACCCGTCAGCCATTCCGAAAAATCGATCGTCCCTTCTACTCCGTCGCTGAACACGAGGCGAATTCGAAAGTCACCGCGATGCTCAGCTCGGACGACGACAGGAATGGTGTTCATGGCTCGGCTCCTCAATCCAGCGGGGCGATCCTCTCGAGAGGCTCCCCCGACTTCATGCGGCTCCAATTTGCGTCCAATTCAGCCCGATGCGCAACACACCACTCCCTAATGAGCCGCTTGGCGGTGCGGGATTCCAGGCTACCGACCAGATCCTCTCCGTCAAACGTGAAGGTCGCCTGCTGCCCCTGGAATTCTGCGTGAAAATGCGGCAATCCGTGTTCGCGGTAGAACATCCGGATCACGATGCCGAAGAAGGTTGAGATGACGGGCAGTCGAATTCACCTGCCTCTTGCTGTGTCCGCATAACGACCTGCGGTTGACCCGCGAAGACCCGCAGGGACAACCATGCAAGCTGCCATTATGCCGATGCGGGTCTTCGTCGGGTCCAACCGTGTGTTAGACGGCCGAATCGAGCGCAGCGGGTGGACGGCTGGGTCTTTCAACGACCACATGAGTTAGGTGCCGGCTGCTACGAATGAGCGCCGACCCGGAATCCAGCGATTGACCCGACGCTTGTATTCTCGATAACTCTCCCCGAACCGCCGTTCCAGCTTCGGTTCCTCGACGTAGACCACGAAAAGGTGCATTAAGACCGTCATGAGCACGGCGAACAGTACGATCGCCGGAGAAAGTCTGTAGAAGCCCCACCCGCACAGTACTGTCAACCCACCTTTCGCCATTGGGTTACGGACATACTTGTACGGCCCCCAGGAGATGAAGACCTCCGGATCAGGAAAAGGAAAGCGGGCGTGTAATGACAGAGCGCCACTCGCTGAGAAGAGGCCGAAGCAGGTGAACGCGAGAATCCCGCCGGCAATCATGAGGATGATCCCGCCGACTGCCATCCAAGGGGGCAAGCTGAGCGGGATGAAGGAATCCAGCCGCCGCAGTTGCCAAGTGATAACCCCGAAGATCAGGGTCGCACACGAGGCCATGAACAGCGACTTCAGAAGTATCACTACCTTCCGCATAGCCCTAACCTCCAAGAATCTACGTAGACATGGCTGTCTAACGCTCGCGCTCAGCGGCGCGCCGCGCGGCGCGACCCGTGCGTTCTTCCAGCACGGGGCGTGACGCGCGAGTGCGTCCGCTGCAGCGCGTGGTTGGACAGCATGGTGATTAGCCTGCCTTTCGCTTGCGCCATCGCAGGCCCCAGAATATCGAGCCCGCACACAGAGCCACACCGGCAAGAAGTACCAAGATGTCCTTGTGCGTTAACCCAAACAGACCTCGCGCTGCGAGAGGACCTAGTGCCACCACGAGTCCGGTGAAAGACGCACAGGCGAAGGTTACGATCTTCATCATCGGGTAGAGGCGAAGGCGCGGGTACACCATGATCGCCAGGCCTACGAACATCAGCCCTACAGCCACCGCCAACGCCAAAACGGTGCGCTCGGTGTCGAGGACCCGGCTGTAGACCATGCGCAGCACAGCGTCGCCGGCCGAGATGGAGAACATGGCCACCCCGATCCCGAAGGCGGACTGAGAGACGATCAGTCGCATGGCCTGCTCACGCTAACGTCTACGATCGAACGTACACAAGACTACTACTCCCCCATCTCTAACTGTCTGTCCAACGATCAGATGGGCTGAACTACCTTTAGGGACTTTGGACTGCGGGCTGGTCGGCGTTGCGCCGACGCGCTTGTGCACCGTCGGTGGGGCAGGTCCGGCCGCGTCAGTCAGTTGGACCGAATTCGCTCTCCCTCCCTGACAGCCATATCCGAAATTGGCCGGTCTGCACATCTCGTCGGGGCGTCGGGCTGCATGAACCCTTTTTCGGACCGGGCTGAGTCGTTGAGATGCTCTACGCTTCCGGAATGATCTCCCCCCGTCCGGGTGGTGTCAACCCGGTGCCGCGGGCAGGCGCAGGCGGGCCAGGCAGCCGGGGGCGTCGGAGCGGCTTTCGATCGAGAGATGCCCACCGTGGGCCTCGGCGATCTGACGGCAGAGGACGAGGCCGATGCCGGTACCGTGCGGCTTGGTGGTGAAGAACGGCACGAAGAGGTTCGCGCTCTTTGGAAGGCCGGGGCCGCCGTCCTCGACGTGGATCTCGACCTGGGGTACGGCACCGCCGGCCCGCCGCCAGCCCACGACGACACCGCCGCCGGTCTCCTGGGCGGCGTCCACGGCGTTGCGCACCAGATTGATCAGGAGCTGCTCGATCTGGTCGGCGTCGGCCTCGATGGTAACGTCGGGCCCGGGACGGACCTCAACGGGGAGGCGCGTCTCCAATCCGGCGACGCGCCGCACGAGCGGGGCGACCTTGACCGGGGCGAGCGACGGCGGCGGCAGGCGCGCCAGCCGGGCGTAGGCGTCCATGAAGCGGCCGAGCGATTCGGCCCGCGACGCGATCACCGACAGCCCGCGCCGCATGTCGTCCTGCCAGTCGGCCGGCAGCGGCTCGCAGCCGAACAGACGCGACAGGCTTCCGGCGATGGATCGGATCGGCGCCAGGGAGTTGTTCAGCTCGTGCCCGACGACGCGGATGAGGCGCTGCCAGGCCTGGCGCTCCTCGTCGCGCAGTGCGCGGCTGACGTCGGCCAGCACGAGGAGGCTGTGCGGCTCGCCGCCCTGACGGAACGTGCCGGCGTGCGCCTCGTAGCGGCCGGATCCGCCCGCGAAGGTCAGGTCGAGGATGCGCGGGACGGCCGGCGCCGGGCCGTTCAGCAGCCCCAGGGCGCCCTCCAGCCCCAGCTCGGACGCGTCGCGCGCCAGGACCTGCTCGGCGGGACGGTCGAGCAGCCGCTCCCCCGCCCGGTTCACGAGGCGGAGCCTCCGCGCGCCGTCGAAGGCGAAGACGCCCACCTCGATCTCCTCCATCACCTTGCGCATCAGCGCCAGCGCCTCGAGCGCCCCGAGCCGCTGCTCGCGCAACGTGTCGGCGAGGGCGTTCACCTCCTGCATCACCTCCTCGATCGGGTCCTCCGGGCCTCGTCCCCGGCCGCGCAGCGAGAAGTCGCCCTCGCGCAGGGCCGCCAGGAGGTTGGCCACGGTCTGCAGGGGACGCAGGGCGCGCTCGCGCGCCGCGAACGCGAAGCCGATCCAGAAGACGACGACGAACAGCGTCACCGTCAGCTGGGTCTTGAAGGCGTAGTCGCCCAGCCACAAAAGGAGAATGGCGACCGCCGACCCCGGCAGGCCGGCCAGGAAGGCCAGCAGCCAGATGCGGCGATCGTGCGTCAAGCGGTGGCGCCGCGCCGGCCTCACAGTCCGTAGCGCTGCAAGCGGCGGTAGAGGGCGCTGCGGCTGAGGCCCAGGGCCGTCGCCGCCTGGCTGACGTTGCCGCCGAAGCGCTGCAACGCCTTCTTGATCAGGAATGTCTCGACCTCCTCCAGGCTCATCTCCTCGAGCAAGGCGCGGCCGTCAGCGCTCGCGCGCAGGCCGAGATCCACGGACCGCACGAGCAGCCCGTCGCCCATCAGGACCGCGCGCTCGATGGCATGGTCCAGCTCGCGCACGTTCCCCGGCCATGGGTGGTCGAGGAGGGCGCGCACCGCCGACTCCTCGAATCCGCTCATCGCTTTGCGGTAGCGTCGCGCGTGGCGATCGAGGAAGTGACGCGCCAGGAGCGGGATGTCCTCGCGCCGTTGTCGGAGCGGTGGCACCGGGATCTCCACCGTGTTGAGGCGGAACAGCAGGTCCTGGCGGAAGCGGCCCGCCGTCACCTCCGCCGGCAGGTCGGCGTTGCTGGCCGACAGGACGCGGGCGCTGACCCGCTTCGTGCGCGACGACCCGACCGACTCGAACTCGCCGGTCTCCAGGACGCGCAGGAGCTTGGCCTGCATAACGGCGCTGACGTTGGCGATCTCGTCCAGGAACAGCGCGCCGCCGTCGGCCAGCTCGAAGCGCCCCACGCGGTCGCTCTTCGCGTCGGTGAATGCGCCCTTGACGTGCCCGAACAGCTCGCTCTCGAACACCCCCTCGGACAGGCCGCCCGCGTTCACGGTCACGAGCGGGCGCCCGGCGCGTTCCGATCGGGCGTGCAGGGCGCGGGCCACGAGGCTCTTCCCCGTGCCGTTCTCCCCGGTGATCAGGACGTTGGCGTCGGAGGGCCCGACTCGTGCGATGAGCTGCAGGACCGGCTGCATCGAAGGCGAGGCGGCGAGGAGATCGTCCGGCGCCTCGCCGTCGCGGAGCAGGAGGTTTTCGGCCTCCAGCCTCTGGGTCCTCCGAAGCGCCCGCGACAGCTCGATCTGCGTGCGCAGGATGGCCAGGAGCCGCGCGTTCTCCCATGGCTTCTGCACGAAGTCGCGCGCCCCGCGCCGCATCGCCTCGACCGCCAGATCGACGCTCCCCCACGCGGTCATCACCACGACCGGCAGCCCCGGGTCGATCCCTTGGAGGCGCGCCAGGAGATCGAGGCCCTCCTGGCCAGAGGTCGTGTCGCGCGTGTAGTTGAGGTCGATCAACAGAAGATCGAAGGCCCCCTGCTGCAACGCCTGCAAGACCCCCGCCGGAGAGCGCGCCGTCTCGACCTGGCAATCCTCCCCCTTGAGCAGGAGGCGGAGCGCCTCGAGCACGTCGCCCTGATCGTCGGCGATCAGGACGCGCGCCGGCTGATTCGCAGCAGCCTTCATCGTGGTGGGCGCCGCATGGCGGTGTGCGTCGTTCCGTAGGGGATTATAGCCCCGAGGCGGCCCCGGCTCCTTCCCGTCCCGGCTCCTTCCGGTCCCTACTCCGCCCGGAGCGCCACCATCGGATCGACCTTGGTGGCGCGCCGCGCCGGCACGTAGCAGGCCAGGAGCGACACCGCGGCCAGGAACGCCGCGGCGCCGAGGAACGCCGGCGGGTCGGCGGCGCCGACGCCGTACAGGAGGCTCCCCAGGAGCCGCGTCAGCGCGAGCGCTCCCGCGATCCCGAGCGCCGTGCCGGCGAGGACGAGCCTCATCCCCTGCCCCAGCATCATCCTCAGCACGTCGCGCGGCCGCGCCCCGAGGGCCATGCGCATGCCGATCTCCGGCGTGCGCTGCACGACCGCGTAGGAGGTCACGCCATAAATGCCGACCGTGCCCAGGACGAGTGCCAGGAGGGCCAGGCCGCCCAGGAGCAGCATCGGCAGCCGGCGCGGGGTGAGCGAGGCGGAGACGACCTCTTCGAGCGTACGCACGTGGACGAGCGGCAGATTCGGATCGACCTGGCGCACGACCTGGCGCGCCGCTCCCAAAAGCGCCTCGGGGGGCGTCTTCGAGCGGACCACGATCGTCATGGAGCCCTCCGGCCGCTGCACGTATGGGAGGTAGATGGTCGGAGGGGACGGCTCGTCGATGCCGCGCTGCCGCATGTCGCCGACCACCCCGACGATCTCCTGCAGTCCTTGCGTGTCCCAGGCGAAGTCGATCCGCCGTCCGATCGGATCCTCGTCCGGGAAGTGGCGATCGGCGAACGCCTTGCTGACGATGGCCACCTTGGGGCCTGCGGCGTCGTCGCGCTCGGTGAAGAAGCGGCCCTTCAGGAGCGGGGTGCGCATCACCTGGAAATAGCCGGGGCTGATCATCTGCTTGTCGGCGTTGGGCGAGGCGTCGCGCGGCCAGGCCCGGCCTTCGATCGCGAAGTAGCCGTCGGTGCTGCCGCCTCCGAGCGGCAGGTTGTAGACCGCCGCCACGCCCTCCACGCCCGGGAGCGGGGCGAGCCTCTCCAGGACGTCATGGAACAGGCGGGCCTGCTGCGGCGGCTCCGCGTAGGCACCGCGAGGTGCCATGAGATTGAAGGTCAGGACCCGGGAGGGGTTGAAGCCGAGGTCGGTCGCAAGCAGCAGGGCGAAGCTCTTCAAGAGAAGCCCCGCCCCGGCCAGAAGCACGAGCGACAGGGCCACCTCTCCCACAACCATCGCGCCCCGCAGCCGGTCGCGCGTCGCACCCAGGCCGGAGCGACCCCAGCCCGACTTGAGCGCCGGCGACAGGGCGACGCGCGTGGCGCGCAGGGCGGGCGCCAGCCCGAACAGGAGGGCGGTCACGACGGAAGCGAGCACCGTGAACAGGAGGACGGCGGGATCGAGGCGGACCTCCTCGGCGCGCGGCAGCCAGTCGCCGCGCGCGGCCACCAGGAGATCGACGCCCCATCCCGCCAGGATCACCCCGGCGGCGCCGCCCAGGACAGCGAGCACGAGGCTCTCGACCAGGAACTGGCGCACCAGCCGCAGGCGCCCCGCCCCGAGCGCCATCCGCACGGCGACCTCCTGGCGCCGCGCCACGGCGCGGGCGAGCATCAGATTGGCCACGTTCCCGCAGGCGATGAGCAGGACCATGCCGACGGCGCCGAAGAGCACGAGCAGCGCCGGGCGGATGCGGCCGACGACGTGCGTCTTGAGCGGGATGAGGCGGGCGCCGTGGTCGGTCACGCCTTCATTCTGCCGCTGCGAGGCGAAGGCGTCGGCGCGGGACTGCGCGGCGGCGAGATCGACGTCCATAGGCAGCCGCGCGATGGCGGTCATGAAGTGCAGGCCGCGCGGGGCGTTTCCCTCATCCAGCCGGAGCGGCAGCCAGAGGTCCCGGCCGGAGCCGGCCTCCAGGTCCTCCGGCAGGAGAGTGCCGAGGCCTGGCGGCAGGACGCCGACGATGGTGACGACCTTGCCGTCGAGCGTCAGGGTCCTGCCGACGGCCTGCGGGTCCGCCCCAAAACGGCGGCGCCAGAAGGCGTCGCTGATCAGCGCCACCGGCTCGGCATGTCGTCCGTCCTCCTCGGGACGGAACCCCCGTCCGAGCGCCGGCGCGATGCCGAGCATCGGCAGCATGTTCGAGGACATGCGCACCGCCCAGACGTTCTCGGCCTCGCCGCCGGTCAGGACGTAGGCGGATCGGAAGTAGGTCGCCACGTCGGCGAAGATCTCGCCGCGCGACTTCCAGTCGAGGTACTCCGGATACGAGGTGGGTATCGTCGTGTCGGGGGGCTGCAGGTCGCGCAGCAGGAGCAGCCGCTCCGGATCTTCGTAAGGGAGCGGCCGCATCAGGACGGCGTGGATGATGCTGAACATCGCCGTGTTGGCGCCGATCCCGAGCGCCAGGGTGACGACGGCGATGGCCGTGAACGCGGGCCTATGGCGGAGCGCCCGCAGACCCTGGCGGATGTCCTGGACGAGGCTGTCCCACATGGCGGTCTCCTACTCGCTCCGGAGCGCCGCCATCGGGTCGACGCGCGCGGCGCGGCGGGCCGGCAAGTAACTGGCGAGGAACGCGACCGCCGATAGCAGCAGGGCGACCGTGCCGAAGGTCCACCCATCGGTGACGGTGACCCCGACCAGAAGCGATGCCAGGGCTCGAGTCAGGGCGAAGGCTCCGAGGACCCCCGTGACGACGCCTCCCAGCGCCAGAGCCATGCCGTGGCCCACGACCATGCGCAGGATGTCGGCAGGCCGGGCCCCGAGCGCCAGGCGCAGGCCGATCTCGTGGGTGCGCTGCGTGACCATGTAGGCGATGACGCCGTAGAGCCCGATGCTCGCCAGGGCGACCGCGACCGCGGCGAAGATCGCGAGCAGCGTCATGTTGAAGCGCCGCGCCGCCAGCGAGCCGTCCAGCACCTCGCGCAGGGTCTTGACGCCGTAGGCCGGTACCTCCGGGTCCACCGCCCGCACCTCGCGGCGCACGGTCTCGGAGAGCGCGGCGGGATCGAGGCGGCTCCTGACGACGAGGGTCATGTAGCGTGAGGGCGACTGCGCGAGCGGGACGTAGGCCTCCGGTCTCGGATCGGCGTGCAGGCCCTTCTGCTTCACGTCACCCACCACTCCGACGATGATCGTCCAGGTGACCTCGCCCCTCTCGTTGGTGCCATAGCTGATCCTCTTGCCGACTGGGTCCTCGCCGGGCCAGTAGCGATCCGCCATCGTTCTGCTGATGACGGCAACTTCGGGCGCCCCGCTCGCGTCGGTCTCGACGAGGGCGCGGCCGCGCAGGATCGGGATGCCGAGGGCGCGGAAATAGCCGGGGCTCACCTGGTGATAGCCGCCATCCGTGGATTCGGCCGCGGTCGGCGCGGGGCGTCCCTCGATCTGGAATCCGAGGTACGAGTCGATGCCGCTCAGCGGCAGGTCGGTCGTCGCGGCCACCGCCTCGACACCGGGGAGCGCTCCGACGCGCCGCAGCACCTCCGCATAGAACTGCGCCTGCTTCGCTCCATCGGGGTAGGACGCGTCCGGCGTCCACAGCCGGACGGTCAGGACGTCTTCGATCCGAATCCCGGGCTCGATGCTCTGCAGGCGCAGGAAGCTCCTGACCAGCAAGCCCGAGCCGGACAGCAGGACGAGGGCGACCGCCATCTCGGAGACCACCAGTCCGCCGCGCAGCAGGCGCGCCCGGGGGCCGGCGGAGGACGAGCGGCCTCCTTCCTGGAGAGCCTCGTGCGGGCCGGCCGAGGACGCGTGCAGGGCCGGCGCGACCCCGAACAGCAGGCCGGTGAAAACCGACAGGGCCAGCGTGAATCCAAGGACCTTCCCGTCGACGCCGACCGCCGAGATGCCGGGGATCGAGTCGGGCTGCAGGCCCACCAGGAGGTCGCAGCCCCACAGCGCCAGGAGCAGGCCTGCCCCGCCGCCGAGCAGGGCCAGAAGGACGCTCTCGGTCAGGTACTGCCGCAGGAGACGGATCCGCGTCGCGCCGAGAGCCGTCCGGATGGCGACCTCGCGCCGGCGCGCGGCCGAGCGCGCCAGGCACATGTTGGCCACATTGGCACAGGCGATGAGCAGGACCAGCCCCACGGCGCCCAGGAAGACCAGGAGGGCGGGACGCACCTCGCCCACCAGGTGCTGGTGGAAGGGGATGACCTCGACCCCGGTCTCGACGTTGGTGTCGGGGTGCTGGGCAGCCAGGCGGGCGGCGATGGTGTCCATCTCGGCCTGCGCTTCCTGGCGCGTCACACCCGGCTTGAGGCGCGCGATGACCGGGAAGTAGTGCAGCCCGCGAAGGGTTGCGATCTCCGTCCCGGGCGGCAGCCATGGGTTCTCCGGGACGTCCTTCTTCGCCAGGGCCCAGATGAGCGACGACTCGGGAAACTCGAAGCCGGGCGGGGTGACGCCCAGGACCGTGAAGCTCTCGCTGTCGAGCGTGATCGGCCGACCGACGACGTCACCTGCGCCGCCGAACGTCCTCTGCCAGAGCGAGTGGCTGATGAGTGCGACGCGTCCCCTTTCGCCGCTGACGTCCTCGGGCAGAAAGCCGCGCCCCCATTGAGGCGATATCCCGAGCACCTTGAAGAAGTCGGCCGACACCACCGAGCCGCGGATGCGCTCCGCTTCGCCTCCGGCCCTCAGATTGAAGCCCCGGCTCAGGTGGGCCGCCATCGCCTCGAAGACGCGATTCTGGGCGCGCCAGTCGAGGAAGTCGGCCGGCGTGACCAGGTTTTCGTGCCAGCCGCGCTTGAGGTTGTTCTCCCAGACCGTCATCAGGCGGTCCGGGTCGGGGTACGGCAGCGGCCGGATGAGCACCGCGTTCACCACGCTGAAGATCGCGGTGTTGGCTCCGATGCCGAGCGCGAGCGCGAGCACCGCCACGGTCGTGAAGGCGGGGTTCCTGAAGAGCAAGCGAAGTCCGTACCTCAGATCCTGGAGGAGCGTGTCCATCACTCGCTCCGGAGCGCCGCCATCGGGTCGACGCGGGCGGCGCGGCGGGCCGGCAGGACGCTGGCGAGCGTCGCCACCAGCGCCAGGACGAGCGGGACGGTCACGTACGTCCACGGGTCGGCGGCGCTGACGCCGTAGAGCAGCCCGCTCATCAGGCGCGACAATCCCAGGGCCGCCACGAGACCGGCCGCCACGCCGGCCGCCGTCAGGGACAGCCCCTGGCGGAGGACCATGACCAGGACGTCGCCCGCCAGCGCGCCGAGCGCCATCCGGATGCCGATCTCTCGCGTCCTTTGCGCGACGGAGTAGGCGATGAGCCCGTACAGGCCGACGGCGGCCAGCAGGACGGCGACGCCGGCGAAGACGCCGAGAAGCGTCAGGGCCGCGCGGCGCGGGGCGAGCGACGCTCCGACGATCTCCTCCATCCGCTGGATGTTCGCGAGCGGCTGATCGGGATCGACCGACCGAACCTGCGCGCGCAACTCGCCCGCGAGCCCCGAGGGATCGGCCCGGGCGCCGATCACGACGACCATCTCGCTCAGGGGTTTTTGGGCGCACGGCAGGTACATCTCCTCGCGCGGCGACGCGTCGAGCGCCTGGTGACGGACGTCCGCGACGATCCCGACGATCTCCATCCAGGGGCTCGTGTTGCTCCGGCCGGAACCGATCCGCAGCCGGCGGCCGAGCGCGTCTCCCTCGGGGAAGCGGCGGCCGGCCATCGCCTCGTTGATGATCACGACCGGGGGAGAGGCGGCATTGTCGCGCTCCGTGAAGGGCCGCCCTTTGATGAGTGGCATCCCGAGGGCCCGAAAGTAGCCGGGGCTGACCGAGCGGCGGTTGGCGTTCGGCCGCTGGTCCGAGGCGTCCTCGTTCTCCCCGTCGATCGAATAATTGCTCGAGGTGTTGGATCCCGACAGCGGCAGGACGTTGACGAGCCCCACCGCCTCGACGCCGGGGGTGGCCTCGAGGCGCGTCAGGAGCGCGTCGTAGAAGGCGGTGATCCGGGGCGCGTCGGGATACTTCGCCTCGGGCAGGGTGATGCCGGCCACCAGGCGTCCTTCGCTGGCGAACCCCGGATCGAGCGCCCGCAGTCGCAGGAAGCTCCGCATGAGCAGCGAGGCGCCGACCAGGAGGACGAGGGTCAGGGCGATCTCGGCGCTCACCAGGAGACTCCGCAGCCGCTGCCGGCGCTTTCCCTCGGTGAGGCCGCGCCCGCCGGCCTGGAGCGCCGCCTGGGGCAGGGTGCTTCCGAAGTGCAGCGCCGGAGCGATGCCGACCAGCACGCCGCTGGCGATCGTCACGATCGCCGTGAATCCGAGGACCCTCCCGTCGAGCCCGATCCCCGTCGCGCGCGGCAGGCCGTCCGGGATCAAGCGGGTCAGCAGATCGACGCCCCAGACGGAGAAGAGAAGGCCGAGCCCGCCTCCGAGAACCGCCAGGACGAGCGCCTCGCCCAGGAGATGCCCGGCCAGCCGCGCCCGGCTGGCGCCGAGGGCGGCGCGGATCGCCAGATCGCGCTCGCGGGTGGCGGCGCGCGACAGCAGGAGACCTGCGACGTTGGCGCAGGCGATGAGCAGCACGAAGCCGACGGCGCCCAGGAGCATCCGCAGGGCCGGACGCGCGCCGCCGACCACCTCCTCGTGCAGCGGCGAGAGGGTGACTCCGTGCGGCTTGGTGCCGGCCGGGCGCGCCTCGTTGAGCGCCGTGGCGAGCGCCCCGATCCCCGCCTGGGCTTGTCGCAGGTCCACGCCCGGGCGCAGGCGCGCCACGACGTCGAGGAAATGGTGCCCGCGGTCCTGGCGGTCAGCCTCGGTGAACCCGAACGGCACCGCGACATCGAAGCCCTGCAGCAGGCTCGCTCCGGGCGGCAGGATCCCCAGGACCGTGACCGGCCGGCCGTCGAGCGTGATCGACCGGCCGACGAGGGACCTATCGCCGCCGAAGCGCCGCTGCCAGAACCCGTCGCTCAGGAGCGCCACGTCGTCTCGCCCGGGCTGCTCCTCCTCGCGGGCGAACGTGCGGCCGAGCGCCGGCTCGATTCCCAAAAGCGGGAAGAGCTCGGCCGAGACGCGCGCCATCGAGAGCTGCTCCGGTTCCTCGCCGCCAGTCAGGTTGGCGGGGCGGTTCGCGGTCGCTCCGATGCCCGCGAAAACCTCGTTACGCTCCCTCCAGGCCAGGAACTCTGCGGGCGAGGCGCTGAAGCGACCCTCGTCGTGGTGCGCGAAGGTCTCGAAAACCTGGACCAGCTCCTCGGGTCTCTCGTACGGCAGCGGCCGCAGGAGGACGGCGTCGATGACGCTGAACAGGGCGCTGTTGGCGCCGATGCCGATGGCCAGAGTCAGGACGGCGGCGACGGTGAAGGCCGGAGTGCGCAAGAGCGTCCGGAAGGCGTGCCGCAGATCCTGGAAGAAAGCGTCGATCATTCGGGGCCTGCCGTCATTCGTAGCGCAGCGCGATCATCGGATCGACGCGGGTGGCGCGGCGGGCCGGCAGGTAGCTGGCGAGGAGCGACACGGCCAGCAGGAGGAGCGCGATGCCGGCAAAGGTGACCGGATCGGTGGCGCCGACGCCGACCAGGAAGGTCGCTATCAGCCGGGTCACCGCCAGGGCTGCGGCGAGACCGAGAACGAGCCCCGCGGCCACCGGCACGAGGCCCTGGCGAAAAACGAGCCCCAGGACATCGAGCGCCCGCGCCCCGAGCGCCATGCGGATGCCGAACTCGTGCGTCCTCTGGCTGACGGCGTACGACATCACTCCGTAGATCCCGATCGCCGCCAGCGCCAGGGCCAGGAAGCCGAAGATCGCCAGGAGCGCCGCCCCCATGCGCGGCGCCCACAGGGTCTGATCGAGGAGTGCCGTGACCGTCTGCACGTTGGTGAGCGGCAGGTTGGTGTCCATGGCCTGCACGGTGCGGCGCACCGTCTCGAGGAGCAGCGCCGGGTCTCCCTTCGTCCTGACGTGCAGCGTCATCGCCGTCTCGAACATCTGGTAGAGCGGCACGTACGCCACTGGCTGCGGATCCTCGCCCAGCGTGAAGACCTTGGTGTCCTCCACGACGCCCGCCACCTCGCGGAAGGCCTCGTCGCCGTAAAACTTGAACCGCTTGCCGACCGCCTCGCCCTCGGGCCAGAAGCGCTTCGCCATCGCCTCGTTGACGAGCACGACGGGCGGCGCACCTTCGCGGTCGGAATCGAGAAGGTCCCGCCCGTGCCGCAGCGCCACGCCGACGGCGTCCAGGTATCCCGGAGCGATGGTGTTGACGATTACGAAGGTCCCGGTCGAGCCGGCCGTCGGCTCGTGCCCTTCCGGAAACACAGTCCGGCTGAATCCGAAGCCTCCGATCGGCAGGTTGCTCCCCAGCGACGCCGATTCCACGCCCGGCAGGGCGCCGGCGCGCTCGACCACGTCGCGGTAGAACGCCTCGCTGCGCGGCCGGTCGTACCCCTGCGCCCCGAGGTCGAAGGTCAGGAGGAGGAGGTGCTGGCGCTCGAATCCGGGGTCGATGCTCTGGGTGTTGCGCAGGCTCTTGAGGAACAGGCCCGCGCCGATGAGGGAGATGAGGGAAAGCGCCACCTGGGTCACGACGAGGGCGCCGCGGAGCGTCACCCGCCGGCGGCCGCCCGGCTCGAGGGTCCTGTCCTTGAGCTCGGTGGCGAGGTCGGGCCGCGAGGCCTGCAGCGCCGGCGCCAGTCCGAAGAGGACGCCCGTCAGGACCGACACCAGGAAGGTGAACGCCAGGACGCCCCCGTCGAGCTTCAAATCGATGCCGTTGGGAAGGAACTGCGGGGGCCGCCAGGCAATCAGCATGTCCTTGCCCCAGAAGGCGATGAGGAGCCCCGCGGCCCCTCCCAGGAGCGCCAGGAGGACGCTCTCCGTCAGGAGCTGCCGGACGAGCCGCAGGCGGCCGGCGCCGAGCGACAGGCGGATGGCGATCTCCTTGCGCCGCGCTCCGGCCCTCGCCAGGAGGAGGTTCGCGACGTTGGCGCAGGCGATCAAGAGGACGAGGCCCACGACCGTCATGAGCAACCCGCCCGCCAGGACGAAGACGCGCCGGATGTTCGGGTTGATCATCGCCCGGGTCACCGGCAGGAGCGTCGCGTTGCGCAGTCCGTTCGGGACCGGGTACTCCTTCTCGAGCTGCGAGCCGATCCTCCTGAGATCGGCGCCGGCCTGCTCGAGCGTGACTCCCGCCTTGAGGCGCGCCACGATGTCGAAGAGCAGCGCGCGCCGCTCTTCGAAGTTCTCCTTGAAGAAGCTGGTCAGGACCTGGTCGTGCATCATCATCGGCACCCAGAGCTCGGGCCCGCCGATGGCGTTGAGACCGAAGAACCCGGGCGGGGCAACGCCGACGACGGTGAACGGCAGGCCGTTAAGCGTCAACGTGCGGCCGATGATCTTCGGGTCGGCGCCGAAGCGCCGCCTCCAGGTGGCGTCGCTCAGCACCACGACCGGGGCGGCGCCGGGTGTCATATCCTCCTCTTTGAGGAAGCCGCGGCCGAGCGTCGGCTTGACACCCAGCAAGTCGAAGAAGTTGCCGGTGGCGATCTCACCGAAGATCTGCTCCGGCTGGCCGGTCCCGGCCAGGTTGAGGGTCACGAACTGGTGGGCCGCCATGCCGGTGAAGACCTGGTTCCGATCGCGGTAGTCCTCGTAGTTCGGCTTGGACGTCTGGATGAAATCGTTGAAGCCGCCCTTGTTCTTCTCGTCGGTGGTGTAGACCGCGACCACCCGCCCCGCGTCCTCGATCGGGATCGGCTGCAGGAACACGGTGTTGATGAGGGTGTAGATCGTCGTGTTGGCGCCGATTCCGAGCGCCAGCGAGAGAATGGCGACGAGCGTCAGGCCCGGCGTCTTGAGGAGCATCCGGACGCCGTAGCGCAGGTCCTGGATCAGGGTTTCCATGGGTCCTCCCTCATTCGTAGCGCAGCGCCGCTGGCGGCGGGCGCTTCCGCGGCCTTCCCCGCCGCGGGCGACGTTCCGGGGTCGCGCACGATCCAGCCGTCGTGCAGCCGCACCACGCGGTTGCCGTAGGCGGCGTTCTGCTCCGAGTGGGTCACCTGGACGATCGTCGTGCCGTCCCGGTTGAGGCGGCGGAACAGCTCCATGATTTCGCGTCCCTGGTCCGAGTGCAGGTTGCCGGTCGGCTCGTCCGCCAGGATCAGCTTCGGCTTGCCGATCACGGCGCGCGCCACTCCGACGAGCTGCTGCTGCCCGCCCGACAGCTGGCTCGGGTAGAGGTCCTTCTTGCCGACGATCCGGAAGCGGTCGAGGGTGTCGGCGACCGCCGCCTGCCGCTCCTTCCTCCCGAGGTTGCGGTACGACAGCGGCACGTCGAGGTTCTCGTACACCGTCAGGTCGTCGATCAGGTGGTACGACTGGAACACGAAGCCGATGTTCTTCCGGTTCAGATCGGCGCGCTCCTTCGTCTTCATCCGGTGCACCGCCTGCCCCAGGAAGTGGTACTCGCCGGACCAGTCGCCGTCGAGCATTCCGAGGATGTGCAGGAGCGTCGACTTGCCGGCCCCGGACGGGCCCATGATGGAGATGAACTCTCCTTCCTGGACGTCCAGATCGATGCGCCGCAGCACCCAGGTGCGGGCGGCGCCGCTGCCGTAGGATTTCTCGAGGTTCACGAGACGGATCATTCGGACCTCAACACCCGCATCGGCTCGACGCGCGCGGCGCGCAGCGCCGGCACCAGGCAGGCGAGCAGGGCGATGCTTGCGAGAAGAGCCGACAGCCCGGCATAGGTGGCCGGATCGCCGGCGCGCACACCGTAAAGAAGCCCCGAGAGAAGCGGGGTCAAAAGCGCGGCCCCCGCGAGACCGATCAGGAGGCCGGCGGTCACGAGCCACACGCCCCGCCCCAGGACAAGGCGCAGGATCTGGCGCCGCCCGGCCCCGAGCGCCATCCGGATGCCGATTTCGTGGACGCGCTGGCCGACCGTGTAGGACATCAATCCGTACAGGCCGATCGCCGCCAGGAGCAGCGCCGAGACCGCCAGCGCCCCGAGCACCACGGCGCGAAAACGCGGCTGCCTCAGGGATCCCGCCAGGAGATCCTCCACCGTGAGCACGTGGTCGGGGGCCAGACCGGCGTCGAGCGTCCGCAGAGCGCCGCGCACCGCCGGCGCGAGCGCCGCCGCGTCGCGCTCCGTCTGCACGGCGATGGTCAGGCCCGAAACCGGGAGCTGCGCCAGCGGCATGTAGTACTCCGGGGCGGCCTCGTCGGCCAGGCTGAAGTGGCGCACGTCGCCCACGACACCGACGATCTCGCGCACGGCTCCGCCGGCGTCGAGATGGCGCCCGATCGGCTCCTCGCCGGGAAGGAAGCGCTTCGCGAACGCTTCGTTGACGAGCGCGACCGGAGGCGCGCCGGCGACATCGTGAGGACCGAACCCCCGCCCCTCGCGGATAGGGATGCCCAGGGCGCGGAAATAGCCGGGGCTGCTGACGCGCGCCTCGGCGCACGGCTCCTGTCCCGGCGGGAGCGGAGAGTGCTCGGCGATCGTGAAGCTGTCGCAGGAGTTGCCGCCGGAGAGGGGCACGATGTTGACCGCCCCCGCGGCGCGCGCGCCCGGCATCGCCGCCAGGCGATCGAGGAGCGAGTCGTAGAACGCGAGCACCCGGGCGTCATCGGGGTAACGGCTCCCCGGCAGGTCGACCTCGAAGGTCAGGACATCCTCGGTGCGGAACCCGGCCGGCACCCGCAGCAGCCGGTCGAGGCTCCCGCCAAGGAGACCCGCGCCGATCAAGAGGACGAGGGACAGGGCCATCTGGGCCACCACGAGGGCCTCACGAAGCCGCCGGCCGCCAGCGGCGACGCGGGCGCCCGGACCCTCCTTGAGGGCCGGGCTCAGGTCGCCCCGGGCGAGACGGAGGGCGGGCACCAGTCCGAACAACAGGCCGGCCGCAATCGACAGCAGCGTGGCGAAGCCGAGGGCCGTCGCGTCCACGCCGATCTCGTCCGACCTCGGGATCGAACGGCCGCTCAGGGAGATGATCACGTCGGTCCCCCACAGCGCCAGGATCACGCCCGCGGCGCCTCCCAGGAGCGCCAGGACGAGGGCCTCGGTCAGCACCAGACGGACCATCCGCCAAGGTCCTGCGCCGAGGGCCGTCCTCACGGCGGCCTCGCGGCGCCGCTCGTGGGTCCGCGCCAGGAGCAGCCCGGCGACGTTGGCACAGGCGATCAGCAGTAGAAAGAGCACCGCGCCCATGAGAGCCGCGAGCGCCGGACGGACACCGGCGACGATCGACTCGCGCAGCGGCACCAGGCGGAACCCCCGGCCGGTGTTGGTCGCGGGGTGATCGCGCTCCAGGACGGCGGCGAGGGTTTCGAGCTCCGCCTGGGCCTGGTCCGGCGTGGCGCCGTCCTTCAGCCGGGCGATCCCCTTCAACCAGTGGCCGCCTCGCGACGTGGGGTCGAGCGGCACCGGCCGCCAGAGGCCGGGGTCGTCGAAGGCCTGCGGCTGAGGCCCCGTGAATCCGGCCGGCAGGACGCCGACGACCGTGTAGTCGACGCCGTTGAGGGTCGCCGTCCTCCCGGCGATCTCCTGGTCGGATCCGAAGTGCGACCGCCAGAGTGCGTCCGACAGGAGCACGACGCGGTGCTTGCCGCGCTGGTCCTCGTCCGCCAGGAACAGACGCCCGAGAGCCGGCGGGACCCCGAGGACGTCGAAGAAGCCGCCGGTGACGAGCCCGACCCGGACCGGCTCCGGATCGCCGCCACCCGCGAGAACCGCGGAGGAGACGCTGTAGGCCGCGATCCCCTCGAGCGTGCCGGACCCCGCGAGCAGATCGGCAACGTCGGGAGGAGAGAGGTTTGCGTTCTCCGAGCCGTTCACCCGGGCGACACCGAGCACGCCGTACAGGCGCTCGGGGCCGGGATACGGCAGCGGGCGCAGGAGGACGCCGTTGACCACGCTGAACAGCGCCGTGCCCGCGCCGATGGCGACCGCCAAGGTGGCGACGACGGTGGCGGACAGGAGCGGTCGGAAGCGCAGGGACCGCAGGGCGAAGCGCAGGTCGGCCCGCAGGCCGTCGATCACGACGCCGTCCTCGCGACGCTCTCCTCGACGACCCGGCCGTCGAACAGGTGTACGGTGCGGTCGGCGTGCCGGGCGTAGCGCGGATCGTGGGTGACCATGCAGATGGTGGCGCCGTCGCGGTGCAGCTCGCGCAGCAGCTCCATGACCGCCTCGCCGCTCTTCGAGTCGAGGTTCCCGGTCGGCTCGTCGGCCAGCAGGATGAGCGGCTTGCCGGCGACGGCGCGCGCCACGGCCACGCGCTGCTGCTGGCCCCCGGAGAGCTGGCTCGGGAGGTGCTTGGCGCGGTGCGCCATGCCGACCCGCTCCAGCGCCTCCTGGGCGTGGGCCCGCCGCTCCGCCGACTTCATGCCGCGGTAGGTCAGCGGCAGCTCGACGTTCTCCATCACCGTCAGGTCGCCGATGAGATTGAAGCTCTGGAAGATGAACCCGATCTCGCGGTTGCGGATGCGGGCCCTGTCCGAGGCCGACAGGTTGGCGACCGGCTTCTCCCCGAGCGTGTAGGCGCCGGAGGTCGGCGAGTCGAGAAGCCCCAGAAGCGACAGGAGCGTCGACTTGCCGCATCCCGAGGGGCCGGCGATCGACACGTACTCCCCCTTCCGGATGTCGAGCTGGATGTTCGACAGGGCGTGGGTCTCGACCTCGTCGGTGTAGAAAACCTTGGTCACCCCGTCCAGGCGGATGAGGGAATCTGCGGCTGCCTGCGTCATCGTGCCTCCTTCTCAGTTCAAGCGGATGCGGTCGAATGCGTCCCAGGTCGAGGTGTCCGACAGGATCACCTGATCGCCCTCGTTGAGTCCCTCCACGATCTCCACCAGGTTCACCGAGCTGCGCCCGAGCTTCACCTGCACGCGGGACGCCTCGCCGCCGTCCTGGAGACGGAACAGGCCGACGGTGCTCTGCTCCTGCCCGAATGCCGGACGTCCGACCTGCAGGACGTCGGCCAGGCGCTCGAGCTCGATCGTCCCGTCGACGCTCAGGTCCGGGCGGGCCCCCTTCGGGAGCGCGCCCTCGAGCGCCACGTCAACCTTGACGGTGCCGTTCTGCACCGCCGGGTCGATGCGGATGACGCGCCCCGGCACGATACCGTTGCGCGTGTCGATCGACGCGACCTGGTCGAGCTGGATGTCCTTGGCCTGCGTCTCGGCGATGCGCAACTCCGCCTTCAGCCGCCCCGGCACGGTGACCTTGGCGAGCGTGGCGCCGGGGGCGATCTGCTGCCCCACCTCGACCGGCAACTGCTGCAGGACGCCGTCGATGCCGGCGCGCACCCTGAGCGCCTCGACCTCGCGGCGCTTCAGGGCCGAGAGCGCGCGCAGCTGCTCGAGGCGCGCCTCCTGGACGGCGAGCTGAGCGGTGATCGCCTCGGTGTTGATCTCCAGGCGCTTCTTTTCGATCTCCAGGCGGGTGGTCAGCTCCAGGGCGCGTGATTGCGAAATTTTCAGGTTGAGATCGCTCACCAGCCCCTCATGGGCGAGGGCCTCGTCGGCGTCGGCCTGCAGGCGCGCCTGCTTCTGGCTGGCCTCGACGGTGGCCGTGGCCGCGACCTGATCGAGACGCTGGCTCTCCAGGCGGACCTTGAGATTGATGGTCTCCGCTTCCGCCGCCTTGAGCTGCCAGGTCACATCGAGCGCCGCCAGGTCGAGCTGGGGATTGCTCAGCTCCAGGACGACCGTGTCGCGCCGCACCGCGGTTCCGGGCTGCACCAGGATCCGCTCCACCCGGCCCTCCGTGAGGGCTGGAATCCAGCGGATCTCCTCGGGGACCAGGGTCCCCAGGCCGCGCACCTGCCGCAGCATCGGGCCGCGCCGCACCGTGTCGATCCAGACGCTGCCGCGCTCGACAGTCGGGGCCGCCGGCTTCAGGCGCGACAGACCTAATGTAATCAACAGGACGGCGACGAGCCCTCCCCCCGCATAGGCGAAGCGAAGGAGCCGCTTGCGGCCGGCCTGTGACGGACGTGCGATGTCCAACTCGACCTCAACTGGGGAAGCGACCCCGGATCCCGACAACCGAGCCACTGCGAACTCCGTACCATCCCGTGTCTTCGTCCAAGGTCATACGCGTCAGGGGGCCGGAGCGTTCCGATGGCGTGCGAGGATCTTCGGGGTGTCCGGTTGTGGGACTCGGCGTCCGGATCCGGAGGAGTGCCGGGGTGATGAGGAGGAAGGGAGCGAACGGCGGGAGGAGCCGTCTGGCGGACCGGCTCCTCCCCCCGTGTTGCCGTCGACCTTGGTTACTTGCGGGTGTAGTGGGCTTCCATGAACGGGGCCCACTGCTGGCCGTCCTGCGAATTCTCGATCATGAACTTGTACCGCCCCTCGCCCTGGAGATCGTAGGTGTAGCGGCTGTGGCCCATCTTCGTCTGGTGCGTATAGACGAGTCGATTGCCGTCCCATTTCCCCTTCGACGGCGCCGGGCTGACATCACCCATCGAGTCGAACCAGAACATGACGTAGCACTTCTCGCTCCGGTCGTAGCTCTGCACACCGTGGCCCCGGTAGCTCACCTGCCCATCGCGGGTCTCGGTGTAGTCGGTGATCAGGAAGAACCCGTCGAGCCCCATGCGGGTCTCGACCTTCGCGGTCGCGGTGCCGCCCTTGGGATCCCATGGACTGGGGTAGATCTTCTCCTCGCCGACCCAGGTGCCGGCGAGCTTTTCCAGACGGCGATGCTCATCCATCGGCTTCGGCATTTCCATGAACTGTCTCCTCTCTATTGGACCACCTTGGTCGATTCTACTCCGCCTGCCGTTGCGGGGCCCGTCCGAATTTCCAGGTGGCATACCCGACGATGGCCCCCACGGCGCCGCCGGGCAGCATGATCTCCCAGTCATAGTACCGCCCCTCGAGAGGGCTGTTGGCCGCCACGAACCAGTAGGCCGCGGCCAGCGTCTCGAGCGCGCGCTGCCGCAATTCCGGATCCGGGCTCGACGCACCGCGCACGACCGACAACCGCGTCGCCGGGAAGCCGCCGGCGCCGCCTTCACCGGCCGCTGAACAGGACCGCGTCTCACCTCCCCGAATCGACATCGTCGCCGAACCGTGCCGATCGCGCCCGCGACGATCCCGTGTCATGGGGCGCTCGGCGCATCGGGCGATCCCTCCAGGAGCGGGACGGTCCGCATGACCCGGATGTCGAGGTCCGCGCCGGGATTCCGCTGCACGCCGAGCGCCAGCATGTGCTCGGGCGTCGGCCGCATGAGCTCGAACTGCCAGTGACGCGCGTCGTCGGCCAGGCGCGTGTCGAACACGATGCCGATGCCCGGCGTCCCGTCCAGCACCAACGAGAATTGAGCGAGCGGCAGGGCGAGCCCCATGCCCCGGGCCTTGATGTAGGACTCCTTGAGCGTCCAGTATTCGAAGAACCGCTCGCGCCGACGCTCCGCCGGCAGCGCGCGGAGCGATCCGATCTCCGACGCCGAGAAGTAGCGGTCCGCCACCTCGACGGTCTTTCCCGGCCGGGACATGAACTCCACGTCGACGCCGATCTCGTGCCCGAGAGTCACGGCGCAGGCGATCAGACCTCGTGTGTGCGAAACATTGAAGCGCAGGTCCCTGTCGCACTGCCCCGGCGGGAGGTGCGGCCGGCCGTACCTGTTGTGCACGAACCGCCAGGCTGTCGGCGGCACGGCCGCGTAACGCGACAGCGTCGTGCGCACCAGGGCGCGCGTGACGAGGCAGTCATGGCGATCCCTCTCGAAGCGGAATCGTCGCTGCTTCTCACGCTCTTCCGATGTCATGATCGCGTCGTACGCCTCCAGCGTGGCGCTGTCGGTCACACGCCCCGGATCGGTGAGCCAGATGTGAACCTGGGTGTCGTCCAGCAGGGGGGCCGGAAGGACGGGTGCTGGTTCAGGGTCGATCATCAATCGGTCCGTGTCATCGGGCCACACTGTTCCCGTTCGAGCAGTTTCTCATAGGTGACATCGAACAGCGACAGTTGGTGTCAGGCGGCGGTTCGCGCCCGCCGATAGAGAAGCCATCCGGTCAGGACCAGGAGGCCGCAGCCGCCGATGAGCTGCGTCTCGTGCCAGAGGACGTTCTCCGTACCCTTCGGAGGGATGAACGCGAAAACGCAGGCCATGAGCGTCGTGAGGAACCCGACCGTCGCGATGAGGAGGACGCCCGGCCGCCCGCCCGGGATCGGGATCGAACCCGGCGGCGGGGGGCCGACGACGAGGCGGACGAGGCTCGCGAAGAGATAAAGGTAGGGGATGAAGTAGACGACGATGGTGAAGTTTGCCAGCACGAAATACGCCTGCCGCACCGGCCCGCCCGCGAGGCTCATGACGATGAGCAGGCTCGAGATCCCGCCCATCCAGAGGATCGCGAGATGGGGCGTCGCGTAGCGCGGGTGGAGGCGGCCGAACGCCTCCGGCAGGTAGCGGTCGAGGCCCGCCAGAAAAGGGATCCGCGATGATCCGGCGATCCAGGCGGAGACGCTTCCGAACCCCCCGAGGGCGATGAGCAGGGCGCAGATGCCGGCCAGGAACCCGAGTCCCATGCGCTCCTGCACCGCGGCGACGGCATACGCCACTCCGGACAGGAATCCGACCTCCTGCTGCGGCAGCGCCAGGAGGAGCGCTCCCGTCCCCAGGATGTAGATCACCGTGATGACCGCGCCGGAGATCAAGATCGCCAGCGGGACATTGCGCCGGGGGTTGACGATCTCGCCGGACAGCACCGCCCCCAGCTCGAAACCGGAGAAGGCGAAACAGATTTGAGCGAAGAAGGCCACGGTGCCGAGATGGAAAACCGGCCGCAACGCCTCCGGAGCGAACGGAGTGGCCGGGTCCGCGCGCAGAAGCGACCAGGCACCCATGCCGATGAGAAGCATCGCCGGTATCCAGGTGCCGTAGGCGCCGAGGGAGTTGACCCACCGCCCGTATCGCAAACCGCGCACGTTCACCCAGACCGCGATCCAGAAAACGGCCAGCGATGCCAGCGCCATGAAAACGCTGCTCTTCTCCAGATGCGCGTGCGGCGCCCCGAACATGAACAGCAGGTTGCCGACCGTGAACAGCAGCAGCGTCGGAAAGTAGAACAAGTTGTTCGTCCAGTAGCACCAGCCGCAGATGAAGCCATGCAGGTCTCCGAAGGCGCGCTTGGTCCAGACGTAGATGCCGCCCTCGTCAGGATAGCGCGTCGTCAGGTCGATGACCGCGAGCGCCGACGGCAGGAAGAAGCAGACGTTCGCCAGGACCCAGAGCGGCAGGGCGGCATAGCCGTAACCGCCGGCGGCGGTGAGCCACCAGCGCAGCCCGGTGATCGCGACGACGTTGAGAAGGACGAGATCCCAGAGCCCCCATACGCGCTGGAGGCCCTGCGATGTGTCCTTCTCCATCAGGCGCCGAGACCTTCGATCTTGCTGCGCGCGGCCCGGACCAGCAGGAACGCCAGGAACCCGAAGCAGATGAGCGCCAACAGGTCGGCGAAGGCGCCTTCGTGCAGGAGCGTGAGCGAGTGGCCGTACTGCTGGATGATCTGGAGGAGATTGGTCTCCTCGCCGGATGCGGTCCTCATGAACCAGGCGGACAGCGCGGCGATCAGGACGCCGCCGATCGACCCTCCGGCCACGAGGCCCGTGCTGTAGAGCATGCCCGAGGAGATCTCCGACTCCTGCTTCTTGCCGGTCATCTTCTCGGCGATGAGGCGCATCATGCCGCCGACGAAGATCGGCATCGTGGTCGAGAGCGGCAGGTAGGCGCCGACCGCCCAGGCGAGTGCCGAGATCCCCATCACCTGCACCATCACCGCCAGCGCCGCGCCCACCAGCACGAACGCCCATTGCAGGTTGCCGCCCAGGATCCCTTTCACCACGGTGGCGATCAGCGTCGGCTGCGGCGCCGGCAGCTTGTCCGAGCCGATCGGCCCGTAGCCCGAGTTGTGCAGCAGGAACAGGGTCCCCCCGATGGCGAACACCGACGCGAACACCCCGATCATGAGGCCGATCTGTTGGCGCCAGGGCGTGGCGCCGACGATGTAGCCGGTCTTCAGGTCCTGCGAGGTGGCGCCGGCATTCGCCGCCGCGATGCAGACGATCGCTCCCACGACGATGGCGGCGGCCTGGTACGCGTCACCCGTCCAGCGAGCGAGCACGAAAAGGAAGCAGGTGCCCATGATGGTCGCGATCGTCATGCCGGAGATCGGGTTGCTGGTCGAGCCGATGAGCCCGACGATCCTCGACGACACGGTGACGAAGAAGAACCCGAAGGCGATGATGAGGACTGCGAGCACCAGGCTGCCGAGACCACGGGTGGGCAGGTTGGGCATGCCGACGGCGATCAGGATGGCCAGGACGAGGGACCCGATGACGACGACGCCGATCGGCAGGTCGTGCTCGGTCCTCCGCAGCGCCCCGGAGTGCCCCAGGCCGCCTCGCAGGCTCTTGAGGCTGCCGGCGAAAGCGCCCCAGATCGTCGGAAGGGATCGGGCGAGCGACATGAGACCCGCCATCGCCACGGCGCCGGCGCCGATGAGCCGCACGTAGCCGCGGTAGAACTGCTCGGCGGGGCTGTGGCTCGCGATCCAGCCGTCGGAAAAGCCAAGCGATCTCAGTTGCTCGTGCAGCGCGGCGTCGTTCACGAACATCGACAGGAGCGGCGTGATCGCCATCCAGCCGAGGATGCTGCCGGACACCATGATCCCGGCGACGCGCGGGCCGATGATGTAGCCGACCCCCAGGTACTCCGGCGTGATCTCGCAGTTCACCGTGAAGTTGCGAAGCACCGCGGTCTTGCTGGTGACCCAGGCCGGGACCTCCTTGAACAGTCCGAGCACGGAGTTCAGGGTCTTGTAGATCATGGCGATCCACAGGCCGGTGAACACCAGCCGCGCCATGGCGCCGCCTTTTTCGCCGGCCACCAGGACCTCGGCGCAGGCGGTCCCCTCCGGGTACGGCAGGTTGCCGTGCTCCTGCACGATCAGGGCCCGCCGCAGCGGGATCATCATCAGCACGCCCAGAAACCCGCCGGCCATCGACAGCATCATGATGGGCCAGTACTTGAACAGCTGGTCGCCGCCGGCCGCCGTCGACAGGAACAGGAACGCCGGCACGGTGAAGGTCACACCCGCGGCCACCGACTCGCCGGCGGAGCCGATGGTCTGCACGATGTTGTTCTCGAGGATGGTCGAGCCGATCTTCTTGAAGACGGCGATCGCCAGGACAGCGATCGGGATCGAGGCGCTGACCGTCACGCCGGCGCGCAGCGCCAGGTAAACGGTGGCGGCTCCGAACAGCACGGCAAAGAACGCACCCAGGATGACCGCCTTGGGTGTGAACTCGGCGACATTCGCCTCGTCCGCGATGAACGGCTTGAACTCCCTGGCGCCGCCACCGCTACCGCCCGATTGAGGTGCCGTCTGCATGCCGGTCCTCTCCACCGAGAATCGAAAGGTTGTGCGCCGGCCGAGACCGTCCGAGTGTCCCGGAGGAGCGCCTCCGTCGTGAATGCGGCGGACTTTACCTTAGCCCCCGGGGGGTGTCAACGGAGCGCGCCGGCGAACACCGTCCCCGACCGGTATAATGGCGGGCCGTTTCGAGGCGGGATGGAACAAAGCAGCGGAGGACCCGATCCGACGGGGCCCTATGGCCGGCCCCCGTGGGTCGCGTGGTGGCTGGCCCTCGCGTTGCTGGGGGGCTGCCGCGATCGGGGGATCGGAGGACGGAACGCGATGACCGACGAGGCCTCGTCACGACCGGCTCTCCTGGAGTCGGTCGGGGAGTTCGCGGTCGCACCCCTGCGCGCCGACGCATTCTCGGCGCTCACCCCCCGGGAGCGGGCGCTGGCCTTCTATCTTTACCGCGCTGCGATCGCCGGGCGCGACATCTACTACGATCAGGTGGGCCGGCAGAACGTCGAGCTGCGCGACGTGCTGGAAGAGATCTTCATACACCCGAAGACCCTCGACGTCGGCTTTCGCGAGGCGCTGCACAGGTATCTGAAGCTCTTCTGGCTCAACAACGGCAACCATAACGACCGCACCAAGCGGAAGTTCCTGCCGGAGTTCACCTTCGATCAACTGCGGACGGCGGCGCACCTGGCGCACCAGGAAGGCGCCGAGATCCGGCTGGCCCTGGGGGAGACTCTCGACCGGAAGCTTGAGCGGCTGCGACCGGCGCTGTTCGACCCGTCGGTCGATCCGCTGGTGACCTGCAAGACGCCGCCCCCCGGCCAGGACATCCTCACGTGCAGCAGCGTCAACTACTACGAGGGCGTCACGCTCGAGGATCTTTCGGGCTTCACGGAGCGGTACCCGCTGAACTCCCGTCTGGTGCGCCGGGACGGCCGGCTGATCGAGGAGGTGTACCGTGCCGGGCGGGGCGACGTCCCGCCCGGACGCTATGCGCGGGAGCTGCGCACGATCATCGGCTTCCTGCAGAAGGCGGAGCCGTTCGCCGACGAGGCGCAGCGCGCCCTGCTGCGCCGGCTCGGCAATTACCTCGCGACGGGCGACCCGGCCGAATTCCGCGCCTACAACATCGACTGGGTCGGCCTGGACCTCCGCGTCGACACCATCAATGGCTTCATCGAGACCTACAAGGATCCCAGGAGCCGCAAGGGAGCCTGGCAGGGGGTCGTTTACGTGGTCGACGAGGTACGCACGCGACTGCAGAAATCGCTCGCGGCCGAGGCGCAGTACTTCGAGGATCGGGCCCCCTGGGACGACCGGTTCAAGCGCAAGGGGTTCAACGTGCCGGTCGCCTCGGCCGTGCAGGTGCTGGTGGCGGTCGGCGACAGCGGGTCGATGCCGCCGATCGGGGTCAATCTGCCGAACGAGGAGGAGATCAGCGAGAAGCACGGCAACCGCAGCTTCCTGCTGGTGAACGTCATCGAGGCAGGGAACCGCGCCACGCAGGATCGGACGACCGACGAGTTCGCCCTTCCGGAGGACCGGGCCCTCCTCAGGCAGCACGGCATCGAGGCCGAGTCCCTGATGACCGCGATGCACGAGATCCTGGGCCACGCGGCCGGCAAGGTGGACGACGCCCTCAAGGGCGACCCGCAGTCGCGCCTCCGGGAGCAGTACGCGACCCTGGAGGAGGCGCGCGCCGAGCTGGTCGCCCTGCACCACATCTTCGATCCGAGGCTCGAAGCCATCGGGGCCGTGACCTCACCGCTGGTCGCGGAAGCCGCGTACCGCGATTACGTGGTTCACGATCTCGCCATGCTGCGTCGCGTCCGCGAGGGCGACGTCCTCGAGGACGATCATATGCGAGCAACCCACCTCATCGTCTCCTGGCTGGCCGGCGAGGGGGCGCTGCAGGTCGTCCGTCGCGACGGAAAATCCTACCTCCGTGTCGTCGACATCGGCGCCATGCGGCAGGGCGTCGCCCGGCTGCTGGCCGAGGTCCAGCGGATCAAGGGGGAAGGCGACGCGAAGGCCGCCCGGGGGCTCGTGGCGCGGTTCGCCAACCGCATCGATCCCCGGCTGCGTGACGAGGTGGTTGACCGCGCCGACAGGTCGGGGATACCCTCTTACGTCGCCTACGTGATGCCGGAGATCGTGCCGGTCAGGGATGCGGCCGGCGAGGTCGTGGATGCGCGCATCGCCTACCCCACCGACCTGACGCTTCAGATGCTTCGCTGGTCCGGGAAGCTGCCGTTGGAGGCCGCCGCGGCGCGCTGACGGGCGCCATCGTGGGCGATCGGGCCCCACGCAGCCGACGCCGATCACATCCTCGTCTGGCGCAACCGACGACGGCAACATATATTGCATCCCGCCCTCCCGAGGGCCGATGGGAGCCTGACCGAATGCCGAACCACGGCGCGCGCCGGCGCACCGCAGAAACCGCCCTCCTCGCCCTGTTCCTCGCCGGCCAGGTGGCGCTCGCCGGCTGCGCCATGTTCCGCAAGTACGACATCGCGCAGATCCACCAGCAGTCCGCCTCCCGGCCGGGGCGCAACCCGGTGATCGTGATCCATGGCCTCCTGGGCTCGAAACTGCGCAACGGCTCCACGCACGAATCGGTCTGGGGCCGGTTCGTCGACGCCATCAAGACCTCGCGCCAGGACGATCTCGCCTTGCCGATCGACAGCCTGCCGCTGACCAGCAACCGCGATGACCTCGTTCCGTATGCGCTCTACGAAAGCGTCGCGGGGGTGAAATTCTACGGCGCCATGGTGGAGGTCCTGGAGCAGGCCGGTCGGTACCAGCTGGGCGACATCGACAACCCGAAGCCCGGCGATACCTTGTTCGTCTTCACCTACGACTGGCGGCGCGACAACGTCGAGTCGGCCCAGCGCCTGGGACGGGCCATTCACCAAATCAAGGCGCGCCTGCGCGCTCCGGACACTCGCTTCGACCTGGTGGCTCACAGCATGGGCGGCTTCGTGGCGCTGTACTACGCCATGTACGGCACGGAGGACGTGCTGTCCGAGGGGAGGCAGCGCCCCGTGCCCTGGGCCGGCGCGCCCGATCTGGGGAGGGTCGTCCTGGTCGGCGCGCCACTGCGCGGCACGATGGCCGCCTTCAAGCTGCTGAACACCGGCCTGTCGCGCTCGATGCCGAGAGACGTGGTGTTCACGATGCCGTCGCTCTATCAGCTCCTGCCCGACGACGGCCTGACCCACTTCATCGACGCGACCGGCCGGCCGCTCGACCTCGACCTCTACGACGCCGCGACCTGGGTGCAGAACGGCTGGTCGGCCGTGGGCCAGCCGGGAGGGACGCGTCCCGCCAGAAAAGCCGCCGCCCCGGACGCCGTGGATCCGCAACGGTCCCGCTTCCTGCAGGCGGCCCTCGATCGGTCACGGGCCTTCCGAGAGTCCCTGCATCGGGACGACGGCAGCGAGCCGCCGATCCCGATGCATCTCTTCGGTTCCGATTGCATCCCCACCCTCGACAAGGCGCTGGTCACGGAGACCGCCTCCGGCCCCGTCACTCAGTTCAGCGACGAGGCGACGCCGGATCGGAGTGCCCGGCAAATGGAGGAGCTGCTGATGGCCCCGGGCGACGGAACCGTCACGGCGGCCTCACTGACGGGGTCGGCGCGGTTCACCTCCACCTTCTTCGTCTGCGAATCGCACGGCTTCCTGCCCGCCAACTCGGCCTTCCAGGACAATCTGTTCCATGTCCTGTTCCAGACCCCGGATTTTCCGATCTCCACCCTTCGCACGACGAGCGGAAACTAGACAAAGCCAGCCCTCCGGCGTCAATCGGACGGCGGGACGTGTGCCGTTACGGCAGGTCGGATGCGGGAGGGGACTGGCTCAGAGCGCCGGCGGGGCCTGGGACGCGGCAGGCACGGCAGGCAGGCGCCTCGCGGCCGGCGCCCCGGAGAGCCGCACGAGCCCCCGGAACAACAGGGACAAGAGCAGCGCGCTCAAACCGACGCCGATCATGACGCACAGGAAGATGACGACGAAGAGCAGGAACATGTCCATGGGATCGGCTTCCCTCCGGGCCACACCACGAAGGGTGGCCAACGGGGCCACCCTCGACGCCGTCCTGCCGGCGCGCGGCAGAATCTAATATAGGCCCTGCGGCCCGTCAATCCAACCCAGGGCTCCGCAGAGTGCTGACCGCTTCCGTCAGCGAACCTCGATGCGGAGCGTCTTGCCGGTGGTGAACCGGACGACCCGCCGGGCCGGAATCGTGATCGGGGCACCGGTCTGGGGGTTGCGCCCCCTGCGGGCGCGGCGGCGGGCCACGGTGAATGTCCCGAACCCCACAAGGCTGGCCCGATCCCCCTTCTTCAGGGCACGGATGATCTGATCGAGGAAACCGTCGATCACCCGCAGAGTGCGAACCTTCGTCAACTTCGTATCGCGCGCGACCCGGCTGACGATCTGGGCTTTGTTCATGCCCTACCACCTCCTGCCTTGTCAAACGGTTCAAAGGAGAAACGATCGCGGTGCGCCGCGGCGCTTCGGGCTTATAGCAAAAGCGCCCTGGGCTGTCAAACGCCCTGGCTCGGCATCCGGGCATCCCTGGCGAGGCCGGCTCCCGGATATAATGGCGCCGCGCCGGAAGGCCCGTCGAGCGCGGGCCGTGGCGGAGGCGAGAACTCCCCGTGTCGAACCTGCTGCAGATCGAGATCCCGCGTCGTCGAGGCGTTCCCGGTCAGTCCCGTCCGGGTGGCCGTCGAAAATCCCTCGCGCGGCGCGTCGGGCGCGCCATCGAGGACTTCGGCCTGATCGGGGACGGGGATGTCATCCTGTGCGCCATGTCGGGCGGCAAGGACTCCTATGCCATGCTGGAGCTCCTCGATTACCTGCGCCGGCGCGCGCCGATCCGTTTCGATCTCGTGGCGGTCACCGTCGACCAGGGGTACCGGGGTTTCCAGGCCTCCGTCCTGGAACGCTACTTTCTGGAGAAGGGGTACCGGTACCACATCGAGCGCACGAACATCGCCGACGTGATCGACGAGACCATGCCGCTCGGCGACACCCACTGCTCGATGTGCGCGCGGCTCCGGCGAGGGGTTCTTTATCGCCTCGCACCCAGTCTCGGGTGCAACAAGATCGCCCTCGGACATCACGCCGACGACCTGCTGGAGACACTCCTGATGAGCCAGTTCTTCAACGGCGAGATCTGCTCGATGCCCCCGATTCTCAGGGCGCGCGACGGTCGCAACACGGTCATTCGCCCGTTGTGCTATGTCTGGGAGCAGGAGATCATCGGCTTCGCTCTCGAGGCCGGGTTCCCGGTCATCGGCTGTGCCTGCCCCGCCTGCGGCGACGTGTCGCTGAAGCGCAAGCAGATGAAGACCCTCTTGACGAAGCTCGAGTCCGAGCATCCCGGGATCAAGCCATCCCTGCTCAAGGCCCTGTCGAACGTGAAGACACGGCATCTGCTCGATCGGCGCTGGCTCGATGGGGTCTGACCGGGGGTCAACCCGACACCCCGTGAAAGCGAAAGGGCGGTGGCCTCATGGTGCCACCGCCCCTGCTGACGCGGGCAAGTCGCCCTGCCCGCTGGAGGGAGCCGGATTCGGCCGCCCGACCCCCACATCCACTCAGCTCGCCGCAGACTGGATGGCTGAAAAGTCGGGCGACCGGGAGACTGCCAACCCGGAACATTCTCGGGTTGCTCTAACAGCATAACTGTTACAGTCAGAAATGTAATTGTCAAGAAGAAAAATTACCCGGATGGCATCTCCACACCCTCCCTGAAATCCACGGTAATGGATAAAGACCCAGGATCCGAGATTCACTGCTCGAAACGCAGTACGAGCGCGGACTCGAGGGGAGGGGCCAGGTACGGCCCTGGGTCGAGGGACTCCCACAGGTCGGCGAGCTCCACCTTCACCTCGTAGCGGCCCGCGGCCTCCACCGGGCCGATCCGGAGCTGGCGACGCAGGCTTTCCCCGGGGCCCAGGTCGACGATGCGGCCGGCGAGCACACCCGGGTCGGAGATTGGTGCGCCGGCCGCCGGCGCCTTGGCACTCGGACCTGGGTTCCCTTTCGGCTTTGTTCGCACCATGACGGGGTCGCGCTCCCGACCGGAGGTCCGGGGTTCGGTGGCTGGCGGCACCCAAAGAGCGACCTCGACATCGACATCGCCGGATGCGAGGGCCACACGATGCAATGTGCTGTTCTTGACCGTGAGAACGCACGGCACCTCATCCGTCACCCGAGGCGGCTCGTCGGGCGTGCACGAGAGCGCCGCCGTGAGGTCGGACGGCTTGCGACGCAGGGCCTCGACCAAGACGATCTGCCCCGGCTCGCCGATGAGGGCCGCGGTTTCAAGAGCGGCCAGGCGGCGGGCGGGCGAGTGACCCGCCAGCGCCTCACGCATGCTCGTCACGCCCGATATGATCCACGCGGCCGGCGGCTCGTCACGGTGCGCGGCGTACCAGGCCCGCCACACGGCTTCCGCCGGAACCGACGCGCCCTCCGCCCGTGCCTGCGCGGCGGTTGGAATCGGCTGGCCGGTCAGCGTCCGGAGCGCCCGGAGCGCCGCCTGCGCCAGCGTCCAGGAGCCGCCGTCGGACACCAGGCGCCGCCGGTCGTCCAGGCGCGCGAGCGCGTACGGAACCCCTTCCTCTACCCGGTTGCGCGACACGGCATCCAGAAGCGCATCGGCGACCCACGCGGACCCATCGGAGAAATAGGGCCTGTAGTCGTCGATGCTCGAACACCCGAAATCGCCCATCGTCCGCACCGCGTTCTCTCGCGCCCCCGAGTCACGCGCGCGGGAATAACCAGACAATCTGGCGCACCCATCTCCCCCGCCGGCCTGCAGCAATTCCCGGATGGCGCCGCGGCGCGCGGCCTCGTCATCCTGCCCCAGCAGCGCCAGCAGCGGATCGCCATCCGCAGGCGCCGCGCCGGCGGCGAGCAGGATCGCCAGGAATGGGTGCCTCCACATCGGACCGATTGTATCCGAGGTCGTTCGCATTGCCTTGACGCTCCCGGATCGCTGTGCTACAGTCCCGCGCATCTTTTTTTTTGAAGTCGGGCCTCATCGGTACCGCTGTCGACCCGATCGGATTTCGCCCGCTCGCCGCTGCGCTGGCTCGCCGGGCGGGCTCCGGCCGGCCGCAGGCCGGCGCGGCGAGTATCTTCCGTTCCCTGTTCTCCAAGGAGGCTGATGATGTGGGACAAGAAGGAGACCGGCGCACGCCCCGGACCCGAGCCAGGCGTCACTCCCGTTTTCACGCAGCCGGACACGGGCAAGAGCGGCCGAATTGTCGTCAATATCGGCGCTTCGATACAGATCAAGGGTGAGCTGCAGGGCGACGAGGACCTGACGATCGATGGCCGCATCGAGGGGAAGATCGACCTGCGCGAGCACAACCTCACCATCGGCCCGAACGGGAAGATCCGCGCCGATCTTTACGCCAAGACAATCGTCATTGCCGGCGAGGTGGCCGGCAACGCCTTCGCCGCCGAGCGCGTCGAGATCGCGCCGAGCGGGCGGCTCACCGGCGACATCACCGCGCCGCGCATCACCATCGCCGACGGGGCCCATTTCAAGGGCAGCGTCGACATGGAGCGTGGCGCCGCGGCGAAGGTCACCGGCGCCAAGGAGGCCGTGCGGCCGCTTCCCGAGAGCCGAGAGGACGTGGCGAAGAAACAGCCCTATCTATGAGGAGACGCGGCGACCACGCCCCCGGGTCGGACTTCGTCATAGCGCCCGGGGCCGCCGGCCGCCGGCCCTGACTCCGATGCTCGATTTGTTCAGGCGCCAGCGTGGCAAGGCGCCCGCCGATTCAGGGGGATCGGAGGAAGCCCTCCTCCGCTCGCACATCTTCCAGAAGTTCCTGAAGCGCCTGACGGCGCGCGAGCGGCCCTCCTTGCTCGATCTCGGCTGCCTGTCAGGTCCCAATATCGAGATCTTTGCCCGGCTCGGCTGTCGCGTGCAGGTCGAGGATTTCGTGTCGTCGATGGCGGAACCGCAAGGCGCCCCGGAACCCTCGCAGGCCGCTCCGCTCCCGGCGACGGCGGAGGTCCGCCCGCCATCCGGGAGCAGCAGCGCGCCACCGCCCTCCGCCCCACGAGCGGATCCGGCGGCCGGCGGGTCCGCAGAGTCCGGAACAGCGGCCGGCCCGCCGCAGCAGCCATCGCGCCCGACCCCGGGGGCCCGCCCCTCGCGCCGCATCGTCCTGCCGCCGCGATCCTCCGGCCGGGTCCAGCCGGCGCGGCCGGCCAGCAGGCCGATGGCGCCCTACCGCAGCCCGCTGGCGACCGCCCTCGCCTATCCGGACGCGTCGCTGGACGCTCTCGTTGCCTGGGACCTGTTCAATTACTACGATCCCGATTCGGTGCGGCGGATTGCCGCGGAGGTGTGCCGCGTCCTGAAGCCAGGCGGGATCGTGTTCGCCTACTTCCACTCGCGCTCCCTGGACGCGCCGGAAGCGCCCCGGCGCTTCCGGATCGTGGACGAGAGACAGCTCTCCATCGAGCGGGGTTCCGGGCGGACGCTCCGTCGCCACGTGCTCCAGAACCGCGATATCGAAAAGCTGTTCGCCGGCCTGCGCATCCGCGAGCTCTACTTCTTGAAGAACGGCCTCCGCGAGATGATGCTCGAGAAGACGTCGCCCTCGACGCCGGAGGCTCCCTCGGCAGCGCGCCCCCGTCCCAGGTTCCAGATCGACTGATTCGAGGAGAGCCCCTATGAGCGCCGGCGTCCGCCGGATGGACATCCGCAACATCGCCATCATCGCGCACGTCGACCACGGCAAGACGACGCTCGTGGACCGGATGCTGCAGCAGACCGGCGCCTTCCGCTCCAACGAGCGCGTGCTGGAGCGCGTGATGGACAGCAACGACCTCGAGCGCGAGCGCGGCATCACCATCCTGGCCAAGAACACCTCGGTGCGCTTCGAGGGCGTGAAGATCAACATCGTCGACACGCCGGGGCACGCCGACTTCGGAGGCGAGGTGGAGCGCGTCCTCGGGATGGTGGACGGGGCGCTCCTCCTGGTGGACGCCGCGGAGGGGCCCCTTCCGCAGACCCGCTTTGTCCTCAAGAAATCGCTCGAGATGGGGCACCGGCCCATCGTCGTCATCAACAAGGTGGATCGCCACGACGCCCGGCCTCACCAGGTCCTCGACGAGGTGTTCCAGCTCATGCTGAACCTCGAGGCGACCGACGAGCAGCTCGACTTCCCGCATCTGTACGCGTCGGCCAAGCTGGGCTATGCCGTGCACGAGATGGAGCATCCTCCCACGGACATCGCTCCGCTCCTGCGCGCCATCATCGGCAGCGTGCCGTGCCCGCCGGGGGATGCGGACGGCCCGGTGCAGCTGCAGATCGCGAATCTCGACTACAACGACTATGTCGGGCGCATGGCGATCGGCCGCGTGTACCGCGGCACCCTGCGGCAGGGAGCGCCGATCGCGATCCTGAAGCTCGATGGCCGTTCGGAGTTCCACCGCGTGACGCGGCTGGAGGTGTTCGAGGCGCTGCGGCGGACCGAGGTCGCCGAGGCCGCGGCCGGCGAGATCGTCGCCCTCGCCGGCATCCCCGACATCCAGATCGGCGAGACCATCGCCGATCCGGATCGGCCGGAGGCCATGCCGCCGATCCGGGTCGAGGAGCCGACGCTGTCGATGGATTTCCTGGTGAATGACGCCCCCTTCGCCGGCCGCGAAGGGCGGTTCGTCACTTCGCGGCACCTGCGCGACCGCCTGTTCCGGGAAGCCCTGGCAAACGTGGCTCTGCGCGTCGAGGAGACCGACTCGCCCGACACGCTGAGCGTCTCGGGACGCGGCGAGCTGCACCTGGCGATCGTGGCCGAGACGATGCGCCGCGAGGGGTACGAGTTCCAGCTGTCGCGACCGCGCGTCATCCTGAAGCGCGACGCGCGCGGAGCGCCGCTCGAGCCGATCGAATACCTCGTTCTCGATCTCGAAGAGACGTACAGGGGCCGCGTCATGGAGGTTCTCGGCGCGCGCCGGGCCGAGCTGGCGAACATGGGCGGCGCCGGAGCGGGGCGGGTGCGCCTCGAATTCACCGTCCCGGCGCGCGGGCTCCTCGGGTTCCGGCGCGAGTTCCTGACCGAGACGCGCGGCACCGGCATCATGTCCCACGTCTTCCACGAGTACGGTCCGCACCGTGGTGACGTACCGGGGCGGATCCGCGGCGCGCTCGTCGTCAAGGAGCCGGGGGTGACCGTGGCCTATGCCCTCTACAACCTCGAGGACCGCGGCACGCTCTTCTGGGGCCCCGGTGTCGAGGTCTACGAAGGGATGATCGTCGGCGAGCACACCCGCGACAACGATCTCGTCGTCAACCCCTGCAAGCGCAAGCACCTGACGAACATGCGCGCCTCGACGGCGGACGAAACGCTGCGGCTCAAGCCGCCGCGGCTCATGTCGCTCGAGGACTGCATCGAGTTCCTGGCCGACGACGAGCTCGTCGAGGTAGCCCCGAAGACCGTACGGCTGCGCAAGCGCCAGCGCAACGCATCCGATCGGAAGCGGGCCGAGAAGGCCGCGGGCGCCGCCGTCGCCTCGTGAACCCCAACCCGTGACCTGCAGCCGGTCGTGAGTCGGGCGCCGCACACACCCCGGGGGCTCCTGCGCATCGCCCATCGGGGAGCCTCCCTGCACGCCCCCGAGAACACCGTCGCAGCCTTCGAGGCGGCGATCCGACAGGGGATCGACGCCATCGAGCTCGACGTCCGGATCACCGGGGACGGCGTTCCGGTCGTGCTCCACGACGACACGCTCGACCGGACAACCGACGGGCGTGGCCCGATCGCCGCGGCGTCCTACAAGACAGTCCGGCGGCTGGATGCAGGCTCGTGGTTCGCGCCGCGCTTCCGCGGCGAGCGCGTCCCGACCCTGGCGGAGGCGCTCGACTGCGCCGCCGATCGCTGCGGCTTGAACATCGAGATCAAGCCCGCGCCGGGTCGCGGCCGGGTCCCGTTTCCGGGCCGGAGCGATCTCCGGACAGAGACGGAACACCTGGTGGTCGCCGCCGTGGCGCGCGAGGTGCGCCGCGCACGCTTCTCTGGGCTCCTCGTGGTGTCGTCCTTTTCGCGGACGGCGCTCGCAGCCACCCGCGCCGCCATGCCGTGGGCGCGCCTCGGGCTTCTCGTGTCGCGCTCGGCGCACGGCGTGGGGCCGGCGCACCGCGGGCTGCGCCTGTTCTCCGTCCACCCCCACATCCGACTGGCCTCGCGGCGCCGTCTCGCCGCGGCACACCGGCTGGGTCTTCTGGTCTTTGTGTGGCCAGTCAACGAGGCCCGGGCTCTGCGCCGATTGACGGTCCTCGGTGTGGACGGGATCATGACCGACGACCCGCTCCTGTTCCAGCGCGTCCGCCCCTCCCCAGGTCCCAGGGCCCCGGCGAAGTCGTAGAACCGCCGCGCATCCGCGGAGATAGCGGAGGGGCTGGCGCCGTTCGGCGTTTTGTGGCATAGCTTTGCGGGTGAAGCGCCCGCGCCAGGTCGATGAACCGCTGCG
>Ga0247727_10003082_pt1 | contig 37345 bp, 35 predicted proteins | sample WisWelCaveWW1625_FD_202498 | JGI IMG/M metagenome (GOLD analysis project Ga0247727, IMG submission 202498) | Biofilm microbial communities from Wishing Well Cave, Virginia, United States - WW16-25 | ecosystem: Environmental > Aquatic > Deep subsurface > Groundwater > Cave microbial mat | place...
GCCGACGCCATCATCGCCCTGCGTTGCTGCAAGCTCAGCGGCCGCTTCGAGGACTTCTGGGAGCGCCGCTCAGCGGCCGCGGCCGGCCCCCGGTGAGGTCATCTCACAATCCTGTCGTGCACCCCTCAGTCAGCGCTCAGTCAGCGCTCAGTCAGCGCTCGGCCACCGCGTCAGCGACGTATCCCTCCCGCGTGGCGTAGAGGATCACGATCCGTCGCCCGGCCGGATCGAACCAGGACGAGGTGCCCTGGCGCACGGTCAGGAAGGGCAGATAGGGCCGCAGGCTCATCAACACCAGGGCGGCGCGCGGCAAAGCGTCGATCGGCACGACGGGTCGCGCCGAGCCGGACGACAGCCCGGTCGAGTCGGCGCTCGCGACGAGCGACCGGACGCGGTGCCCCGGACGCAGCCCCAGCCACCTCACGCCCGGCGTCCAGGAAATGAAGTCGCCTGAAATCGCCCAGCGCGCGCCGGCGATCTCGCCTTCCAGCAGGCGTCGCTCGGGATAGAGCGGATCGGGCGCCAGCTGGATCGTGGTGCGCCCCCAGCCGCTCTTGCGCGCCTCGATGCGGCCGACGCGCACCGGCTCGCCGGGAGACGTCTCCTGGAAGGCGTGTTGGCCCAGGCCCATGAGGACGAGAAGGAGTCCGGCAGGAAGAACGGGCAGCGTCAGGAGCAAACCGAGGGTGCGGTCTATAATCATGCCGTCGCGGTAGGGTGCGCCGTAGGTGAACCGCGCCCGCCCCGTGACCGCGAGCCGCCAGAGGGCGCGCCCCAGCAGGACGGCTCCCGCGAGGGCCAGGGCCGCTCCGAGGATCTCGCACCGTCCTGGCACTCCCATGGCCGGCGCATCGTACGCGCCCCCCCGCGGCCGCGTCAACGGACACGGGACCCGAGACCTGGCCAGTCACTGGGCCCGGCCCCACACCTACGAGACCTCAGATCTCCTTGGAGGTTGGTCGAGGGCGCGGAGAGCCTCCGGGTGCGGGGCGCCACGCCCTGCGCTCGCCGGGCCGTGTGAGACCCCGCCGGAGTGCAAGCGTTTTTCAGCGAGCCCGGCGGGGCGAACGCGAGGGGAGGGAGAGCGGCGGCCGGACGCTCCGCCTTCCGGCAGGTACCGCGTTGCAGGGCCGCCCGCGAGCCCGGACCCGGTGCCCGGCGGGCGCAGGGCGTGGCGCCTCGAACATGGATTCCTCGGCGGACGCGGTGCTTGACCTCGCCGGGCGGCGCGTCGATACTGTGCCTCCGCGGCCCGAGGGGCCGCGCCGGAGCGATGCATGGAACCCTGTCGATTCACGACCAGCTGGGGCGGTGTGGCGCGTTGCGGCGAGCCCGCCCTCCGGGAGGGCTTCTGCCGCTTCCATTTCGACTGCTTCACGCGGGGCGAGATCACCGACCGAGGGCTGATCTCGGAGCTTCTCACCGATCAGCACCGCCGGCGGGCCATCAACTACCACGCCATCAGGACGATTTCCGGGCCGCGGGCCGCCTGACCAGGAACGGTTTCTTCTGGTACTGCCAGACAGCGCGGTTGTGCTCCGCAAGACTCTTCGAAAAGGCGTGCCGGCCGTTGTTCATCGACACGAAGTAGAGGTAGTCGCTCTCCGCCGGTGCGACGGCGGCGCGCAACGCCGACGCCCCGGGATTGCCGATCGGCCCCGGCGTCAGACCCTTGTAGCGGTAGGTATTGTAGAGAGAGTCGATCCGCAGATCCTCGCGCCGTATGTTGCCGTCGTAGCGATTGCGCATCGCCAGCGCGTAGATCACCGTCGGATCACACTGCAGCCTCATGCCGAGGCGCAGCCGGTTGTGGAACACCGACGCGACCAGGGGGTCCTCCTCCTTGACGGCCGTCTCCCGCTCGATGAGGGAGGCCAGCGTCACCGCCTCGCGCACCGTCAGGCCGCGGTTCCGGACCACCTCGACCCAAGAGGGACCCATCACCTCCAGGAACCGGGAGACCAACAGGGCGACGATCGCCCGGGGCTTCGTCCCCTTCTGCAGTCCGTAGGTGTCGGGGAACAGGTACCCCTCCAGGTCGACGGCCCGGTCGTCGATCTCCCGGATCGGCGACGTCTCGCCGAAGGCGGCCACGAACTCCTCCTCCGTCCCGAAACCGGCTCGCACGAACAGTCCGAAGATCTCCTCCGAGCGCAGCCCTTCGAGCACGGTGACGCGATGGACGTAGACGTCTCCCCCGATGATCTTGTCGATCGCCTCGACGGGCGTCATCGGCCGGCTGAAGTCGTATTCGCCCGCCTTGAGCCCCGAGCCCCGGCCGAAGGCTCGCAGCGTCGGCGCCGCCAGAGAAAAGCGGCGCACGATGCCGCGCTCTTCGAGGATGCGCAGGGCCTGGCGCAGCGACGTCCCGGCCGGGATGTCGACGACGGCCGACGCGGCCCCGTAGCCGCGGTATGGCAGGGAGACCCACAGCCAGACGCGGGCGGCTAGAGTCGCGACGGCGACCATCAAGAGTAGCGCCGTCGCCATCGTCGCGCGCAGGAGCACGCGCCTCAGCGGTACGGACCCTCTCATGTCCCCTCCGCCGCGCGGCGGGCGTCAAGGTACGACTGCAGGAGGATGACCGCCGCCGCCTGATCGATCACCTCCCTGCGCCGGGCCCGGCTCGCGTTCCCCTCCAGCAGCGAGCGCTCCGCCTGGACCGTCGTCAGCCGCTCGTCCCATGCCTCCACGGGCAGGCCGGTGGCCCGCCCCACGCGCGCCATGAAGTCCTCGGTGAGCCGTACGCGCGCCCCGCGCGATCCATCCATGCCGAGCGGCATCCCGACGACGATGCGACCGGCCTCGTGCTCCCTGGCCAGCCGGGCGAGCGCCTCGAGATCGGCCGCCCACGATTGGCGGGTGAGGGTCAGGATCGGATGCGCCGTGATGCCGAGCGGGTCGGAGAGGGCCACGCCGATCCGCCGATCACCGAGATCGAGCGCCAGGATCCGCGTCCCTCGAGGGGGTGGGCCGGCCGGCCGGACTTCCGTGTCCACCATGCGGGCAAAGGTACATGGCGGCGTGCGGGGGGTCAAGAATCGCAGCCGCCCCCCCGGGGGGGGCGGCGACCGGATCAGCGCGCGGCCTGGGTCTCCTCCCAGTGCCGGACCTGGGGGATGTACTGGGCGGGGTCGAAGTCGGGGCTGTTCTCCTGCGTGTGGCAATCCCGGCAGGCGTTCGTGGAAGTCCTGCCGTACCCCTGCGCCAGGGGCTCGGGGTGGAGGCTGGACGGGCCGTGGCACGCCTCGCACCCGACGTCCTTGAGTCCCGGAGTCGCCGTGGCGGTGAGGAATCCCTGCGGCCTGCCGTGGCCGACGGTGTGGCAGCCGACGCACTTCGGGTTGAAGTCCTGCTTCTCGCGAACCAGGACATCGAAGGCGTGGGCGTGGGCCGACTTCGACCAGATTGCGAACTCGGCCTCATGGCACGGCATGCATCGCGTCGAACCCGTGTAGGTCGGCGCTGAAGCGACCGCCCTCGCCGGGGGGGCAAATGGGCTCCGGGCCTCTGCCTGGGCCTGGTTGAAGGCGTTGATCTCCACCTTGGTCGAGTTCATCAAACGCGCCAGCACCGGCTCGTCCGGCCAATCCCGGGTCAGGGAGACGAGCGTCCGCTGCATCGAGGCGATGGTCCGCTTGTCGCTCAGGAAAAGCCGTACCTCTCCCAGGTTCTTTCCCTGGTCGCCGACGTACTGGATGCGTGTGAGGCCGATCCGCGTGTCCTCCGGGAAGTCGTCGATCCGGGTCTCGCGGCCTCCCTGGCCGCCCAGAATGAGATCGATGTCCTTCACCTTGCGCGCCAGGTTCCTGGCGCCGTCGAGGTCGAGACCGGACAGGACGACAACGAGGTCCGCCTTGGCGCGCATCTGCGGGACGTACTTCGCGGCCGCCGCCACCGGGTCTCCGGTGACGATCCGGCGGCCGTCGGGCCCCGGCTTCAGGAAGGCCGGATTGCCTTTTGTCAGACCCGTGAACGCGATCCGGACGTCCTTCGCCTTCGCCCCGTCGCGCAAGGCGAGCTTCAGGACGACGAACGGATCGACGACCGGCTCGCTGTTGTCCTGCCAGACGATGTTCGCGGACACGAACGGGAAGGCGGCGCGCGATCGCCGCTCGAGGAAGATGTCGAAACCGTGCGCCAGCTCACGCTGGGATAGCGCCGCCACCCGGTATCCGAGAAGGTTCATCCCCTCGATGAGGGCCTCGGTCTGCTTTTGACCTGGAACGGTCGCATCCCCCGTGAAGTCGCCGGCGTCGACGAAGACGAGGGGCGAGCCGGGATATTGGGTCGTGAAGGCATCTCTGAAGCCGGCCCTCCGGGCCAGCCCGCCGCGCGGGTTCTTGGGTCACCCGCACGGCTCGACCCAGCCGATCACCTGGGCGGTGAAGACCAGATCGAGATCGGGAGCCGGCCCCTCGGCCAGGGGCGGGGGATAGGTCTGCTCCTGTGCCGCTCCCGGGTCGACGAGAACCGCGCCGGCCGCGACGACCAGCCATGCGGCCATCGCCACCGTGAAGATTGTCCTTCGCCCTGCCCGCTGTCGTCCGTCCACGCCGCCACTCCGCCGGATGCGGCCATCGGCCGCAGATGCCGGGCATTATAGGGTCGGCCCCGGAACCGGTCAAACAGCGGGCAGCCGGCGCGGGGAGCGACGCGGATCGCGTTGCGCGCCGTACTGCAATCCGCTAGAGTCCCTCGGTCGAGGATCGGAAGGGGGGAGCGCGCGTGGCGAAGGGCGGCTTGCAGTGGTGGCATCTCCTGGTGATCGTCCTCCTCGCCGCCATGATCGGAACGGCGATCGGCGACATCGTGATCCAGGCGATGCCGGGATCGCGCGCCGCCGAGATGATCGGCGCCGGCGTCCGGTTGGGGACGACCTCCCCTATCGATCTCGACCTCAAGGTGGCTCAGGTGATGCTCGGGGGCGGGCTGCGTCTGACGGTCCTCGGAGGCCTGCTCGCGGCCGCGGCCCTGCTCCTGCTGATCCGCCGGGTTCATTAGTCCTTGCCCCGCCGTGTCATCGTCCTCGCCTCTGCCTCGCCCCGGCGCGCCGAGCTCCTGGCGATGCTGGGCCTCGCCTGCAGCGTCGCCCCGGTCGGGATTGACGAGACACCCCGCCCCGCGGAGCCGCCGGCGGACCTGGCTCTGCGCCTGGCGCGCGAGAAGGCGCTCGCCGCCACGCACCCGGTGGGCCCGGCGCTCGTGATCGCCGCCGACACGATCGTGATCGCCGGCGGCCGGATTCTCGGAAAACCGCGCGACGCCTCGGAGGCCCGCCGGTTCCTGGCGCTCCTGTCGGGACGGACGCACGAGGTAATCACCGGTCTCGCGGTGCGCGCCTGGCCCGAGGAGGAGATGGCCGGCGAGACCGTCGAGTCGCGGGTCACCTTCGCGCCGCTGACCGAAGAGGAGATCGACTGGTACGCGGCGACCGGCGAGGGGATGGACAAGGCCGGGGCCTACGCCCTGCAGGGGATCGGCGCCCTGTTCATCACCTCGGTCGACGGGAGTTACACCAACGTCATCGGCCTGCCGCTCGAGCGTCTCTACCCGCACCTCCGGCGCTGGCACGTCCTGCCCTGACGCCCTTACATTACCGGGGACAGTTGGCCAACCCGGGAGCCCGCATGGAATCGGCCGTCCTCGAGCCCTACGAAAAGCTCATCTGCGTCACCATCAACGGCAAGGGCTACGAGGTCCCGGGGAACAACACCCTCCTGCGGGTGCTGCAAAACATGCACCTGGAGCTGGCCTACACGAAGTACTGCTGGAACGGCGACTGCCGCAACTGCGCCTTCCGCTACGTCTCCCGGCGCACCGGCAAGGAGGTGGAGGCGCTCGGCTGCCAGATGCGCTGCTTCGAGAACATGACGATCACGCGCCTGCCGGAGGGCGTGATCCTGCCCTAGGATTCCTTCCCGCGCGGCCGCCACCTGAGGACCGGATTGCGGGCCGCGGCGGTCTCATCGAGGCGGCGGATCGGCGTCGTGTGGGGCGCCGATGTGACCAGTCCGGGATCGCGCCGCGCCTCGGCGTCGATCGCCAGCATCGCCGCGACGAAGGCGTCGAGCTCCTCGCGGCTCTCGGTCTCCGTCGGCTCGATCATGAGCGCCCCGCGCACGATCAACGGGAAGTAGATCGTCGGCGGATGGAAGCCATAGTCCATGAGCCGCTTCGCCACGTCGAGCGTCCTGACGCCGGTCGCCTCGAGATTCCGGTCGGAGAAGACGACCTCGTGCAGCGATGGCGCGCCGTACGGCAGGTGGTAGGTCCCTTCGAGCCTCTTCCTCAGGTAGTTGGCATTGAGGACCGCCGTCTCGGACATCCGCTTCAGACCGGCGGGTCCGTGCGCCAGGATGAAGGCGTACGCCCGCACGAACATCCCGAAATTCCCGTGGAAGGACCGGATCTTGCCGATGCTCCCGGGGCGGTCGTGCTGGAACCGCAGACGGTCGCCCTCCCGCTCGACCGTCGGGACCGGGAGGAACGGCTCCAGGATCCGCTTGACGCCGACCGGACCCGACCCCGGCCCGCCCCCTCCGTGGGGGGTGGAGAAGGTCTTGTGGAGGTTGAGGTGGTGCACATCGACACCCATGTCCCCCGGCCGGGCCTGCCCGACGAAGGCGTTCAGGTTCGCGCCGTCCATATAGAGGAGGGCCCCCTTGTCGTGCAGGGCCCGCGCGGCCTCCTCGATCTCCCCCTCGAAGACGCCGAGCGTGTTCGGGTTGGTCAGCATGAGCACGGCCACGTCCTCGCCGACCCGCCGCCGCAGCGCTCCCAGATCGATGCAGCCTCTTTCGTTCGAGGCGATCTGCTCCACGCGGTAGCCGGCCAGGTGCGCGCTGGCCGGGTTCGTGCCGTGCGCCGAGTCGGGGATGAGCACGACCCGGCGCGGGTTGCCCCGCTCCTGATGGTAGGCGCGCACCATCAGGATGCCGGTCTGCTCCCCCTGCGCCCCCGCGGCCGGCTGCAGGGTGAACCGGTCCATGCCGCAGATGGCGCACAGGGCCCTTTCCAGGGAATGCATCAGGCGCAGGCAGCCCTGGATCATCTCCTCCGCGACCTGCGGATGGGCGTCGGCGAAGCCCGGGAGGCGGGCCACCTTCTCGTTCACCTTGGGGTTGTACTTCATGGTGCAGGAGCCGAGAGGGTAAAGCCCCAGGTCGATCGCGTAGTTGAGCCGCGACAGTCGCGTGTAGTGGCGCACCACGTCCACTTCGGAGAGCTCGGGGAAGCCGTCGATGTCCTCTCGCAGGTAACGGGCGTCGAGGGTGTTGTGGCCCTCGACCGGCACGTCGAGCGGCGGCAGGTCGTATCCGCGCCGCCCCGGACGCGACACCTCGAACAGGAGCGGCTCCGGCGCGCGGAGGCTTCTCGGCTCCATGCTCAGGCGAGCCTCCCCAGCTCGTCGGCCAGGCGTTCGATCTCCCCCCTGGGGTTGATTTCGGTCACGCACACCAGCAGGTCGCGCTCCTGCCGCTTGTCGGCGAAGTAGCGCGACAGCGGCACGCCGCAGGCGATGCCGCGCTCCGCCAGCCGCCGCACCGCCGCCGCCGCCGGCACCGGCAGCCGGACGACGAACTCGTTGAAGAACGGTTCCGCGTAGGGGATCGAGCAGCCGCGGGCGGCGGCGATGCGCTCGCGCGCATAGGCCGCCTTGGCGCGGTTGTGACGGGCGAGCTCCATGACGCCCGACTTGCCGAGCGCCGCCATGAAGATGGCCGCCGTCAGCGCGCACAGACCCTCGTTGGTGCAGATGTTGGACGTCGCCTTCTCGCGGCGGATGTGCTGCTCGCGCGTCGCCAGCGTCAGCACGTAGCCCCGCCGGCCGTCGACATCGCGCGCCTCGCCGACGATCCGTCCCGGCATCTGGCGCAGGAAGGACTGGCGCGCCGCGAGGAATCCGAGGTAAGGGCCGCCGTAGGACAGCGGCACGCCGAGGCCCTGCCCTTCTCCCAGGACGATGTCGGCCCCCTGCTCCCCGGGCGGCTTCAGGAGCCCGAGCGCGATCGGCTCCGTCACTACGACGATCAGGAAGGCGCCCGCCTGGTGCGCCACCGCCGCCAGCGCTTCGACCTCTTCCAGGCAGCCGAAGAAATTCGGGTGCTGCACGACGAGCGCCGAGGCCTTCCCCTCGAGCGCCTGCCGGGCCGCGACCAGATCCGCCGCGCCGTCCCTCCCGTGCTCCATGATGTCGAGCACGATGCCCATGTTGGCGAGGTAGGTCCGCACCACCTGGGCGTACTCCGGGTGCAGCCGGTCCGATAGGACGACCCGTCCGCGGGGCGCCGTCCGCTCGGCCATCAGGATCGCCTCCGCAAGGGTCGAGGCCCCCTCGTACATCGAGGCGTTGCTGAGATCGAGTCCCGTGAGCTGGCAGATCAGCGTCTGGAATTCGAACACCGCCTGCAGCGTTCCCTGGCTGATCTCCGGCTGATACGGCGTGTAGGAGGAATAGAACTCGGTGCGCGACAGGAGATGGTCGACGACTGCCGGGGCGAAATGGCGGTAGGCCCCAGCGCCGAGGAACTGCGAACGCGGGTCGGGCAGGATGTTCTCCCCGGCCCGCGCGGCCATCTCCGCCACCAGGTCCATCTCCGCGAGCGGACCCGGCACGTCGAGCGCCCCGCCGAGACGGAGGCGCTTCGGGATGGACGCGAACAGGTCGTCCGCGCTCTTCAGGCCGATGGCCCGCAGCATCTCGTCCCTCTCCGCGTCGGAGAGCGGCAGGTAGCGGTGCGCGGCCATCTCAGTTCGCCTCGTCCTCGACGTACTTGCGATACTGGGCCGCCGACATCAGGCCGGGCGTTTCCTCGCTGTCGGACACTTTGATGCGGATCATCCAGCCGTCGCCGTAGGGATCCTTGTTGACCGTCTCGGGGCTCGCCTGGAGCGCGTCATTGACCTCGGCGACGACCCCCGAGACGGGAGCGAACAGCTCCGACACCGCCTTGACCGACTCGACGGTGCCGAACGGCTCCCCGGCGACCACCGCCGCTTCCATCTGCGGAAGCTCGACATAGACGATGTCCCCCAGTTCGGCCTGCGCGTAGTGCGTGATGCCGACGGTGGCGACGGCGCCGCGCGTCTCGAGCCATTCGTGTTCCTTGGTGTAGCGCAGACTCTCGGGATAGATGGCGTCTCCCTTGCTCAAGAAAGCCTCCTCAACGGGACCGCTTGTAGAAGGGCGTCGGCACGACGGCCGCGGCCGTGTCGCGCTCCCGGATGGCGACCGAGAAGCGCGCCCCGACACCCGCCAGGTCCGGCGGCACGTAGGCCAGACCTATGTTCTTCTTCACGTAGGGGCCATAGGTGCCGGAGGTGACGCGCCCCACGTCGCGCCCCTCGAAACGGACGGTGTGACCGTGCCGGGCGATGCCGCGATCGACCATCTCGAAGCCGACGAGCCGCCGCGGCACGCCGCCCGCCTGCTGACGCATCAGCGCCTCCCGGCCGACGAAATCCCCCTTCGCGGGCTTCGATATCCACCGGAGTCCGGCCTCGTGGACCGTGGTCGTCTCATCGATGTCGTTGCCGTAGAGCGCCAGGCGCGCCTCGAGGCGCAGGGTGTCGCGGGCCCCGAATCCGCAAGGCAGGAGCCCCTCTCCCCGCCCGGCCCGCAGCAGCGCCCGGAACAGGTCGGCCGCGGCCTCCGGGGGGAGGTAGATCTCGAAGCCGTCCTCGCCGGTGTACCCCGTGCGGGACACGATGGCCTGGACGCCGCCCGCCTTCCCTTCCGCGAAGCCGTAGGACGGGATCGGCTCGAGATCCATCGAGCAGAGGGGCTGGAGGACGCCAGCCGCCCGGGGTCCCTGGATCGCCAGCTGCGCCCAGCGCGCCGATGCGTTCACCACCTGCACGTCGCCCGCGGCGTGCTGCCCCACCCACGCGAAGTCCTTGTCGGTGTTGCCGGCGTTGACCACGAGCAGGAAGCGATCCGGTGCGCGGCGGTAGACCAGGATGTCGTCGACGAAGGTCCCCTGCTCCGTCAGGAGCGCCGAATACTGCGCCTGTCCCGGCGCCAGCCGCGCGGCGTCGTTGCAGGCGACGCGCTGCACGAGCGCCAGCGCGTCGCGCCCTTCGACCTCGATCTCACCCATGTGGCTGACGTCGAACAGGCCCGCGGCGGAGCGCACCGCCAGGTGCTCTTCGATGAGCGACGAGAATTGCACCGGCATCTCCCACCCCGCGAAATCGACCAGCCTCGCTCCGAGCTCGCGGAACAGCGCGTTGAGCGGGGTCTTCCGAAGGGGTGTCCCCGTGACCTGCTGCATGCGGTCTCCTCGAAGGGCGTTAATCTACCACAGCGCGCCGCCCGAGCCGGCGCGCGATTGCCGCCGCGAGGGCCGGAATCGTGTATTCACGGGGCTGCACCGCGATCTTGAAGCCGCACCGGCGCGCGGTCGCCGCCGTGATCGGACCGATGACGGCGGCGGGCACGCGCCTGAGGCGCAGGCGGTCGGCAGGGCTCCTGAAGCGGCGCACGAACTGCTCGACGGTGGAAGAGGAGGCGAAGGTCACGAGGTCGACGCGCCCCTGGCGCAACGCCTTGCGCACGGCCGGCAGCCCGGCGGCGGAGGCGACAGTGCGGTACACCGGCGCCACCTCGACCCGCGCCCCGCGCCGCCGCAGCGCGCGCACCAGCATGTCGCGGGCCACCGCGGCGCGCGGGATCAGGACGCGCGCTCCCCGCAGGCCGCGACCCGACAGCGCCCGGATCACCCCCTCGGCCCGGTACTCCTCCGGCAGGGCCGCGACCCGCAGCCCGCGATCCCGGAGGGCCGCCCGCGTCGCCGGACCGATCGCCACGATGACCGCCCCCTTCAAGTCCTGGATGTCGCCGCGCCGCCGGAGGAGCCTCTCGAGAAAGCGCTTCACGCCATTGACGCTCGTGAACACCACGAGGTCGAAATTCCGCAGGCGGCTCAAAGCGCGGTCGACCGGCGCCCAGGAGCGCGGCGGGCGCAGGACGATCGCCGGCGCCTCGATGACGTGCGCGCCGTGGCGGCGCAGGAGGGTGGCGAAGGGACGGGCCTGGGCCCTGGTGCGGGTCACGACGATTGTCCTTCCGGCGAGGCGCCGCCGGGGCGCCCGTCCCATCAGCCGCCCCCGTCGCGGTGCGGGGTTCCGCCCGCCAGCAGGTCCCGCGCTCCTTGGGCCAGCAGGGACTCTGCGAGCCGAAGGCCGATCTCCTCCGCACCGGACGCTGGCCCTTCGCTCCCCTCGCGCAGCACCCTGTGCCCGCCGGGATCGGCGACCAGGCCCGTCAGCAGAAGCCGATCGCCTCGCACCTCGGCCACCGCGGCGATCGGCGCCTGGCAGCCCCCGCCGAGGCCTCGCAGAAAGGCGCGCTCCGCCGCCACCGCGGCGGCCGTCGGCGGATCGTGGAGGGGCAGCACCGCCCCGCGCGTTGCCGTGTCGTCGATGCGGGTTTCGATCGCCAGCGCCCCCTGCCCCACCGCCGGCAGCATCTGGTTGAACGGGATCGTCGCGGCCTCGATCGCCAGGCCGAGCCGCCTCACTCCGGCCGCGGCCAGGATGATGGCGTCGTAGTCACCGCGCTCCCACTTGGCGATCCGCGTCTCGACATTCCCCCGCAGGTCCTTGATCGCCACGTCGGGGCGCAGGATGCGAATCTGACAGGCGCGACGCGGGCTGCCGGTGCCGACGATCGATCCGGGCGGCAGTGCGCGCAGCGTGCGCGCCCCGCGCGCCACCAGCAGGTCGCGCGGGTCCTCCCTCGCCGGCACGCAGGCCAGGAGCAGCCCTTCGGGCTGCCGGGTCGGGAGGTCCTTGAGACTGTGCACGGCGAGGTCGACCGCGCCGGCCAGGATCGCCTCCTCGATTTCCTTCACGAACAGACCCTCCCCACCGATCGCCACGAGAGAGTGCTCGTGGAAGCGATCGCCGGACGTCCGGATCTCCTCGATGCGCGCCGCATGCCCGGCCTCCTCGAGCCGCGCTTTCACCCAGAGCGCCTGCCACAGCGCCAGTCGGCTGCCGCGGCTGCCGATGACCAGAGGGCGGGCCCCGGCCATCACGACCCCCTGTTCGCCGGCCCGCGGCCGTCCAGGCCGAACGCCTCCCGCAGGAAGGCGACCAGGGTCCCTGCCCCGGGCCGGGCCGTGCTTCGTTTCAGGGCCTGGATCGGATGGTGCAGGATCTTGTTCATGAGCGCGGTCTCGAACTCCTCGAGCGCCCGCTGCTGCTCGGGGGTCAGCGGCCCCAGGCGGCTCCTAAAGCGCTCGAGCTCGGCGGCGCCGAGCGCGTGCAGGTGGCTGCGGAGCGCCACGATCGTGGGGGTCACCTCGAGCGAGCGCAGCCAGTCGATGTAGGCCGTCGTCTCCCGCTCGACGATCTGCTCCGCGGCCTCCGCCTCGTGCCGCCGCTCGCGCAGGCCGGCCTCCGCGACGCTCTTGAGATCGTCGACGTCGTACACGTAGACGTTGTCGAGGTCGTTGACGCGGGGGTCGACGTTGCGGGGCACGGCGATGTCGATGAAGAAGATCGGCCGGCCGCGCCGGTGGCGCGCCACCCGGGAGGCGTCGTCCTGGGTGATGATGTGGTGCGGCGCGCCGGTCGACACGATGACGACGTCGGCAAGGGCTAGCTCGCCGGGAAGGCGGTCCCACGATAGGGCCGCGCCGCTCAGCTCACGCGCCAGCTCCGCGGCCCGCTGGTAGGAGCGGTTCACCACCCGGATCGATCCCACGCCGTCGGCGGCGACGTGCTGCGCGGCGAGGCGCGCCATCTTCCCCGCCCCGACCACGAGCACGGCGGAGTGCGACAGGTCCCCGAAGATCTCGTGTGCCCGGGCCGCCGCGGCGTGGGCGATCGACACCGGTGCGCGCGCGATCCCGGTCTCGGTCCGTACCCGCTTGGCGACCGAAAAGGCGCGTTGGAGAAGGCTGTCGAGCACCGTCTTGAGGCTGCCCGCCGCGTGCGCCGCGGCATAGGCTTCCTTGACCTGTCCGAGGATCTGCGGCTCGCCCACGATCATCGAGTCGAGCGACGAGGCGACGCGGAAGACGTGGCGGACGGCGTCCCGGTCGGTGTGAAGGTAGCAGTGCCGCTCGAGCTCCTCCGGCGTCGCCCGGCCGACGGTCAGAAGAAAGCTCTTCAGGGTCCGCTCGGCGGAGGCGGCGCGGGCGTGGACCAGGATTTCGGTGCGGTTGCAAGTGGAGAGGATGAGCCCCTCCTCGACGTCGCCGGCTCCTGCGAGCCGGCCGACCGTCGAAACCAGCTCCCCCTCCGGCACCACGAGCCTCTCGCGCAGATCCAGGGGGGCGCTCTCGTGGTTCATGCCGTACAGCAGGATGGACATGGCCGATCAGATCCCGAGCATGCGCAGCAAGACCATGCTGAACCCCAAGATCGTCAGGAGCGCCGCCTGGCGGCCGCGCCAGCCCCAGCCGAGACGCGCCGCGAGCACGACCCCCAGCAGGGCCCAGGCCAGCACCGCCAGCGTCTCCTTCGGCTGCCAGGCCCAGGGGCTGCCGGTCAGGCTCTCGTTCACCACCGCCCCGGTCACGATCCCGAGCGTCAGCAGCGGAAAGGCCCACAGCAGCGACATCCGCCCGACCACGTCGCAGCGCTCGAGCGACGGCAGCGAGGCGAAGAAGCGGGCGGGTCGCTTGGCCTTGAGGGCTCGGTCGACGATGAGGTAGGCGAGGCTGGCGGCGAAGGTAATGAACAGGGCCCCGACGCCAAGAATGATGGCCGTCAGGTGGAAGTGCCGGACCGGCGTGCGCATCGAGGCGGCGACCGGCAGCACCTCCCCCGGCATGATCTTGGAGATGAACAGGACGACGATCGACAGGGGCAGGATGATGACGTGCAGCACCTCGATCCGGTAGCGCCACCAGGCGGCAAGATAGATAAGGACTGACGCCCAGGAGAGGGCCGATAGGATTTCGGGCAGGGTCGACAGCGGGCACCGCTGCAGCGACCAGCCGAGCGCGAACAGGGCGGCCGTGTGGCAGGCGGCCCCGGTCAGGGCAACCCACGGGGTGAAGACCCCGGTGCGGCGGCGGCCCCCGGACAGGAGCGGCCCGAGCGCTGCCAGGAACCCCAGCGCGTAGAACAGCAGTGCCGCCCTGAGACAGGCCAGACCCCAGTCCATCGTGCCCTGTCGACGCCTCCCGGGCCAGAAGGATAGCACGCGGGACGAGTCGGCTTGATCCGCTGCGCACCGGGGTGCTAGGATGGCGCACCGCTCGGGAGACCGGCTTGATCAGCGGGATCATCTTCGACTTCGACGGCACCCTCATCGATTCATACGAGCCGATCGCCGACAGCCTGAACCGCGTCCGCATGGCCTTCGACAAGCCCCCCTTGCCCCTCGACGAGGTCAAGGCGATGGTCGGGCACGGACTCGAGCACCTGATCGAGAAGGCCGTCGGGGCCGCGCACATCCCGGATGGGGTCCGGCTGTTCAGGGAAACTTATGCCACGATCTGCGAGAGCCGGACGACGATCCTCCCCCAGGTGAGGGAGACCGTGGAGGAGCTGGAGCGGCGGGGCTATCAGATGGCCATCGCCACCAACAAGCCTTCCTACTTTGCCCGGGACATCCTCCGGACGCTCGAGATCGACCACCTGTTCGCAGAAGTTCTCGGCCCGAACGACGTGCAGCGGCCGAAGCCCGATCCGGAGATGCTGGAGATCATCATGATGCGGCTCGGTCTCGGCTCCGAGGAAGTGGTTTACGTGGGGGACATGCTCATCGATATCGAGGTGGCGCGCAATGCCGGCGTGTCGGTCTATGCCCTGCCTACCGGATCGGCGACCCGCGAGACCCTGCTCACAGGCCGGCCAGACCGGCTGCTCCACAAGTTCTCGGATCTTTTGACATATCTGCCAGCGCTCTGACACCCGAGCCGATTCAGCCGTGCTGCCGCCCCCAGGACGCGACTCAAGCCCCGCACTCATCGGTATCCCGGTGCCCATGATCGGTGACGATTCTCGCGCGGAACCTATTGACAGACGGCCCTTTTGGACGTCCACTGTTGGCCGCTCCAGACTCATGCACGCCTACTTGAAGGTCCCGAGGCTCGCCCTGATGCTGCTGTGCTGGACGCTGGCCTTCGAGGCCGCCGCACAGAACACGGGAGCCTTGCGCGGGGTCGTGGCCGATCAGGGCGGCGCGCCGCTCCCGGGTGTCACGGTCACGGTCGAGGCTCCCGATCTCGGAGCAGGCGGCCGCGGCGCCGTCACCGACCAGGCGGGGCAGTTTCAGATCGCTGCCCTCGCCGCGGGCGCCGACTACACCTTGCGTTTCAAGCTGTCGGGGTTCGCGTCCGTCGTCCTGTCCCCCACCGAGGTCCGCGCCGGCCAGGCCACCAGCCTGAAGATCGTTCTGCCGCCCGAAGACCAGCTGCGCGAGCGGGTGGAGGTCCGGGCCACGCCGCCCGTCGTCTCCCTGGCCGAAACCACGACTCAGACGCGGTTCACATCCGAGTTCGTCGACGCCTTGCCGATCTTCGGGCGCGACTACCAGGATGTCCTGGTCCTGGCCCCCGGTGTCAACGACATCGACGGGGACGGCAACCCCAACATCCATGGCGCCCGCGACACCGATGTCGGCACGCTGGTGGACGGCGTCTCCACGACCGACCCTCTCACCGGCAAAGTCGGCGCCCAGCTCAACATCGATTCGATCCAGGAGATCGAGGTCAAGACGTCCGGCGCCACCGCCGAGTTCGGCCGGGCGCAGGGGGGCTTCGCCAACATCCTCACCAAGACAGGTGGCAATGCCTTCGAGGGCACCTTCAAGTTCTTCTGGCGCGGCTCGGCGCTGGACGGCGACGGCGCGGGCAGCGACGATCCGGCCCTGCACGGCAACGTCGGTGAGCAGGGGCTTCGCGACCTCGACTTCAACGACTTTCTCCCCTTCCTGTCGATGGGAGGTCCGTTCGTCCGCGACCGGGCCTGGTACTACCTTGCGCTCGAGTACATCTCCAAGGACGAGCCGATCAACGCCCTCAACACCGCCTTCGTGGCCGGGATTCGGGAGTTTCGGGGGTTCGGGAAGGCGACCTGGCAGGTCAGCCCGGCGCATCGCATGTCGCTGTCCTTGAACTACGACCCGCAGGAATACCTCAACGAGGGGCTCAACAGTTTCACGCGCCAGGAGTCGGGCTTCACGCAGGTCGCGGGCGGCACAAACCTCACCCTCAAGGGGGTCTCGGTCCTGAGCCCGACGGTCGTGCTCGAATCTTCGCTCGCGCGGTTCGACAGCCGTCCGGCCATCGATCCCAACCTCGGCCCCGACACCAACGGAAACGGCGTCCTGTACTTCGATCGGAACCAGAACGGCTTCGGCGAGCCTTCCGAACGCGACGCCGGTGAGGACCACGACAGCGACCAGGCCTTCGACGTGTTTGAAGACACTCACATCCGGAACGGAAGGATTGACAGCTGGAAGGAGCCCAATCCCGTCCCTGATCCACAATTCCCCTTCGTCTTCTTCGACGAGGACGTCGACAACGACGGACGCCTGACTCCCTCCGGGGCCTGCGAAGGAGTGCTGCGGGAGGACCTCGATTGCGACGGCCGCCTGGACACCGTCGATGAAGACATCAACCAGAATGGCCGTCTCGATGCCGACGAGGACCTCGACTCCGATCGCCGGCTCGACCGCGGCACGGAGGATCGCAACGGCAACGCGGCGCTCGACGACGCCCCGTTCCCGTCCACGGATTATCCCTACGGCAGGACGCGCCCCGAGGTGGCCGACCGCGACTACTTGCTGGACGAGACGAACGGCGTGGTCAGCGGCCCCTTCTATCAGGACTACGACGATCGGCGCCGTCGCCTCAGCCTGCGCGAGGACCTGAGCGTGTTCGTGCCCGACTTTCTGGGAACGCACGATCTGAAGGGCGGTATTCTGATCGAGAGCGAGGCGTTCGACCGGCGCACGACGACCCGCGACATCACCGCCCTCCAGCCCGAGGAAGCGGCCATCTGCAACCCGGACACCGGCGAGTGCGACGGCGGACGGCCACCGGCGTTCGTGGCGCTGCTCCCGACGCGGAGGGCCGTCGAGGGGGAGGCCAGTGGGACGAGCGGCGCCGTCTACGTTCAGGACAGCTTCAAGCCGCTGCCGAACCTCCATCTCGGCCTGGGACTGCGCTTTGAACGCGAGGCGCTCCATTCGGAGGGGTACTCGTTCTTCGACCCGCGCGCCGAGCGGGCCGCGTACGACCGGCTCATCAGCCTGAGCGGCGGCGAGGTCGGACAGGATGACTTGTTATCGGGCAACCGGGACGGGGTCACGAGCCGCGGGATCACGGATGACCCGATCTTCCAGGGCGGCCGGGTCGCGGCGCCCGAGCTGGCGGCGTTCATCGACGCGATGCGGTTCCAGGCGATCCGTCGATTGACCCGGCACCGCAGTGACGTGGAGTTCACGCTCGGCCCCCTCGCCGCGCTCTACCCGGACATCGTTCAGGACGGCGTCATCAATGTGGATCGCCTGTCGGAGCTGGGGGTGAGGATCCAGGAGCCCAAGTCGATCTCCATCACGAACAACAACCTCTCACCCCGCCTCTCGGTCTCCTGGGATCCCTGGGCCGACGGGCGGACCAAGGTGTTCGCGACCTGGGGCCGATATTACGACAAGCTGTTCCTCAACACCGTGGTCGGCGAGCAGGCGGCGGACCCTGTGTCGCGTTACTACCAGATCGATGCGGACGGCCTGACCACGAGCTTCGTCGACAACGCCGTCGTGCAGGTCCCCAATCATCATGTCGGGAGCGTTCTCTCCAAGTCACCCCCGACGATTCGTCAGGTGGATCGCGATCTCCAGACGCCCTTCAGCGACGAGATGACATTCGGCTTCGAGCGCGAGCTGGCTCCGGAGGTGGCGCTGTCCCTGCGATACATCCATCGCGACTACAGAGACCAGCTCCAGGACATCGATATCAACCATGAGATCCACGTCAATCCGACCACCGAAGAGCTGACCGACCTGGTCGGAGCATTGCGCATCGTCAGGGGGAGCGGCGGCCGCACGCAGCTGCTGCGGGCCGCGGACGGGCGCCCCGATCTGTACATCAACAACTTCTTTTTCAACCAGGTGCTTCGAGTCGGCAATGAAAACGAGGGCCGATACAGCGCCATCGAGGTGGAGCTGAAGAGACGCCTCGCCCGCCGGTGGGAGATGCAAGGCTCCTACGCCTACTCCCGCGCCCAGGGGGAGGCCGAGGACTTCCAGGGGAGCGCGGGGAACGACCCCTCCGTGGTCGAGAGCGAGTTCGGGTACCTCGACTTCGACCAGAGGCACGTGGTGAAGCTCAACGGCTTCGTCTATCTGCCGGCCGACTGGCAGCTGGCGGTTGTCACCTCCTGGGCTTCCGGCCTGCCCTACTCGGTGGTGTCGCGATTCTTCGCGGTGGACAACGTCGCCTATTCGCAATTCCGGACGCGTTACGGGTACACCGAACCGTCCACCTTCAAGTTCGTGCCCCTGCCCCGCAACAGCGAGCGCAACAATGCGGTCCTCGACATCAACCTGAGGGCCCGCAAGAACTTCGTCATCGGAAAGACGACAGCGGCGCTGTCGCTGGAAGTCTTCAACCTGCTCAACACCGACGACCTCCACATCATGACCTACGAACCAATCGCAGGAGCCGGGTTCGACGTCGCGGCGGGGTCAAGCGTTTCCACCCCCTTGCAGATCGATGCCACCCGTCGTTTCGGACGCCGCTTCCAGATCGGCTTCCAGATCGCCTTCTGAGGTGCGATTCACCGCGTCCAGCGCCACAGCGCGCGATCGAAACGCCAGATCCGGATGCGGCCCGTCCGGCCGTACAGGACCACCGCCTGCACGCTTTCCTTGCCGTCGCTCACGTACAGGGTGCCCGTGCTCGAGGTGCCCCAGGGGGTGAAGGTGATGGTGTCCGAGGCGCCGAAGCGCACCGGGTCGGACTGGGGCGCCAGCACGCCGCGAGCCGGCGGGACCTCCGGAATGGCGGCATCGAGCAGACCGAAGTCGATTCCCTCATGGCGCGAGGGGAGGTTGCGGGGCCCCAGAAGCAGCGGATCGCGACCCGCCGCAATGTCGTCCGATCGCACACCGTCTCCGTCACCGTCGGCGTAGAAGGCGTACATGTAGCGCCCGCCGGACCAGGCAAGCCGCATGGCGACCCGGCGCCGTGAAGCGATGGCGTCCGAGCGCAGACGGGCCATCTCTCCGGCCATCTCGCGCGCCGCCATCGCGACCCGGCCGCGCGACAGACCCGAAGCCAACGCCGGCAGCGACACCAGAAGCAGGAGGCCCAGGAGCGCCAGGGCGAGGACGGCCTCCGCCAGGGAGAAGCCGCCCTCGCCCGGCACGCCGGCTACTTGGCGCCGACGGTGATGCGGTCCCGGATTCGCTCGAAGGTCTTCTCTCCGATGCCGCGCACGTTCAGCAGGTCCTCGACCTTCTTGAACGGCCCGTTCTTGTCCCGGTACTCGACGATCCGCTGCGCGTACGACTTGCCGATCCCGGGCAGCGTCACGAGATCGTCGACCGCGGCCGTGTTGATGTTGACTTTTTCCCCCGGCGGTTGCGCCGCAGCCGGTGGCGGGAGCGCCGCCCCCGCGAGCATCAACAGCGCCAGAAACACCCCGACCCAGCGGAACTGCGGTGTCATGGTCCCTCCTTCTGGGGGCGGCACTCTGGTGAACCGAAAAGAAAAATCTTGGGGGAGGGGGGATCACCGGATCCCCCACCCGCGTCACGGAAGGGGATGGAACTGTCGGATGGAGAGCCGATCGGTTGTTGTGATCCATCCCGCAACTCCCCCAAGCTCGTCACGCGCTTCGTGAACCGCGCCATCGAGGCACGCCCGGCTTTGTGCAGAGGCCGTGCCATGCGCTCGAGCGCCGGCGGAGGCGCGCAACAGGCGCGGCGCCAACGGCCTTCCGGAGCGGATTTCGAAGGATCGTGACGGGAGGTCCGGTCGCCGGCGGGGGTCGCGTTCGAGGCGGTGCTGCGGCCGGCGGCGAACACGCGGCCGTCGCCGCCGTCCGCACCGGAACAGGACGGGGGCTAGAGCGTGACGCCCTCCGCCCAAAGGACGCCGTCGAGGGCGGATATCTCCCGGAGCAGCGCCTTCGGCAGGGGGGAATCGAGATTGAGGACCGCGATGGCCCGGCCGCCGGAGCGATCGCGCCCGAGCGACATGTAGGCGATGTTGACGCCGGCGTCGCCGAGCAGCGTCCCGATCCGGCCCACCATGCCGGGGCGGTCATCGTTGCTGACGATCAGCATGGCCCCCTGGGGCATGGCGTCGATCTGGAACTCATCGATGCGCGTCAGGCGGGGGTCGCGCTTCCCGAACAGCGTGCCCGCGGCGGATCGGATCCCCGCCGGTCCCCGGAGCGTCGCGGAGACGAGCGCCGTGAAGTCCGGTGAATCGCCGGCGCGCGTCTCCTGCACCCGGATCCCCGCCTCCTTGGCCAGCACCAGCGCGTTGACCGGGTTGATCGGGTCGGAGAGCTTGCCTTCCAGGAGCCCCTTGAGGAAGGCCGAGGTGAGCGGCCGCGTGGGGTATTCGTTGACCGACCCAGCGTACTCCAGGACGACTTCGGCGTACGACCCCGGCCCGAGAGCCGACAGGAACCGGCCCAGCCTCCCGCACAGGTCACGATAGGGCAGCATGGCGGGGACCAGCCGCGGATCGACCCCCTCGACGTTCACGGCGTTGGTCACCGTCCCGTCGCGCAGGTAGGCGGCCATCTGCTCGGCGATGCGAGCCGCGACCTTTTCCTGGGCTTCGCGGGTCGAGCCGCCGAGGTGCGGCGTCAGAACAACCGAGTCCAGCTGGAGGAGCGGACTGCCGACGGGCGGCTCGCGCTCGTAGACGTCCAGGGCCGCGCCGGCGACCCTGCCGGCCTGCAGCGCCTCGATCAGCGCCTCCTCGTCCAGGATCCCGCCGCGGGCGACGTTGATGATCCGGATCCCCGGTCGGCAGAGCCGCAGTCGTTCGCGTCCGATCAGGTGTCGTGTCTCGGTCGTCAACGGCAGGTGCAGGGTGAGGAAATCGGCCCGCGCCAGGACCTCGTCGAGGGACACCAGCTGCACGCCGATCCGCGAGGCCACATCGGGAGTGAGCACCGGATCGAATCCGACGATCTCCATGCCGAAGGCCCTGGCGCGCGCGGCCACCTCACGACCGACCTTGCCGACGCCCAGCACGCCCAGGGTCTTCGCGTACAGCTCCACGCCCATGAAGGTCGTGCCGTGCTCCCAGCGGCCGGCGCGCATCGATCGGTCCGCGGCGGGGATGCGGCGCGCCAGCGCCAGGAGCATGGACAGCGTGTGCTCGGCGGCGGAGATGGTGTTCTCCCCCGGCGCGTTCATGACGACGATCCCGCGCCGGGTCGCCGCGCCCACGTCGATGTTGTCGACGCCGGCGCCCGCCCTGCCGACCACACGCAGCCGCGGGGCCGCCGCCATGACCTCCTCGGTGACCTGGGTATCGGAGCGGACGACAAGACCATCGGCGTCGGTCACGGCGGACCTCAGCTCGGCCCCCCCGATCCCTGGTCGGTGGTCCGCCTCGATGCCGGCCGCGCGCAGGACCTCGGCGCAGGTGGGAGAGACCTTGTCGGCGATCAGGACTTTCAAGTGGCACCCCCCTCGAGCACCTGATCCATGAGGGTCAGCAAGGCGCGGACTCCACCGACCGTATGGTCGCCCATGTGGCCGATCCGGAAGGTCGCCTCCTTGAGCCGGCCATACCCGTTCGAGATGACGTAGCCGCGCCCCCGGAGGGCCCGGACGAACCCGGCGACGTCGAGGCCGCGCGTGTTGCGGACGCAGGTCACGGTGTCGGAGGCGGCGGCCGGATCCGGGAACAGGGCGAAGCGCCTTTCGGCCCAGGCCCGCGTCGCCTCCGCCATATCCCGGTGGCGGGCGTAGCGCGCCTCGAGCCCCTCGGCCTCGATGCGCTGCAGCTGCCTTTGCAGGGCGAAGATGTGGCTCACCGACGGGGTCGCGAGTGGCGTGCGCTTGTCGAAGCAACCCTTCAGGCGCACGAAATCGAAGTAGTACCCCTTGCCCCGCGCGGTGCGCGAGCGCTCCATCGCACGGGGTGAGACGGCGCACAGCGCCAGCCCCGGCGGCAGCGCCAGGCACTTCTGCACGGACGCCAGTGCCACGTCGACGCCGTGCCGGTCGACTTCGATCGGGATCCCGGCCACGGATGAGACGACGTCCACGAGGAAGAGCACGCCGGGGTGGCGGCGCACCGCCTCGGCGATGGCGCCGAGCGGATTGACGACACCGGTCGACGTTTCGTTGTGCACCAGGGCGATCGCGTCGTACGCCCCGGTCTTGAGCGCGACATCCACGGTGGACGGTTCGACGGCGCGTCCCCACTCGATCTCGATGCGGTCCGCCGGGGCGCCGCAGGCGACCGCGACCTCGTAAAAGCGCTCGGAGAATGCGCCACAGACCGGGACCAGCACCTTGCGCGACACGCAGTTTCGGATGGCCGCCTCCCACAGGCCGGTGGCCGACGAAGCGGTGATGAAGATCTCGTGCCCCGACGTTCCGAAGAGCGTCCGGGCTCGCGGGATGATGTCAGCGAGGATGGACTGCATCTCCTCCCCGCGGTGGCCGATCACCGGACGCGCCATCTCCTCCAGGATTTCGCGACACACCTCCGTCGGGCCGGGCGTGAAGAGGATCGGGTGGTCGGTCGGGCTCGCAGGCACCGGGGTCCCTCGATTCTCAGTTGAAGAAGTTCTTGCTGATGTCGAAGTAGATGACGGTGCCCATGAACAGAAGGAGCAGGATCAGCCCGGCCTGCATGACCCGCTCCTTGAGGACGATCGAGATGTCGCGCCTCAGGATCCCCTCGATCGTCAGGGTGAACAGGTGCCCGCCGTCGAGCGGCGGAATCGGGAAGAGATTGATGATCCCGAGTTGCAGGCTGACGAAGGCGATGAGCTGCAGGAATGGAATCAATCCCTCCTCCGCCGCCTCGCCGGAGAACCGGTAGAGGTCGACGGGACCGGAGAAGGCGCGGAACGACAGCTCGCGGGCCAGGAGCTTGCGGAACGTGACGAACACCAGCCCGATCGACTCGAGGTTCTGGCGCACGCTCTGGCGCGCCGCTTCCAGGAAGGGATAGGTGCGGGTGACCGACGGAGGGCTCGGCACGAAGCCGATCCGCCCCTTGCCGTCCTCTTCCTGCGGCACGATCGTGGTCTCGAACCGGCTCCCCTCCCGCTCGATGGTGAAGCGGAGCGGTTTGCCGGGCGACCTCTGGATCACCTGGTAGACGGCGTTGACCGTGCTCATCGGCACGCCGTCGATCGCCGCCAGACGGTCACCGCGCTTCAGGCCGGCCTTCTCGGCGGGCCACCCGGGTTGCAACCCTCCGACCATGACACCGGTCATGGGGAAGATCCCCGGCCGGCCGATGTCGCTCGCGGTCGACTGGATGGCGAGCCGCGTGGTCAGGATCTCTCCACCGCGGTCGAGCGTGATGTCGCGTGTCTGCCGAGGGCTGAGGAGGATCTCGATCTGGAGCTCCTTCCAGGTGGTCACCGTCCTCCCGTCGAAGGACAGGATCCGGTCGCCCGGCTGGATACCGGCCTCGCGGGCCGGCGAGTCCTGATCGACCTCGCCCACCACGGGTGGCTCGTAGAGGTAGGCGAACTCCTGCACCCCCTTCATGAAGATGATGGTCGTCAGGCCGAAGGCGGTCGCCAGGTTGAACAGGGCCCCCATGACGAAGACGACGAACCGCCGCGGGCGTGAGTGCGCCATCATGTCCCCGGGATCGAGCGGACGCCCGTCCTCCGGGGCGGTCTCGCCGCGCAGCTTGACGTAGCCTCCGAGCGGAATCCAGGAAATGCGGTACTCGGTTCCGCGCCTGACGAAGCCCCACAGCCGCGGACCGAAGCCGACCGAGAACACCTCCACGGTGATGCCGAACGCCTTGGCCGCCAGGTAGTGGCCGAACTCATGGAACAGGACCACGGACCCCAGGACCGCGAGGAACGGCAGCGCACCCTCCCAGATCCAGCTCATGTCAAGACCTTCATCGTCAGGATCTCCTGCGCCACCCGGCGTGCATGGTGGTCGCTCTCCTCCACATCTTCAAGCGATTGAACCTCCGCCGGCCGGTGGCGCTCCATCACCTCCCGCACCAGGCTCGGGATGCCTTGAAAGCCGATCCGCCCTCCGAGGAATGCCTCCACCGCGACCTCGTTGGCGGCGTTGAGCGCGGCGGGGGCGGTGCCTCCGGCGCGCAGGGCGGCGTAGGCGAGATCGAGGCTCGGGAAACGCTCCCGATCGACCGGAAGGAACTCGAAGGTCCGCGCCTGCGCGAAATCGAACGGCGCCACCGGTCCCGGGAACCGGTCAGGGTGCCCGAGAGCGTACTGGATCGGGGCGCGCATGTCGGGGACCCCGATCTGGCAGATGACGGAGCCATCGGCCATCTCCACCATCGAATGCACGCTGCTCTGCGGGTGGAGCACGACGTCGATCCGCTCGCCCGCCAGCCCGAACAGCCAGTGCGCCTCGATCACCTCCAGCCCCTTGTTCATCAGCGTGGCGCTGTCGATGCTGATTTTCCTCCCCATCTCCCACACCGGGTGGCGCAGCGCCTCCACGGGAGTGACCGAGGCCAGGCGCTCGAGGGGCGTCAGGCGGAACGGCCCGCCCGATGCGGTCAGGATGACCCGCCGGACCTCCTCGAGGCGCTCGCCGCGCAGGCACTGGTGCAGGGCCGAATGCTCGCTGTCGACGGGGACGAGGCTCCCGCCGTGGGCCTCCGCCGCCGCGCACATCAGGGCGCCGGCCATCACCAGGCTTTCCTTGTTGGCGAGGGCCACGCGCTTCCCGTGGCGCAGCGCATGCCAGGTCGGCTTGAGCCCCGCCGCACCGACGATGGCCGCCAGGACCACGTCCGCATCGGGATGGCCCGCGACCGCGAGCACGCCCTCATTGCCGGTCTCGATCGCGCACCCGGCCTCGCGGGCCGGTCCCGCAAGAACCTCGCGGCCCCGTGGATCTGCCAGCGCCGCCAGCAGCGGCCGGTGGCGCTGGATCTGGCGTGCGAGAAGGTCGGCGTTCGAGCCGGCGGCGAGGGCCACCACCTCGAAGCGCTCCGGTAGTCGCTCGATCAGGTCGAGCGCCTGCATCCCGACCGAGCCGGTCGATCCGAGGACGGCCACTCGCCGGCGCATCGGCCCGTTTCCCTTCATGACGGCCTCATGGCGTACACGTAATAGTAGTAGAGCACCGGCCCCGAATACAGCAGCGAGTCAACCCGGTCCAGCAGGCCCCCGTGCCCCGGCACCAGCGACGCGCTGTCCTTGACGCCGGCGCCACGCTTGAGCATCGACTCCACCAGATCGCCCACGATGCCGACGGCCCCGAGAGCGACGCCCAAGATGACGCAGTCGAGAGGATCCAGGCGCCGCATGAACCAGATCCGGGCGGCGAAGGCCGCCAGAAGCGCTCCCGCAAGCCCGCCGACCGCCCCTTCGACCGTCTTCTTCGGGCTCACGGCCGGGGCCAGAGCGTGACGCCCGAGGGCGTGGCCGGCATAGTAGGCGGCCACGTCGCTGGCCCAGACCACGAAGAACAACAGGAACACGAGATCGCTGCCGGTCTCCTCGCCTTTGGGGAGGTCGCTCAGCAGCCGTAGCCGCACGAGGTAGCCGAAGAACACTCCGATGAACGCCGCCGCGAAAAAGGTCGACCCGATGTCTCCGAACGTCGGGCTCCAGTCGCCTCGCCGGCGCAGCGCGGCCACCGGAATCGCGAACAGGCCGAACGCCAGGACGTATTCGAGCCGCACCTGCGGGAAGGCGAACGACGCCAGAATCAGGACCGCGACCGCCACGCCGAGCATCCGATGGCAACGGTGGCCGCGCGCCTCGGCGAGCCGGTACATCTCGAACAACCCGACGAGCGCCGCCAGCAGGAGCAACGCCTGGTAGGGGCCCGTGCCGAGCTTCTTGACGATGAACCAGAAGATCGGCAAGAAGACGATGGCCGACAGGATCCGCTGGATGCCGGGGGCGGGCGACACCTCTAAGGTCGCGCCTGGCCGGGGGTCACGGCGACCGGCCGGGGCGTCTCCCCGACACGACCGTACCGGCGCTCCCGCTTCTGGTAGTCGACGATCGCGCGCAACAGCTCCCCCCGCCGGAAGTCGGGCCAGAGGGTCTCGGTCACCCAGATCTCCGCGTAGGCGATCTGCCACAGCAGGAAGTTGCTGATGCGCAGCTCGCCGGAGGTCCGAATCAGCAGGTCCGGGTCGGGCTGCCCCGCCGTATAGAGATAGCGGGAGAACAACTCCTCGTCCACCGGCTCGGTGGCCTCCGTCCGGTCGTGCTCGCGGAGGATTCGATTGCAGGCGTCGACGATTTCGGCCCGTCCGCCGTAAGAAAGCGCGATATTGAACAGGAGCCCCGTGTTGTCGCGCGTCGCCTGCATTCCCTCGATCAGGTCCTGCCGCACGGACGCGCCGAGCTCCTCCATTCGTCCGATGACGTTGAAGGCGATGTTGTTGTCCTTGAGCGTCTGCAGCTCCTTGCGCAGGTACTCTCGCAGCAGCGACATCAGCGTGTTGACCTCGGGGCGCGGCCGCTTCCAGTTCTCCACCGAGAAGGCATACAGCGTCAGCACCTCGCAGCCGAGGCGCGTGGAGGTTTCCACGACATCGCGCACGGCCGCAATCCCGGCCCGATGGCCGGCCACGCGCGGCAGGCTGCGCATGCTCGCCCAGCGACCGTTGCCATCCATGATGATGGCGATGTGCCGGGGCAGACGGTCGAAATCGATCCGGGCCAGCAGTCCGGCCTCGGGTGTCCCATCGGTGATGAAACCACGGAGTTTTTTCAGAGGGTCCCGCATGAAGGGCTTGTCTCTTCCACTCGCGCGCCAAGTCGCATCGTATCACACGGTTCCGCGCGGGAGCAAGGAACCCGCCGGCGGCGTCAGGCCGGGCCGCTCCATCCCCGCCGCAGGTACGACCAGGCACTCTCCAGGATCTCTTCCAGCCGCGGGTGCCGGGGCGTCCACGACAGATCCCGCCGGGCCCGGTCCGAGGAGGCGACCAGGCGAGCCGGATCACCGGGGCGGCGGGCTGAGGGCAGGGGGGCGATCGGCAGGCCGGTCACCCTCCTCGCCGCCTCGATCACCTGAAGGACCGAGAAGCCGGCTCCGTTCCCGAGGTTGTAAACCGCCTGCCGGCCTTCGGGCGCAGGCCGATCGATCGCGAGCCGGTGGGCCTCGGCCAGGTCCTCGATGTGGATGTAGTCGCGCACGGCCGTGCCGTCGGGAGTCGGAAAGTCGGTCCCGTAAACGGGCACGCGGCCGCCTTCGCGCGCCGCCCGCAGGACGTTCGGCACGAGATGCGTCTCCGGGTCGTGGCGCTCTCCCAAGGTGCCATCCCGCGACGCGCCGGCCGCGTTGAAGTAGCGCAGGCAGGTCGAGACGATGCCGTACGCCTCCCCATGCCAGCGCAGCGCCCGTTCGAAGGCGAGCTTGGTCTCGCCATAAGGATTCGTCGGCCGGGTCGGGTGGTCCTCATCGAGAGGCAGGCGCTCCGGCTCGCCGTAAACCGCGGCCGTCGAGGAGAAGACGAAGCGCCCGACCCCTCGCCGGCGCGCCACGTCCAGGAGGACCAGCGATTTCGTGAGGTTGTTGCGGTAATACTCATCGGGATGCCGCGTCGAATCGCCCACGAGACAGGAGGCCGCCAGGTGGACGATTCCCTCGACGCGCCGCTCGACCAGGAGCGGCTCGACGACCGCCACGTCGGCGATGTCGCCGACGACCAGGTCCGACGCCTCCACCGCCTCGCGATGCCCCGTGCTCAGGTCGTCCAGCACGACGACGGCATGCCCGGCCTCGCACAGCCGGCGGGTCACCGCCGAGCCGATGTAACCCGCTCCGCCCGTCACGAGCAGCCTCACGTTTCCTCCCCCTCGTAGAACACCTTCATCAGGGTCAGGCCGCGTGCCGGCGCGCAGGGCCCCGCCGCGCGCCGATCGCGCGCCTGCAGGATCGCTCCGAGATCGTCCGGCCGGAGCCCTCCCCGGCCGACAGCCACCAGGGTCCCGACGATCGTCCTGACCATGTGCCTGAGGAAACCCCCGGCGCGCACGGTGAACACGATCTCGTCGCCGTTCTCCTCCAATCGTGCCAGGGTCACGGTCCGCACCCTGTTGTCCTGCTCGCAGTTGGCCGGACAGAAAGAAGTGAAGTCGTGTCTCCCCAGAAGACACCCGGCCGCCTCGCGCATGGCCGTGACGTCCAGCACGCCATGGATCGGCGTCACGAAGGGTGCCTCGAAGGGAGAGACGACCTCGGCGCGCGTCATCCGGTAGCGGTACTCCTTGGAGCGAGCATCGCTCCGGGCGTGGAACGCCGGGGCCGCCTCGCTGGCCTCCATGAGCCGGATCTCCTCGGGCAGGCGGGAATTGAGGCCGCGGCGCAGGCCGGCCAGCGGCAGGTCCCGTTCCGTGGAGAAGTTCGCCACCTGACCGAGCGCATGCACACCCGCGTCGGTCCTGCCCGCCGCTGCGACGCTCACCCTTTCCTGGAGCAACCGGGACAGTCTCTCCTCCAGGACGCCTTGAACGGTGGGGCGCTCCGGCTGCACCTGCCAGCCGGCGAATCGGGTTCCCACATAGGCCAGGGTCAACCGGACGTTGCGCATCGTCGGCGCCGCAGCGCCGCCGCGATTATAGGCCCGAGGAGACGCGGGTGGTGGTTTGACCCTCGGGGGAAGCGCCGCTATAATCCCGCCCTTTCGAATCCGGGCTCGCAGTCTTTCCCGACGAGGTGCCGATGATGATCCGTCCCTCGGCTCTAGTTCTTTCCATGTGCTGCTCTCTCGCCTGGGCGGCGTCCGCCGGCGCGGCCACAGCTCCCGACTACAGGACGCCGAACAAAGACTGGCTCAAGGGACCGGTCCAGTGGCTCATGTCGGAGGAGGAGGAGAAGGAGTTCAAGAAGCTGCGCGCCGACGAAGAGCGCGCCGTCTTCGCGAAGGAATTCTGGGAGAAGCGCGACCCGACCCCCGGGACGCCGGAGAACGAATACCAGATCACCTTCTGGGAGCGCGTCGATCAGGCCGACAAGGCGTACAAGGACATCATCCGCAATGGCTCCGTGACCGATCTGGGGCGCGTCTTCATCCTGCTCGGTCCCCCGACCTCGCAGCACAAGGACTCGAGGTACACGTACTGGGATTACGAGCCAAGCCCGATCAACGGCCTCAAGGAGAAGCTGGGGTTCAGCTTCGCGCCGGTGGCCACCGGCGTCCTGCTGCGATCGCCGAAGGTGTTCGAGGAGTACGTTGCGGGCCACCCGGAAACCCGCGGCATCGGCTGGAAGCTGCCGCAGATCGCCGGCGAGCCGGAACCGGGTGAGCTCATGGCCGCGGCGGCGAAGGAGCCGGTCGAGGACATCTCGCCCGAGAGCCAGCGGCAGATCCCGATCCTCGACGCCGTCCTGATGAAGGGCGGCGGCCCGACCGACGTGCCGTTCCAGGCGACGCACGACTTCTACGCCGCGGTCGACGGCACGACCCTGGTCGTTTTGACCCTCGAAGCGCCGCGCGAGGCGACCCACGGCAGTGGTGACCAGGCGCTCCTGGCGTTTGCGCGATACGCGCCGGAGGGGGGCGGCAAGCCGATCGGCATCACGGGGGATCTCCCCTTCGTGCCCGCCCCGGCGTCCGACAGCCCGTCCGGCAGCTTCATCTATCAGGCCCGCCGCAACCTGAAGCCAGGCACCTACAAGCTCGTGGCGGTCGTGGAGGACAAGGTCGTCAAGGGCCAGATGGGCACGCTGGTGGCCACCGTCGCGGTGCCGGATTTCTCCGACAAGGCGTTCGGGATGAGCAGCGTGACGCTTCTGGCGCAGTTCAGCAGGATTGAAGCCGGCCTGGAGCCGGAGGGCGAGAAGGGCGCCGGGCTGTACAGCGTCGGCTCGTTCCGCCTGGTTCCCAGGGCCTCTGCCGTCCTGCAGAAATCCGACACGCTCGCCTTCTACTTCCAGGTGTACAACCCGGCCCTCGACGCGACGTCCGGCAAGCCCAACCTGGAGTCGACCTACTCCTTCTTCCTCAAGGACGCCACCGGCTGGAAGCCCTTCCGAAAGCCGGCCGTGAAGCCGGTCGGGCAGGTCGAGCTGTTCGCCATCGACCTCAAGGACCTTCTGAGACCGGACCAGATCCTGCCGGCGGAGTTCCGCATGGAGGCGAAGCTGACCGACAAGGTCAGCGGGCAGGCGGCAGCCCGCGAGATCGAGTTCACCGTCCGGTAGGCAGTTTACACACCGCGAGCGGGCCGCGCGATCATCCGTCGATCGTCAGCCGGCGGGCTTCGGTGTCGAGCCGCGCCGTGCGGCCGAGCGGCAGCGTCACCTTGCGGCGGGCGTGTCCGGCGGGGAAATCAACCACGACCGGGTAGTCGGTTCCCTCCAGATGGGCTCCCAGGATCTCCGCCAGCGAAAGGTCGTTCTCCCGCCGGCGCGCGCGGCAACCGACGAGTCGGCCGATCACCATCCCCCGCAACCCCTGCAGCCGGCCGGCCAGGCGCAGCTGGGCCAGCATCCGGTCGATGCGGTACGGCTCCTCATGGACCTCCTCCCAGAACAGGATGGCGCCGCGCGTCTCCAGATCGAAGGGCGTGCCGAGGAGCCCGACGAGCAGCGACAGGCAGCCGCCGATGATCGGCCCTTCACCCCTTCCGGCCCGCAGGACCGAACCGCGCGGCAGGGCGAACCGGAGCGGCGCGCCGGACAGGGCCTTCTTCAGCGCCGTCGCGTCGTAGGCCGCCGCGTCGGCCAGCTCCGAGACCATCGGACCGTGGAGGGTCGCGAGTCGCTCCGTCTTCCAGGCGGCCGCCTGAAGCACGGTGATGTCGCTGTAACCGATGAGCGCCTTCGGGTGGGACCGGAGCGGAGAAAAATCGACCTCGGCCAGGATCCGCTGGCTGCCGTAGCCGCCGCGCGCGAACCAGACCGCCTTCAAGTCCGGGTCCGCCAGCGCGCGGTTGAGATCCCGCGCCCGGTCGCCATCCTCCCCCGCCAGGTAGCCTCGCCGATCCATGAGGTGCTCGCCGCAGGTCACCACGAACCGCCTCCGCTCGAGCCAGGCGATGCCGCGCAGCAACGCCGCGCGCCGCGCCGGCCCGGCGGGCGCGACCACTCCGATCCGGTCGCCCGGCCGGAGCGGCGGAGGCAGGAGCGCCGTCACGAGCGCCCGCGCGGAAACCCTACCCGCGTCACCGGCCCCTTTCGGTATGCCCGGAACTCCCGGCGCGCCCGGGAGAGGAGCGAATCGTGGGGGTCCAGAAGCCGCAGGGTCACCGCCGCCAGGGCGCGTGCGGCGATCAGAAGTCCTTCCCGGCCGCGCGGCCCGCCCGCATGCCGCGCGAACAACCGCGAGTGAAGCGGCGACGAGCGCGGCGCGATGGCCACGAACGGGTGGATGGAGGGGACCAGTTGGCTGACGTTCCCCATGTCGAGCGAGCCCATGCTCTTCCGCGGCGTGTCGACGGTGCGACGCCCGAGGGAGAGAAGCTCCGCCTTGAAAGCATCCGCCATGACACGGTTGGTCGCCATCTCGGCATAGGGCTCATCGATCGCCCGGATCCGGACGCGCGCCCCCACGGCGCGCGCCGTCCGGCGCGCCGCGGCGCGGAAGGCCTTCTCGACACGCGCCAGCGTCTTCAGATCGCGCGCCCGGAGCGTGAAGCGCCCCGCCGCCCGATCCGGGACGATGTTGGCGCGCCGCCCCCCCTCGCTGACGATCCCGGGCATGCGGACCTCCCTCGGCAGGCGGCGCTTGAGGCGCTCCACCTCGGCAAACAGGGCCAGCAGGGCCTGTAGGGCGTTGATCCCTTTTTCCGGAGCGGCGACGGCGTGCGCCGCACGACCGAGGTAGACGACCTCCAGGGAATGACAGGCGAGGGATGTGGTGTAGACGCGATTCTCGGTCGACGGATGGAACATGAGCGCCGCGTCGAGGCCGCGGAAGGCGCCGCGCCGGGCCATGACCACCTTCCCGCCGATGGTCTCCTCGGCGGGCGTGCCGAGCACCACGATCTCGCCGCTCTCGAGGAAGCGCGAAGCAAGAGCGGCCGCGCCGCAGGCGGCGGCGCCGATCAGGTTGTGCCCGCAGGCGTGTCCGATCTCCGGCAGCGCGTCGTACTCCGCCAGCAGCGCGATGCGCGGGCCGCGGCGGCGCCCGCGACGCCGCGCGACGAAGGCGGTCGGCAGCCCGGCTGCGCCCCGGCGGACCCGGAAGCCGTGCGCCCGCAGGAAACGGACGAGCCGATCGCTCGACCTCCGCTCGCGCAGGCTGAGCTCTTGAAGGCGGAACAGGTCGGCCCCGAGCGCCACGACGGACGGCGCCAGGCGCCGCATGGCGCCGGCGAGATCAGATGATCCTCGAGAGGACGGTGGGCCGGAGTGAACCGTAAGCCGAATCCTGTTGCCGCCCCAGCGGGCGGCCGATGGTCATTCCTCTACCCGCGCGGTCACCCGCGCGGGCGGCGGTGCGACCCGCGCGGCGCGATGTCCCGCGCCGCCGGCCGCGCCGCCAAGCGACCGACCCGGGAGCTACGGGCGGGCCACCCGATGCGCTCCCCTATTTGGCCTTGCTCCTTGCGGGGTTTGCCGAGCTGCCCCGGTCACCCGGGGCACTGGTGGGCTCTTACCCCACCGTTTCACCCTTACCGGGAGGAAGGACGGGCCTCCACCCCCGGCGGTCTGTTCTCTGTGGCACTTTCCTTCCCGTCACCGGGACTGGGTGTTACCCAGCGCAATGCCCTGTGGAGTTCGGACTTTCCTCTCCCCGGCCCAGAAGGCCCGGGCAGCGACCATCCGATTCACTCCGGCCGCGCGGATCGTAGCAGAGGGCCGCACGACAGAGCAACGGGCAGTGTGGAGGGCGGCGCGAACGCACCGACCGATGTGCTAGCATGAGCTGCCGCATCGATCCACCTGCCCCTATGACCGGAGACCACATGGCCGGCGACATCACCCTCGAAAAAAACGTGCCGCACAGCCCCGACGCCGAGCGATCGGTCCTGGGCGCCATTCTCATCGAAAACAGCGCCATCAATCGCGCCCAGGAGATCCTGAAGGAGAACGACTTCTACCGTGATCCGCACCGGAAGATCTTCAAGGTCATGTCATCGCTGTCGGAGCGCGCCACCGCCATCGATCCGGTGACCGTCAAGGAGGAGCTGACGCGATCCGGGGAGCTGGAGGCGGTCGGCGGGCCGGCCTACATCGCCTCGCTGCTGGATGGCGTGCCGCACTCCTCGAACGTCGAGCACTACGCCAAGATCGTCAAGGAGAAGGCGATTCTCCGGAGCCTCATCGATGCCGGCGGCCGAATCGTCGCCGCCGCCTACGAGGGATCCGAGGACGTGGAGGAGATCCTCGACCAGTCGGAGCGCCTAGTGTTCCAGATCGCCCAGGACCAGCTGCGCGCCGGCTTCGTGCCGATGCGGACCATCGCCGACCAGAGCCTCAAGACGATTGAGCGCCTCGCGGAGCACCGGGAGCTGGTGACCGGCCTGCCGACCGGCTTCCCGACCCTGAACGAGATGACTTCCGGACTGCAGCCTTCCGAATTGATCATCGTGGCGGCCCGTCCGGGGATGGGGAAGACATCGCTCGCTCTCAACATGGCCCAGCACATCGCCCGTGAGGGGCGCCGGGTGGGCGTTTTCTCGCTCGAGATGTCCCGCGAGCAGCTCTTCCTGAGGCTCTTGACCGGGCAAGCGCGCGTGGATGCCCACCGCCTGCGGACCGGCCGCCTCGGCCGCGAGGAATGGGCCCGCCTGACGACGGCCTTCGGAGAGCTCGCCGGAGTGCCCGTGTTCATCGACGACACCGCCGGGACCGGGGTGATGGAGATGCGCGCCAAGAGCCGCCGGCTCAAGATGGAGCAGGGGCTCGATCTGCTGATCATCGATTATCTGCAGCTCATGCGCGGCCGCGGCAGATTCGAAAACCGGAACCAGGAAATCTCCGAGATCTCGCGCTCCCTCAAGGAGCTCGCGAAGGAGCTGCGCCTTCCGGTGATCGCGATCTCGCAGCTGTCCCGTGCCCCGGAGCAGCGGGGCGGGGACCGGCGGCCCCAGCTCTCGGACCTGCGCGAGTCGGGCGCCATCGAGCAGGACGCCGACGTCGTCCTGTTCATCTACCGCGAAGAGGTCTACAAACAGACGGAGGAGAACCGCGGGCGGGCGCAGATTATCATCGCCAAGCAGCGCAACGGCCCGATCGGCACCTTCGATCTCGCCTTCATCCGCGAGTACACCCGGTTCGAAGAGCTCGAGTGGCGCCAGGAGTGACCGGCCTCTCCCTCGAACAGCACCGGCCGACCTGGGCGGAGATTGACCTGGACGCCCTGGCCCACAATGCGCGCGTCCTGCGTGGCCGGCTCGGCACCGCCCGGATCATGGCGGTGGTCAAGGCCGATGCCTATGGGCACGGCGCCGTGCCCGTGGCGCGCGCCCTGGAACGCGAGGGTGTGGCCTGGTTGGCCGTCGCCCTCCCGGAGGAAGGGGTGGAAATCCGGAGCGCCGGGGTGAGGACCCCGACGCTGGTAATGGGCGGATTCGCCGCGGCCCAGGCCGATCTGATCCTGGAGCACGGGTTGACGGCCGCCGTGTTCCGGCCCGATCAGGTGGAGGCCCTGTCCTCGGCCGCCGCGCGGCACGGCATCAAGGCCCAGGTCCATGTCAAGATCGACACCGGCATGGGGCGTCTGGGGGTGCCGGTCCAGGAGGTGGCTGGTTTCGCCGGAATCCTGATGGGCGCACCGAGCCTGGACGTGAGCGGCGCCTTCTCGCAGCTGGCGGCGGCCGACGATCCCGACGACCCGTTCACCGCGACGCAGGTCAACCTGTTTCTGCGATCGGTCGCGGCGCTGCGGGAACGCGGTCTGCGCCCCGAGCTGCTGCACCTGGCCAACAGCCCGGCGGTGATCGATCACCGGTCCACCTGGTTGACGCTCGCCCGGCCGGGGCTTCTGCTGTTCGGCTACAACCCGGTGACACGCGGCAACCTCCTCGCGGTGCGGCCCGTGATGGCGGTCCGCTCCAGGGTGATCGACCTGAAGGACCTCCCGGCCGGCGCCTCGGTCGGCTACGGCCGCGCCTGGCGCGCCGGGGGTCCCTCGCGCATCGCCACCCTGCCGATCGGATACGCCGACGGCCTGCCGCGCGCGGCCGGCAACCGCGGCCACGTGCTGCTGCGCGGCCGCCGGGCCCCCATCGTCGGGCGCGTCAGCATGGACCTGACGACATTGGACGTCACCGACATTCCCGAAACGGCCCTCGGAGACGTGGCGACCGTCCTCGGCGCCGCCGACGGCGATCTGGTCGGCGCCGACGCCCTTGCGGTCGCGGCCGGCACCATCTCGTGGGAGATTCTGTCCCGCATCGGAGGGCGTGTTCCGCGCCTCTTCCTCGAAGGCGGGCGCGCCGCGCTCTCCTCCAGATTCTCCGTCCCGGGCGTGGAATGACGGCGGCCGGAGGCGCTATGATGGGCCTCCCGGAGGTGACGCTGTGGACAACTGGCTTTTGAGGGCCGCCCTGGTCCTCTTATCGGTCCTGCTGGGGTCATTCGCCCGCCCCGTCGGCCTCCACCCCCTCGACATATCGGGTCCGCTGATGGGCCTGATCGCCGCCCTGGTCATTCTGGGGCTCGAACTCCGGTTGCGCGCCCTGGAGTTGAATGTCCTCCTGGGCGGCCTAGCGGGCCTGCTGGCGGGCGGGGGCTTGGCGGCCATCGTCCTGTCGCTCCTTCCGCTCGACGGGCTTGCCGCCGTATCGCCGCCCGTGGCGCGGGGGTTCGTCCTGCTGCTATTCGGGTACATCGGCGTGGCCCTGGGGGCGGCCCGCGCGGATCGCTTCTCGCTCGGAAGTCTGCGAACCGCCTGGACGGAGGGAGAGAGGCGCCACAATTACAAGATCCTCGACACCAGCGTCATCATCGACGGGCGGATCGCCGACGTGTGTGAGACCGGGTTCCTGGACGGGACGCTCGTGGTGTCGCAGTTCGTGCTGCGCGAGCTGCAGTACATCGCCGACTCGCAGGACGCCCTCAAGCGAAACCGGGGCCGGAAGGGGCTCGAGATCCTGCAGCGGATCAAGAAGGGACCGGACGTGATGGTGCTGATCTCCGAAGCCGATTATCCTGAAATCAAGGACGTCGACATGAAGCTGATCGAGCTGGCGAAGCAGCTTTCGGGCAAGATCATCACCAACGACTTCAACCTCAACAAGGTCGCCGAATTGCGCGGCGTCCAGGTGCTCAACATCAACATGCTGGCCAATTCGCTCAAACCGGTGGTGCTGCCCGGCGAACCAATGAAAGTGCTCATCCTGAAGGAGGGGAAGGAGCCGAACCAGGGCGTCGGGTACCTCGACGACGGCACGATGGTCGTGGTGGACAACGCCAAGCGGTTCCTCGGCAAGAACATCGACATCACCGTCACCTCGGTCCTGCAGACAACCGCCGGAAAGATGTTCTTCGGCAGGTCCGAGACCGGCGGGGATGAAGCGTCATCCTTCGAGCAGCGGCCCCGGAGGACGGGGGCGTGAGCCGGCTTCTCGCGCTACTCCTGTCCCTTCCCTGCATTCTGATCTCGGTGGCATCTCCCGCTGCAGGGGGGGACGTCGAGGCGGCCAGGGCCTTCCTCGTCCTGCCGCTCGAGAACACCGCGGAGGACCCGTCCCTCGGCTGGCTGTCAACCGGCCTCGCGCTGCACACCGGGGAGTACCTGCGTGGGGACGGCTGCGCGGTCGTGGACGACGAGGACCGGGCGGTCCTGCTGGAGGGGAACGGGATCCCGTCAGGCGCGCCGTTGACCTTGGCGAGCGCCTTGGAGCTTGGGCGCAAGATGCGCTCGCGACCAAGCGGGGTTCGTCCTGATCGACTGGTGCTGGGCCGGTTCGTGGTCCAGGACGGCGAGCTGACCCTGTCCGCGCGGGTCATCGACCTGGTGACCGAGGGCGCCCGACCCTGGATCTCCCGCCAGGGCCGACTCAAGGATCTGATCGAGGTCCACACCAGCCTGGCCGAGGCCCTGGCGCGCGACGCCGGGGTGCATGCCTCGGGCCGCTCCGCCAGAAACCGGGACAGGGATCCCGATCCGCCGCTCCTGGCGTTCGAGACCTACTGCCGGGCCATGGCCGAGACCGATTCGAAAAAACGGCTCGGACTCCTGCGCAAGGCCGTGCAGGAGTTCCCCGGCTACCCGGTGGCGGCCTATCAGGCCGCCGCCCTGCTCGTCAGGGCGGAGAGGTGGGAGGAGGCCTCGGAAGCACTGCGAAAATCCAC
>Ga0247727_10003083_pt1 | contig 37343 bp, 31 predicted proteins | sample WisWelCaveWW1625_FD_202498 | JGI IMG/M metagenome (GOLD analysis project Ga0247727, IMG submission 202498) | Biofilm microbial communities from Wishing Well Cave, Virginia, United States - WW16-25 | ecosystem: Environmental > Aquatic > Deep subsurface > Groundwater > Cave microbial mat | place...
TCGTGCCGGTGTGCCTGATCAATGTGTCGGCGGGCGGAAGCGGAGTCTGGGTCATTTGGAGAGGCTCGTTGGTGGGCTGACGAGGCGTCTCGGTCAAGTCGATAGGCTCGTCGGTGGGATGACGAGGCGTCTCGGTCAAGTCGAGAGGATCGTCGGTGGGATGACGAGGTGTCTCGGTCAGGTCGAGAGGCTTGTCGGTGGACAGAACTTGGCCGTCGGTGAGGCCGAGACGCCTTTTATGCTTACCGACGTACTTCTTAGGCCAACCGACGCGCCTCGCCGGCCCACCGACGCGTCTCGCCGGCCCACCGACGCGTCTCGCCGGCCCACCGACGCGTCTCTCCGGCCCACCGACGCGTCTCTCCGGTCCACCGACGCGTCTCTCCGGCCCACCGACTCGTCTCGCCGGCCCACCGACTCGTCTCGCCGGCCCACCGACACGCCTCGCCGGCCCACCGACGTGCCTCTCCGGCCCACCGACGTGCCTCTCCGGTCCACCGACGTGCATCTCCGGGTCACCGACGTGCCTCGTCGGCTCACCGATAGGCCGTTTAGTAGGTCACCCGCTGACGGATTCTGGACACAAAGGTCCCACGGAGCTACGGCGACGCCAGTCGCGGGTCGGCGAGATCGACCCGGTACATGATTTGGTTGTAGTCGTAACGCGGGGTCTTGTGCGCGTTACCGGAGAACGTGTGCGTGTACGTGCCTTCGAAGTAGATGATGCGGCCGGACTGCTGATCGAAATACGGGTGATGCTTCGGATTGTAGTAGCTGTACTTTTCATGCGTGACGATCTTCACGCATTCGGTCCACGGCCCCATCGGCGAGTCGGATTCGGCGTACCAGACCTCGCCGAGCGGCGACGTGCCGCCCTGCTCGACGAAGATCGCGATCCACTTGCGGCGATAGTCGTTCCAGTTCACGGTTCCGCGGTGGGGAGCGACCGGCTTGCCGCTCACGCGGTCGCGGAGCCGGACGAGAGCCTCGTCGGGCTTCAACTTGCCGGATCGGAACAGTTGCGGTTCGAGCGGGGCGGACGCGGGCACGCCGCGCCGCCAGGCGTAACGCAGTCGGCCGTCGGCGTTGCGGTCTAGCTGTGCGTCATCTGGATTCGTGCCTGACTTCAAGCACGTGTACCCTTCGTATTGATGCAGCCGCGCGAAGTCTTCCGCAGTCGCGCGCACCCGAACGTGCGGGAACGGGTCGCCGAAATAGACGTACTCGGCGGCGTTCGTGCCGACAGCAGTGTCGGGGCCGTCGCCGTCCTGAGCGCGGCGGCGGACCGTATGGCCGAACGGCATGAGCGGCTGGTCCGGGCCGTAGTCGATGACCTGCTCGAACTTCTCTTTCTCATCGTTCCACTCGCAGATTCCGCGGCGGTACGTGGTGAGCGGCGGCCGAATCTTGGCGAACGCGGCGAAGAGCCGTTCGCGGCCGTCCGGATCTGCGAGCACGGTCACGCCGTCGAGCCAGGTCGGGCCGTCGCTCGGCATCCGACTCGTCTCCTTGGCGAATCCGTCGGCCGCCGTGAAGTATTCGAGATTCACCCCGACGGCCGGATCGAGGCCGCCGTCGGCCGGCAGGCGACTCGTCGCGCCAGGCATGTGAAAGTTGCCGAGCGGGTAGGCCGGCCGATTCGTGTCGCCCCAAAACCACCAGAGCCGCCCGTGATAGATCGCGTTCTGCACGCTGTCGCTGCCCATGACCTTCGCATTCACGAGCGGCTGTTTGGTCGGCGGCGTGCGTCCGACGAGCACGCTGTCGCGGTAGATACCCAGTCCGGTCGTGCGATAGAGTCGCTCGGCGATGTTCCGCCGCTTGATCTTGACCGTGCCCTTTCGACCCGGCGACACGTCGAACGCGACGCCGCGTATGCCGAAACCGTCCGGCGGATACTCGTACCCGTGGCTGGTAACGCCGAACCAGACGCGCTGGTTCATCAGGCCCGGCTCATCGAACGCGACGACGCCCGCGCTGTCCGTCACGAAAACGACGCCTGCCGTTGTTTGCAGCTCGACGAGCGGCACGCCGCGCCCCGTCGCGTCGTCGATGACTTCGATCGCGAACGGCTCGCGGGCTTGCGAATCGCGCGAATCCGATTGCGCGCTCACCACCGCCGCAGCGACGACCGCGACGGCCGCGGCCGCGAGAAATCGTCGCAACGGTTTCCGAGTCCAACATCGCATCACTCGCTCCTTTGCTGGCACCGTTTCGCATTTCACACACGACTCGTATACACTTTCGCCATGCCTGCTGTCGAACCGAAACATTGGCTCGTCGCCCTCGTGGGAACTGCGTGCGTTGCGGCCGGCGCACATCGAGGCGGAGAATGCGTTGCCGCGCGGTCGCACGACGAACTCGCGTTCGTGCGCGTCGCACCGGACCAACGCGGCTTCGTGCTCGAACCTGGCGGCAAGCCGTTCGTGCCCTGGGGATTCAACTACGACCGCGACGAATCGAGCAGGCTGATCGAAGATTACTGGCACGACGAGTGGGGCAAAGTCGAGGAAGACTTCGCCGAAATGAAGGAACTCGGCGCGAACGTGGTTCGCATTCATCTGCAATTCGGCAAGTTCATGCCGGAGCGGGATCGGCCGAACGAAAAAGAGTTAGAGCGACTCAGCCGGCTCGTCGCGCTGGCCGAGAAGCAGAAGCTCTACCTCGATATCACTGGCCTGGCTTGCTACCTGAAGCCGGATGTGCCGGCGTGGTACGACGAACTCGACGAGGTCGATCGCTGGTCCGCGCAGGCGAAGTTCTGGGAGGCGATCGCGGCGCGGTGTGCGCGTAGCCCGGCGATCTTCTGCTACGACCTCATGAACGAGCCGGTCGTGTCCGGCGGCCGGCGACCGGACCGCGATTGGCTCGGCCCACCGTTCGCCGGCAAGTTTCATTTCGTACAATTCGTCTCGCTCGACCCCGGCGACCGCCCGCGACCGCAAGTCGCGCGCGAATGGATCAAGACGCTCGTCGCGGCGATTCGCAAGCATGATCGCCGGCGCCTCGTGACCGTCGGCCTCGTGCCGTGGAGCCTCGACCGGCCAGGACTCACGTCCGGATTCGTGCCGAAGGAGATCGCGGACGACCTCGATTTCGTCTGCGTTCATCTTTATCCCGAAAAGGGAAAGGTCCCGGAGGCGATCGAGACGCTGAAGGGTTTTTCCGTCGGCAAGCCGGTCGTGATCGAGGAAATGTTTCCGCTGCAATGTCCGCGTCCGGAGTTTGACCGGTTCGTTGAACAGTCACGCGAGACGGCGGCCGGTTGGATCGGCTTTTATTGGGGCAAGACGATCGCCGAATGCCGCCGCGCTGGGACGATCGGCGACGCGATCATGGCCGGCTGGCTGGAGTATTTTCAATCCGAAGCCAGTCGGCGGAACGAGTGAGCCGCGCGGCGAATTCGCGAGCGGACGAAGGCCGGCGGCGGCGATCAACGACGTCGAATGTACGCGATCACGTCGGCCAGTTGTTCGGGCGTGATGTCCTTCTCCAATCCTTCGGGCATGATGGAGAGTCCGGTCGAGATCATCTCGTCGATGTCGGCGCGGAGGATCACGTCGGTCGCGCCTTCCGCGCGCTTAAGCGTCACGCTCGTGGCGGATTCGCCGGCGATGATGCCGGTGAGGATTCGGCCGTCGGTCGTGGCGAGCGTGTAGTTGATGTAGGCCGGATTCACCTCGCGGCCGGGATCAAGAATCTGTTCCAGCAGTTGATCGGGCGTTCGCTCTTGGACGGTGCGCAGGTCGGGGCCGACCTCGGTGCCTTCGCTGTTGAAGCGGTGACAAGTCGAACAGGTCTTCTTGAACACTTCCTTGCCGCGGTCGGCACTGACCGAGCCGTCGAGGGCCGGGCGATACTTGGCGATGACCTTGCCGCGATCTTCAGACGTGGCCGAGCCGAGCAGCTTTTTCGCTCGCTCGCGAATTTTTTCGTCGCGATGCTGGATCAATTGGGCGCGGCGGTCCACTTCGATGTCGCCGCGTCGGACGGCGCCCGTTTCGAGTGCGTCGAGCAGCGCCAGTACGCGGTCCGCGCGGCTGAGCAACGCCTCGAGCGCCTCGCGGCGCACGGGCGGAGTGTAAGCCTTCCACGGCGCGAGCAGCAACGGCGCGACGCGCGCGTCGGAGTACGCGGAGAGCGTTCGCACGGCGGCGAGCTGCACGGGCTGCGGCTGGCGCGGATTCAACAGGTCTACCAACACTTTGATCGCCTGTTCACGCGGGGCTTGGCTCAGTAGCTGAATCGCCTCCACGCGCGCCCCATCTTGTCTCGAAGTATCCGCGGCCGCCGTAGCGACCTGATCGAATATTCGAGCAATCGCGTCGGAAACACTTTCCAACTCCGCCGTTGGCTTTTCCAGCCACTGGCCCAAGGACTGTCCGCTGCGAGCCATCCCGTCCGCCAAGCCGCGCAGGATTGCCCAGCGCCGATCGTCCCGGACTTTGCCCTGGGCTGGAGGCGCGACATCCTCCTTCAACAGCGAGACGATCTCTTGCCGATTCTTCGATGCGGCCGCCAGTCGGGCCAGATCGCCCCACATGGACGAATGAATTGACAATCGCTCTTCGGGATCTTTATCCAGGTATCGGATTAGTCGAAACGCATCACTCGGTTGGTCCGCTCCAGCGCTAATCTTGGCAAGGGAACTCAGGATGGCCGCGCGAGTCCACGGGTCCGCGCTGTCGCGCCAGCCGATTCGAGCGAGCGTGTACAGCCGTTGTTCGTCGTCGAATTCGCCGAGCGTGTACGCAAGCTGCATTCGCACGCGCGGGCTCCAGTGACCTGCGGGAAACGAACTGTTGCAGAGCGCGCGACGGATGGCTTCGGATCCTGCCGCACGCGGCTCGGCCAACCGGATCGCGTGCTCGACTACTTCGCTCGGCTCATTTCCATTTCGCAGCACCGGCAACAGGTGATCCTCACGCAACGCGCCCAAGCCTTCCATCGCCCACATGGCAGCCACGCGAACCTCCGGGTGATCGCCGGTCAGGAGCCTTTCGAGTAGCGGAGCAGCCTTGCGATCTTGGCGTTGGAACAACAATCGAGCCGCTGTCTCACGCCACCAGCCGTCGCGACGCCGCAGCGATTCTACTAGGTCGCCGGTGCTGGCCTTGCCGAGTTGCGGCTTCGTGTACGGCGCGGCGCCGTCGCGCGTCACGCGCCAGATTCGGCCGCGATCCTTGCCGCTGGTCAAGTCGAGGTGCTTCTTGATGATCTCAGGGATCGACGCCGGGTGCTCCACGACTTCGCGGTAGATGTCGCAAATGTAGAGTGCCCCGTCCGGGCCGTTGGCGAAGTTGCACGGGCGAAACCAGGTGTCGGTCGTGGCAAGGAACTCATGCTCCTTTTCGGCGCGGTCGGCGACGAAGGTGACGCCGTCGGGCCGCATCGTTTTGCGGTGTACGAGATTCGAGGCCACGTCGCCGATGAATAGGTTGCCGTAGAAATCGTCGCCCAGCGCCGTGCCGCGGTAGACGGTGATGCCGGTCGCGGAGGTGAAGTAGCCGGTCACCTTGCCGCCGAATTCAATCGGTCCGGGCACTTGGCCGGCGACGCGCAGCCGCGTGCGGACGATTCGCCACGGTTCCGCAGCGCTGCGTCGGTAGACCGGTCCCTGGTCGCCGTCGGATGCGATCGAGTGGATTACTGCCGCAACGGGCAGCGCGGGGTTGCGAGCGAGATAGCGATTTTCCAGCACGACGTGCCGCGCCTGAGCCGAATTCGAGCAAACGAACCGCCGGCCGAAATCGTCCATCGAGTGCCCGAACTGCGCGCCGCCCGATACCGGCTCGATCTCGCCGGTGGGCCGGAACCGAAAATCGCGGCCGCCTACGTTCAGTGGAGACGAGTCCGGCTTGCGATTCGATTTGATCGTGCCGCCGTTCGGGCCGCTCGCGCCGTAGAACCAATTGTCGATTCCCCACTTGATGTTGTTCAGCAGCGCCTGCACGTTCTGCTTGCCGAAACCCGTGAACACGACCTCGCGCACATCCGCCGCGCCGTCGCCGTCTGTATCCTTGAAATAGAAGATGTCCGGTGCGGCACAGACGAAACACCCGCCGTCCCAAAGCGCCAGGCCCGTCGGCCACGCGAGCTTGTCCACCAGCACGGTCGCCCGATCCATCCGTCCGTCGCCGTCGTCATCATCGAGCACCTTCACGCGCCCCTGCGGTGGGTTCCCTTCGGCCGGGCCGAACGGATAGTCGTTCATCTCGCACACCCACAGCCGGCCGTCCTCGTCGAATGCCATGTCCACCGGACTGGTCACGAGCGGTTCGCCCGCGACGAGTTCGATCTTCATGCCGTCGATCAGCTTGAACGTCTTGATCGCATCCGTCGGCTCCGTCGCCGGGATCCGCGGCAACTCGTCCTTGAGGCTCTTGTCGTCCTGCGGTCCAAACGAAGCGCCACAAAGCCACGCCAATCCCATCATCAAACCTAGCGTCACGGTCGTCACAAAACGATGCATTGGCTCTCCCGGAGTTTGATCTACCGAAACATCTCACGCAAAGGCGCTAAGAAGAAATCGAAGTATCAATTGCTGGATTGCCTTCTGAAATCCTTGGCGTCTTTGCGCCTTTGCGTGAGTCACTCGCCCCTCTTAACCTCTCTGGACATTGTTCGCACCCGTTCAACTATTAACTCCTCAACGTCCGCCGTCCATCGCGTCGGGAGGCCATAATACACCATGGCCCCGCCGCCCTCGTAGCGGCCTTCATCCCACACGCGGCGGGTTGGGATATAGGCCATCACGTCGTTGGCGTAGCTGGCAACCCAGGTGTGACCGGGGCCGAGTTCTCGCTTGAGGCGAAGCGAATAGCCGACGGTGACCTCGCCACCGAGCGCGATCCAGGTCAGGCTCGGGACTGAGTACTGAGTACCGGGTGCTGAGTCGCCGCCGATTCTCCAAACCTGGACCGGGTACGGATAGGTTGGACTCAATCGGCCGTTCTTGTCCAATTCGGCGAGTAGGGCCTTCGCGCGGCGCTTTTCGTAGACGTTGCCTTTCTCTAGTTGCGTCTGGAGATCGGCGGCGGTCGGCACGGATTCAAAGGGCAAGTCGAGTAGCTCGAAGCGAGCGGACAGCCGGTCACCGGCGGGATTCATCGCGCCGCGAAGTACCGCATCGACGGACGCGGCCAGTTCGCGCCCGTATTGTTCGGCGTGCTCGACCGTTCGGCGCGGCAGCGGATTCTGATCGGCTCCACAACCGGCGAAGAACATCGCCACGGCGCCGGGGTGATTCTTCTCCAGTTCGATCTGTGCGAACCCCGGATGATCGCCGCTCCACTGGTAGAAGCTGAGCACCGTTGCGTGGCACGCGTAGCCAAAGACAACCGCCTTGATTTTGCCGTCGAGCGAACGCACGCAGAGCACCGGGACCTCGTGATCGACCGGGCCTTGAAGTTCGCCGCGCTCACGGAGTTCCGGCACTTTGTCTTCGACGTTGTTGCGCCGGTTCACCGCGTAAGTCGCCGTGCCGTTGGCCCACGCCAGCCGCGCGGGTTCGATCTTGGAAAACGCCTCTGCCGCGACGGCGACGATCTTGTCTTCCAGCGACCGCGTGTACGCCTTGATCTTTGCGCTCTCGTCGGGCGCAAGCTCAAACATCGTCTCCAGGTTGTTCTCGATCATCGGCCCGGTGTGCGTGTGCGAGCAGGCGATCATGATCGCCGCTCGCTCCAGCTTGAGCCTCTGCTTGATTCGCGTACACACTTCGCCGGACACCGTCTTACTGATGCCGCACAAATCGAGAGTCACGAGCAGCGCTCGGTTGCCATGCGGGTCTTCGATCGCGATGGCCTTGCACCACAGGTCGTGCAGCGTCCCCTCGGAGGCGTGGTCTCGCGAGCCGTAGCCAGACATCCACATCGGTTCGCTCGGCGTAATCACGACCTTGGCCGCGCCGGCCTTCCAATCGGCGGCCTCGATTGGTGTGGCGGCCGAAATCATCAAAAGGGCAAATGAACCGAGCATAGAATCCTCCCAATGGCAGAAAGCTGGTCGCTAAATCATTCATTTGACGTAAAGCATTACGCACGTAGCTCGTGCGTCCAAATTCCGGACGGCGGCCGGCTTTTCGACAGCCGTTTGTCCAACTTCCGGCGGGCGGCCGGCTTTTCGACAGCCGTTTGTCCAACTTCCGGCCGGCGGCCGGCTTCCCGACAGCCGTTAGCCCAACTTCCGGCCGGCGGACGCCCTCCTAGCAGCCGTTTGCCCGACTTCCGGCCGGCGGACGTGTTCCCGGCAGCCGTTTACCCAACTTCCGGCCGGCGGCCGCCCTCCCGACAGCCGTTAGCCCAACTTCCGGCCGGCGGACGCCCGCCCGACAGCCGTTTGCCCGACCCGCGATCAAGCTTCGGCATCACCACGGCTGGCTGAGCGCGTTCTCCTTTGATTCGTCGCTCGTCGTTGATCCGAGCGCTCGCATCTACCGGCCGGCAGCATCGCGCTTTAACCCGCCGATGCAATAGAGATGCTTTTCCGCCCGGATGAAAACCTGCCCATCACTGATCGCGGGCGAGGAGTAGCAGCTTTCGCCGAGCTTGTTTTCGGCAACGACCTCGAACGACGCAGCGGGCCGAATGACGCGCGTGATGCCGGAATCGGAAAGGAAGTAGACGAGGCCGCCAGCGGAGACGAGCGACGCGGAGTGGTGTTCGCCGAGGCGCTGCATCCAGAGTCGCTTGCCGGTCACCGCGTCGAGGCAACTCGCAATGCCGTCATCGGAGACGACGAGGAAGTAGTCGCCACACGCGATCGGCGACGGAACATACGAGACGCCCTTCGTGTCGCGCCAAACGACGTGCGTGTCCGTGACGTTTGCATTGTTGCGCCCGGTCGGACGGATCGCGAGCAGATGATGATCGGGATACCCTCCGGTGACGAACACGAGCCCCTTGTTCACGACGAGCGACGCGACGAACTGCTCGGTCGGGCCGTCGCTGATCCAGTGCCGCTGGCCGGTGTCGGGATCGTAACTGGCCACGCACTTCGAACCGGACAGCAATAACTGCATCCGACCGTCGAGTTCGCGAACAATCGGCACACAGTAGCTCCGCGTCTTGTTCTCGCGGTCGGTCTTCCAGATCGTGTTGCCCGTCGCGCGGTCGAGGGCCACGATGTACGCGTCACCGTCGTGGTCGCCATTGACGATCAGCTTGTCCTTGTAGATGACCGGCGAGCTACAAAACCCATGCACGCTCTTGAATTCGCCCGGCCGCACGAGCCACTGCTGGTTCCCGGCGAAATCGTACGCGGCGACGACCATCTCCTTGCGGTCGAGAAACGTCACGTACACGAGCTTGCCGTCCGTCGCCGGCGTGCTCGACGCCCAACTGTTCAGCCGATGCTTCTGCTCGAGCGGCGACGTCACCACCGTCCGCTGCCACAAGATCTTGCCCGCCGCGCGATCGAGGCACAGGAGCACGCGATCCGTCTCGTCGCCGCGATCCTTGCCCTCCGCCATCGCCGTCACCGTGAACACCCGCTCGCCCCACACGATCGGCGACGAATGCCCCACGCCGGGAATTCCCGCCTTCCACGTGACGTTCTCCGTACCAGTCCACCGCACGGGCGCGTTCGTCTCAACGCTTGATCCATCCCCGCGCGGGCCGCGCCAGCCGGGCCAGTCTTCGGCGTAAACACAGGCACTAATGGAACAGAAGGCAACAAGGCAAACGAAAGGGTATTGAATTTGAAGCATCAATCACTCGCTCGTCAGGAGGGATCACGTCACCAGGCAGGTTGAGGCACCATGATACTGAAGAGCACGCGGAAATCTAGCGGTCATCGGCGATCGAATCTCTCGCGAGCTGCAACGCACCTTGAACGACGACGGCTTCGCCTAGCTCGGCTGGAACGATGTCGTAGATGTCTGCGAAGGGAGGGAAGGCAAATCGTGCCACCTCGGCGCGAAGCGGCCCAAACAAGAGTTCCTCCCCCATTAGTGCCACGCCGCCGCCGATCACAATTCGGCGAGGGCATAGCAACGTGGTCACCTGGGCAATCGCATAACCGAGCACGTTCCAACCAGCGCCTAGGATCGTATGGGCGAGTTCATTACCCTCACGCGCGGCGCGAGCGATAGTTTCGGCGGTTAGCAATTCAAGTTTCCCATCGACCATTTCGAATAGTCGCGCCGCGTCGTCCCAAAAACGAGTTCCGGGTCTCGTTACCGACGCAATAAACTCTCGCGTTCGGTTTCCGATTGCCCAACCCGAACACATCGCTTCCACTGTAATGCGGGACTCGCCGCCCCGTCTTCGCGGATCTGGAGGAAGTCTGAGTTGCCCGATCTCTGCCGCCCCCACGCCGGCTCCCCGATAAATCTTCTGATCGATGATCAGCCCGCCGCCAATGCCGCTGCCGATGGTGATGTAGAAAATGGGCGACAGGCCGCGGCCGGCGCCGAAGCAGGCTTCGGCGAGGCCGGCGGTGTCGGCGTCGTTGTGTACGACCGTGGGCCAGCCGAGGTCGCGGCGCGACCAGTCGGCCAGCGGGAAGCCGACCCAGCCTTCGACTTGGTGCGACTTCGTGACGATGCCGTTTTCAGCATCGACCGGGCCGCCGAATCCAATGCCGACGGCGCGGATGTCGGACTTCGACATGCCTGCTTTCGAGAGCAGCGTGGGAACGAGTTCGAGAATCTGCTGGCGAATTCGCTCGGCGCCGGCGGCCGGATCGACGCGGGCGCGTTCCAGCGCGACGATCGTGCCGTCGCCCGGCCCGACGCCGAGTTGCAGTTTCGTGCCGCCGATTTCAATGCCGAGGAACATGCGTGAAGCGACTGCAAGAGTTGGAACGATCGATCACCGGGGTGCCGTGTTCTCTTCGTCGGTTATGTCGCGACGAACCTCGTCGGTGGCGCACTCTGACTTCTTCGCTCCGTCGCCGACGGAGCATGAACCGGACGGGCCTCAGCCGCCGCTGAAACCGAGCGTCCTCAAAAGCACGATCAACCCAATTCCAACAATCGCGGCCAGCGCGATTGGCCACAGTTGCGTCATGACTTGTCTCCTGAAATGCGGGAGTAAAGTTGGTCGAGCACCCAGTGAAACACCGTCAGGTGAATCGACTCGACGATGCCCATGTCGTCGATCGGCACGTGCAGCCCGTGCTGCGCGATCTGTCGAAGCTTGCCGCCGCTGAAGCCCGTCAGGCCGAACGTGTGCAGCCCGCGTGCGTTCGCCCACTCGACGGCACGGAGCACGTTTGGACTGTTGCCCGAGCCGCTGATCGCGACGAGCAGGTCGCCAGGCGACGCGAGATTCTTGAGCTGCTCGACGAATACGCGGTCGTAGCCTTCGTCGTTGGCCCACGCGAGAATGTACGGCGTGTTGTCGGTGAGCGACAGCACCTTGAGGCGCCGCTTCGCGTCGTTCGTGTAATCCTCGCGGCGAATCGTCCCTTTGCCGAGGTCCTCGCAGAAGTGCGACGCGTTCGACCCGGAGCCGCCGTTGCCGCAGAGAAAAACGAATCGGTTCGTGGAATAGCACTCGAAGACCGTGTCGCTGAACCGGCGAATCTCGTCGCGATCGAGTCGATCCAATTCCGTTTTGACTCGGTCCAGGTATTCGCCCGGTCCGAGGTTGACTCCGAGCATTCGATATCTCCGTTGCGATCATTGCCGCGCGAGCAAACCGACGCACAGGTTTATTCTGGTGCCGAAGACTGTGCCGGGCAACACGGCTTTGTCGAGTGTGCGGTTGCGGTACGCGACCTCCGCGCGGCGGCGGCGAAGTTGGCCAACGTCCGTTGGAAGTTTGGCGTAACGTAGGTAGCATGGAATCGAATCCAGCGGCCACAAGTCTTTCGCGAAAGGGAGGTCTGGCCATGCACCCGTCCAAGTGTCACTCGCGTTCGTTTCTTTTCTTCGCCATCGCTCTCGCGGGTGGACTCCTGTTGTCGCCGTCGGCTCAGGCCCAGGTTCGTGTCGTCGATGACGGCCCGATCCACGAAGCGTTCCTGCCGGCCGTGACCGAAGTCGAGGCGCTCGAAGCGATCGACGAGGAGCCGCCGCCGCCGGTCATCGAACGAATCCCGCCCAAGTGCGAGGAGGGCGTCGAGTGGCTTGGCGGCTACTGGCATCGAGACGACGACAACAATCGTTGGCTGTGGGTCGGCGGTTCGTGGCGTAAAGCGCCGCCCGGCTGTCACTGGATTGCGGGCCTCTGGAAAAAGTTCGACGAAGGCTGGGTGTGGATTCACGGCTTCTGGTCGAAGGTCCCCGAAGCGGATTTGACGTACGTCGACGATCCGCCGCCCGATCTGGATGACGATGAGCCGCCGCAGTCGCCCGGCCGCAATTACTTCTGGCTCGCCAGCTATTACGGCTATTCCCCGGACCGCGGCTACACGCGCTATCGCGGCCGATGGGAAGAGATGGACCCGAACCTCGTGCTCGTACCACATCACTGGACGTGGCGCTCCGACGGCTACGTCTTCGTCAACGCCTACTGGGACCACTCGCTCGACAAACGCGGCTGTGCGTATCGCAGCCTGATCGTCGAGCCGGCGGAGCGAGTCGAAATCATCTATGAACCCGCCTACGTCTGCCAGCCGGAGTACGTTTCCGGCTACCTCTACTCGTACTACCCGAACTACACCTACCTGGTTCACCACCACTATCATCATCATTCGGCGTGGTGGCACGATCACCACGACGTGCCGACGTGGTGGGGCTGGCACAGTTGGTGGTCGCTCTCGCGGCACGATCACTGGGGCGCGTATTGGTGGTGGTCGCATCCGGGCTACCCGCACCCGCATTTCATGACGGTCGGATACGCCGCGAGGATCGCGCCGGCGAGAGATGTGACCATCATCAAGGTGAAGAACGTGTACGCACCGAAGTTCGTCACGAAGACCGGCATCGTCAAGTCGCACGACAAGATCACCACGATCATCAAGGACAAGTCGAAGACCGTGGACAAGAGCAAGGTCACGCCAATCATCTCGAAGGCCAAGTCGAAGGAATTCGACGAGAAGAAAGCGAAAGACGACGAGAAGGGCAAGGACGATGGCAAGAAGATCGCGTCGCTGGTGCCAACCGGCACGAAGTCGGCCAAGGACCATGACGACGACGATCCGAAAGACCTGCCGAAGCACCCGAAGTCCGGCAAGAAATCGCCAACGCTGACGACGACTCCGGGTGGCGGCACGGGCACGTCCGGCGGCTTGGTGCTGTCCACGACCAAGGGCAAAGACGACGACAAGGGCAAAGGCAAAACGAAAACCGGCCCGCCGATCATCAAGAAAGGCGGCTCGTCGGACGACGACAAGAAGGGCGACAAGACGAAGGGCAAGGACGACAAGCCGGACAAGCCGAAGCTGCCGTCCATCTCGTCCGGCAGCGGCACGATGAAGGACAAGGACAAAGATAAGGGCAAGGGCAAGGACGACGACAAGCCGAAGACGCCGATCGTTTCGCCGGGCAGCGGGTCGAAGGACAAAGATAAAGACAAGGACAAAGGCAAGGGCAAGGACGACGACAAGCCGAAGTCGCCGATCACACTGCCCAGCGGCGGGTCGTCGAAGGACAAGGACAAAGATAAGGCCAAGAGTGACGACAAGCCGAAGTCGCCGGCCGTTCTGTCCACCGGCGGCTCGAAGGACAAGGACAAAGATAAAGATAAGGATAAGATGAAGGACAAGCCGGGCGATTCCGGCTCGGGCAAGAAGTCCGGCGGCGGCTCGCCTCCGCCATCGACCGACGTTAAGCCGAAACCGCCCACGACGCCTCCACCCTCAACCGGCGGCGGCGGCGGCAGCAAGAGCGGTGACAAGAGCGGTGACAAGGACGACAAGAAGAAGGACAAGGACAAAAAGTAGCTCGCCCAATTGAAACCGACCGCAGCCCGGCTGATCATTGCAGCCGGGCTGCTTCGTTATCCGCGACATCATTCCCGCATCAGGTGGTCCATGATTGCACGAGCCATTCTCGCCGCCGCGCGGCTCCCGCTCATCGGCAGCCTCGCAATTCTCCTGGCCGCCGCCGCGTTGCCGCAGGACGCTGCCGAGTCAACGAACGCCCGTCGGCCGAAGAACGACACGGAGTTGCGGTACTGGCTCGAGAACATGGTCTGGTACCACAACTTCACGCGCGACGAAATCACCGCGGCCACGGGCCTCTCGGCCGACGAATCCGACGCGGCACTGAAACGATTCGCGATCAAGCCGGGCGGCCGGCCGAATCGTCCCGCCGACTCGTCGCTCCTCGTGCTGCCCTATCCCGGCGGGCGGCACCCGCGGATCGGCTTCCTCGACGGCGCCGTGCGCCCGCAGCGCGAAACCAAGATCAGCGTCTTCACGGCGTGGGACCCCGCCAGCTACGTCGTCGTCGATGTGCCCGAAGCGATCTGGTCCAACCTCGGCCTCACGTACCTCGCGCACACGCACGTGCCGACCGTGTGGACGAAGCAGCACATCGAACTCGACAAGCTCGAATGGACACGCCGCGGCGATCCCGGCGCCCCGGCGTTCGACGTCGAGCGAAAGCTGCCCAACGGCATCGCGTTCGGCACGAAGATCACGCCGGCTCGCGACGCGGTCCGCATGGAAATGACGCTGACAAACGGCACCGACGAACCGCTCAGCGACCTGCGCGTGCAGATGTGCGTCATGCTCAAAGGCGCCGTCGGCTTCGAGCAGCAGACGAACGACAACAAAGTTCTCTCGAACCCCTACGTCGCGTGCCGCGACACGTCGGGCAAGCGCTGGATCATCACCGCATGGGACCCGTGTCATCGCCCGTGGGCGAATCCGCCGTGCCCGTGCCTGCACTCCGACCCGAAATTCCCCAACGCGGCGCCGGGCGAAACCGTCCGCATCCGCGGCTGGCTCTCGTTCTACGAAGGCACCGACATCCAAGCCGAGTTCCGCCGCATCGACGCCACCGGCTGGCGCAAGGATATTCCCTAACCAGGTGGGGAATCACTGTACTCAGAATTGCATCAGAGTAACATTGGTTCATGGGCAAGCTCCTCGACAACATCCGCGACGCGGTGCGCGATGGGCAGTACGTTGTCGGCTGGCATGCGGACGAGCGGTGTGAAGAACGTGGCGTAACGGATTGGCAGATTATTGCTGGCCTTGACGAAGCGGCATTGGTCCGCGAGCGGCCGGCCAGCAAGCCCAATCCATCGGTGGTTTTACGACAGTCGCTGCCGGACGGAACGGAGGTTGAGGTAATCTGGTCCTGGCTATCGCCGAGCCGCCGAGCAAAGCTGGTCACAGTCTATTTTCGAGATTGAAAAGCCATGAGCGAGCGACGCGAAAAACGAAAACGCTGGGTCCAGCGCGGGCAGTACGCCGTGGAACTGGACGTTGAAGTTATCTACCCGGACGACGATCCCACGGAACCGTGCCTTGAGCCGGCCACCGTTCGCTGGCTTGACGAGGTCGCCCGGCGCGCCGAATCGGGCGATCTGGCGTTCCTCCGAACCGTGGGACGTGTGTTCCAATCCGTTCCCGTCTGACGGCCGCGTGGCTCTCGGCCAAACCATTCGCGGGTGGCGAGTGGCCCGGACGGCTTTGGCTTTGCGTCCGGGTCGCGAAGCGACAAGAGGATGGAAAATGAAACTCCCACGTTGGCTCATGATCGCGATGCTCTCGTTCAGCGTGCTGGCCGTGCTGGCCGCCGCCGGCTGGTGGTGGGTCACGTGGCCGGAACGGACGGCAAGGGAGTTCGTCAGGCTGATCGAGGACGGCGAAGACGGCCATTGGCATCGACTCTTGAGCGTCGAACTTGCTAGAATTTACGAAGACTTGCACTACATGACTGGAGGTGGTCTGCAGCCACGCCCACAATCAGTACTCGACTTCTGCAGTGGTCGTCGGGTCTTCATGGTGGGAGCGAATCTATTTGTAGTGCAGCGAGGACGAGTGGTTGATACTGGATTCGTTCTAGATGGCGAAGACATTACCGTCAGTCGTTTTCTATCTGGTTTTTCACACGGCGAGCCAGATGACGAGTCGAAATGACAGATGATCGAGTCGGATCGCCATATTAACGAGTCGGATCGCCAGATTAACGAGTCGGATTGCATGATTGACGAGTCTGAATGCAATATTGGCGAGTCTAATCGAATTAGTGACGAGTCTGAATGCAATATTAATGAGTTTTAACGAAATATTGACGAGTCTGAATGTAATATTGACGAGTTTAAACGCTATGTTGATGAGTCTAAACGACATGTTGATGAGTTGGAATGCCATATGAACGAGTCTTTTCTTACTATTTGCGATATTGGAGCGTTTTCTATCCGACGAAACTGCCATAATGGCAACTGTGCTTGACCAATCAACTAGACGGAGGATGAACCATGGCGATCACTGAAGCGGGGTTCGCGGATCGGCAGCAGCGTGGCCAGACGATGCAGGCGGCGATCGCGGCGTTGTCGCCGCCGTTCGTTCCGGCGGATGCGTCGCTTGCCCCCGCGCCGTTCCTGACGTTTGTCAACATGCTCGATTTGCTCAACACGGACGTGGGCACACTCTCCAGCCAATACACCAACGGCGTGCAACAGCGCGAGCCGATGGTGGCCGACATCAAGAATCGATCGTTGCGGGTGTTGGAGTATGTGAAGAGCAACTCGGTGTGGGCGGAGTTCGTGTCGGCCCTGAAGAAGTTGGTGGACAAGATTCGCGGGAACCGGCCGAAGACGCCGAAGGCGCCGACGCCCGCCGAGGGGCCCGGTTCGGCGCCGGCCAAGAAGCGAAGTCAGGGCGAGCAGAGCTTCGGCGACATCGAGGAGAACTTCGAGCGGTTGATCGCCGCGCTGGCCGCGATCCCCGGCTACGCCCCGCCGGCCGCGGACCTGTCGATCGCCAACCTCACGACGCTGGCCACCGACTTCGCGACGAAGAATCTCACCATGTCCACGCTCGGCATCACGTTGGGCCTCAAGCAAAAGGCCCGGCTCGACGCCTTCGACGGACCCGGCGGCCTGCGCGACAAGATGAAGGCCATCAAATCCGCCGTCCGCTCGCAGTACGGCACCGACTCGGCGGAGTACGAGCAGGTGAAGGGGGTCGGGTTGTAAATTCGTGAGTGGGTCGGACACCAACGTGGTCGACGACGCGAAAACAATTGGGAACTCTCGACCGGCTGCTGTAAGCGGCACGATCGGGTTCGCCATGCTCCGGTTCTTGATGAGAACCGTGTGCCTTTGCTTTGCCGTCCTCGCTTCGGTGGGGCTTGGTGCGAGCCTTTACATGCACGGATTGGCGCTGCGGGGAGTTGCCTTCGGCAAGAATCAGGTCTTCTGGCTTCTCATGGAAGGCATCTTCGTGCTCGCTTTCCCGTTGTTTCTGATTCTGTGGTTGCTTCTGTACGGTGCTTTCCACGGTGACCGGACACGCGTGGCAGAATGGTATCATGATTGGACTACGCACTTTCCCCGTTGGGTGAAATGGCTGAGTTACTCGGTTTCTTTGTACTCGTTGGTTTGCGCGACGGCGTTGTCGCTGCTTGCGGTAATCGGTGTGGGAGTGTTCGGTCTCAACATCCCTTGGCTTCCGCGAGCCTTTTTCGAATTGTTCGTCTCCTTCTGCTGGATCGGAGCCTATGCGCACTTCGTCCTGGTGTTCAGTGGGTTGATCAAGCAGGTTGACGCATGGCCGGAGTAGGGTAGGGTGGTTGCTCGCAACCACGATCCTAGGTCCATCGACTCGGATCCGCTCCTGCCACGTGGTGGTTGCGAGCAACCACTCTACGGCGCCGCAAGTCGTCCGAACTTTTTGCTTGCCAGGCTGCCGATTCGCACAGTACCATCTCGGGCGTCCAGTTTGGGCCGTGCGTTCCGCATCGTTTGTGGGATGAATCCGCTGCCCAACAACCGACAGAAATGCGAGGAGCACCATGTTTCTCTTTGCCGCACGGGGCCGCGCCCTCCGACGGCTGCTCGAAGGTGACCCGGTTGCGTGGGGAATTCTCGCCGCCGTCGTCGTCGTCTCAATCGCCATCTGGTTCGTGAAGAAACGCTGGGGGTCTGGCGATTGATCTCGTTTGGGTTTAGGTCCATCGACTCCGATCCGCTCCTGCCACGTGGTGGTTGCGATCAACCACCCTACGGGAACTGGGATCGAAACTCCGGATTCGATTTTTTCGGATCATCGAAAGGAGTAAGTCCGATGCAAATCCTCTGGGACTACCTGCACGACCCGTACATTGTTGTGGGATTCGTGCTGTGCCTCGTGGTGGCCGGCCCGTATGTCGGTCTGCCGATCATCGTCAAGTCGATGATGAAGAACAAGGCTGTGCCGGAGTTGGTGGAGTTCGATCCGGAGGCGAATCCGCCGCCGCGCGACGTGGATGCGTTCTTCGCGCGGACGATTCGCGAATTGCGGCCGGAGGGGTTCTCGGTCGCTTGCCACATCATTGTGCCGCAGCAGATTCCCAACGTGAACGCCTTGCTCATGGTACTGGAGAACCGAACCAAACGTGACTTGGCGCTGACGGTCGTCATGTTTGGCTCGCACAAGACGGAGGAGGGCACGACCGTGCGGATGCAGAGCCAGCACGTGCAATTCGGCGCCGAGTTCGTGGACGGCATGGAGATCAACACGACAAACTCGGGCGTTGAATCGGCGTTCGCCCCGGTCCCCAACAAGCGGCACTTTTGCTTCCCGGAGGTCCAGAACGCCGCCGCACTCTATCGCATCCATCAACGAGCGTTGCAGGAATTCGCCGGAGTCGAGAGACGGCCGGTGCCGGCGTCGGACAACATGCTTCAAACCCTCCAGGCAGAAATGATCGCGGAGATGGCCAATCAAGTCGGCACGGGGTACCTGACCCTCAATGCCGACGGCTCGTACTTCTTTCCGACGTGGAAGGGCGCGTTCCTCATGTCGTGGAAACAAGTCTGGCCGGTCAAGGCGATTCGCTCCGCGATCCGAGTCCGCCGCGCAAGACGGCTCATGGCGCAATGGGGAATGTCCGACCTACTGGCGTCGTAGTTGATCGAGTGACGGCGTGCGTTCTATTTGCAGCCGCGCTGCGACCCGCTCGGCATCGCGGAAGGCGCGGAGCACGTTGCCGCCGAGGATCTTGCGAATCGCGGCGTCCGAGTAGCCGCGGTCGAGCAGCCCTTGCGTGATTCGCGGGTAGGTGGAAACGTCCTCCAGGCCGACTGGGGCGGAGTTGATGCCGTCGAAGTCGGAGCCGATGCCGACCGAGTCCACGCCCGCGACCTTGGCAATGTGTTCGATGTGATCGAGCACTTGGGCGAGCGTGCCGCGCGGCAGCTTGTGCGACTTGCGCCAGTCGTCGAGCGCCTTTTGAAATTCGGCGGCGTCCGGGAACTTCCGCCGCAGCTCCCTGTAGACCCCGCTGTTCTCGGCGAGCAACTTGGCGGCGTCGGGATCGACGAATCCGGAATAGAAGTTGACCATGATCACGCCGCCGTTCTTCGCGAGCAGCTTGAGCACGTCGTCGGGCACGTTGCGCGGGTGCGGTGCGACGCCAAAGGCCGACGAGTGCGACGCGATCACCGGGGCCTCGGCGATCTTGAGCACGTGCCGCATCGTGTCGGCCGAGATGTGCGAGATGTCCACGAGCATGCCGAGCCGATTCATCTCGCGCACCACCTCCTCGCCGAACTCGGTCAGCCCGCCGTGCCGCGGCTCGTCGGTGGCCGAGTCGGCCCAGTCGAGATTGTCCGAGTGGGTGAGCGTCATGTAACGAGCGCCGAGCCGGTGGAACATGCGCAGCGAACCGAGCGAGTTCTCGATCGAGTGCCCGCCCTCGATGCCGATGAGCGACGCGATCTTGCCGGCCTTCGCGATCCGCTCGATGTCGCCGGCCGAGTAGGCCATCTCGAACGTGTCCGGGTACATTGCGACCATGCGATAAACGACGTCGATCTGCTCCATCGTCGCCGCGGCCGCGCCGCCCTTCTTCGCGAGGTCGGCCGGCACGTAGACCGACCAGAATTGCCCCTTCACGCCGCCGGCCCGCAGTCGCGGAATGTCCGTGTGATCGTGGTCCAGCCGCGCGGCGAGATCGTGCTTGTCGAAACTGAACGCCGCCTTCGACCGCAAGACCCACGGCAAATCGTTGTGCCCGTCGATCAGCGTGGCCGAGTCGTGCAACGCCTTGGCTTTGGCGGAAACGGGAAAGTCCTCGGCGGCCGGCGTCACCCCGCCGCAACACGCGAGCACGACGCCCGCCGCAGTGAGCGACGCGACGACACTAAACAACAACGCTTTGAGATAGCTCATGGTATCAGCACAATCTCCTTCTGGGCCGAGCGGCCGGTTACTACGGCCTCGCCCTCGTTGATGAACACATTCACCTCGCTCCGCACGCCGAAGCGGCCTTCGAGGTAGATGCCCGGTTCGATGGAGAAGCAGGTGCGCGGGATGAGCCGGCGTTCGTCGCGGGTTTCGAGGTTGTCGATGTTCGCGCCGTTGCCGTGCGTGGACGTGTGAATCGAGTGGCCGGTGCGGTGGATGAAGTGGTCGCCGAATCCGGCGCGCTGGATCACGCCGCGGCAGGCGTCGTCTACTTGCCAGCCGCCGATCGTCGTGCCGGCTCGGACGGAGTCCTGCACGAAGCGGATCGCGGCGTCGCGGGCGTCGCGCACGATGTTGAACACGGTCGTGATGTCCACCGGCGGGCGGTCGCCGAGGAAGCCGGTCCACGTCACGTCGAAGTAGACGGAATTCGGCAGATTCTGCTTGGCCCACGTGTCGATGAGCACGAAGTCGCCGTCGCGGATCTGGCTCGTGCGCGACGCAGTCGGGAAATAGTGCGGGTCCGCGCTGTTGGCGTTCACACCGACGATCGGCGGGTGGTCGGAGATCAGGCCGTCGGCGGCGTAGCGGTCCCACATGAATTGCTGGATATCGAATTCCGAAACCGAGCCCGCCGCGCGCACGCGGCGGCCGATCTCGGCGAACGTGTCGTCGATCAGCCGGCTGATCTTGTCGGCCGCAAACTGGTGCGTCGCGAATTGCTCATCGGTCCATGTCGCCTCGAACTGGGCGACGAGATCGGCCGACGAAATGATCTCGACCCCGCACGATCGCACGAGTTCAACCGTGCCCGCGTCCACGCGCGAGACGTACGGGATCGCATTCATCGGCGAGTACTGCATCGCGATTCGCTTCGTCCCGGCCAGCGTGTTCTTCACATGCTCGTGAAGCTGCTGCCACGGCAGATAAACCAATTTGGGACCCGGCACGGCGTCGAGCGAGCCGCGCTCGATCGAGTGAACGATCCGCGTCGGCTCGCCGCGGGCCGGCACGAAGTAAAACCAGCGCCGCGTCGTGTGCGCCGCCGGGTCGAGACCGAGGATGCTCGCGGCGAGCGGGTCCGAGCCGCGGAAATCGTAGAACAGCCAGCCGTCCAGCCCCGCCGCGGCGAGCGCGTCTTGAATTCGGTTCAGGTCCATCGTTGGTCTTCCGGCCATCGCACCGAGCACTGGTCGAGACGGAAACGCTTTCCGTCCGGGTCCGACGACTTGCTTCGACGTTCGGTCGATGATTGAATACCGGCCAACAGCGAATTGCAACAGGAGCACCCAGCCATGCCGATCTTGGACCGCCGTTCATTCCTGGCCGCTTCCGCCCTGGCCCCGTCGCTGGCTGGTCGTGCGCTCGGGGCCGATGACGACCTCAGCCAGATCGGCCGCACGCCGCACACGAAGTTCGCCGTCAACGTCGAGATGTGGTTCAACCGCGAGCCGTACAAGCTGCCGTTTCTCGAAAAGCTCGACATGGTCGCCAAGCTTGGCTTTCCCGGTTTCGAGTTCTGGCCGTGGCGGAACAAGGACATCGACGCGATCGCGAAGAAGTGCCGCGAACTGAAGCTCACGCCGATTCAATTCTCCGCGTGGGGTTTCACCCCCGGCATGAACGACCCGAAGAACCGTGACATGATCGTGCCGGAATTCACCGCCTCGTGCGAGACGGCCGAGCGACTCGGCACCGAACTGCTCTGCGTCGTTGCCGGCAACGACATTCCCGGCAAGACGAACAAGGAAATGCACGCGGTCGTGATCGAACACCTCAAAATGGCCGGCGAGGTCGCCGCGAAATACAAGAAGACGCTCATGCTCGAAGCGATGAACGGCCGCGTCGATCACAAGGGCCACTGCCTGTATACGACCGCCGACACCGCCGCGATCATTCGGGCCGTCGGCAACCCGCACGTCAAAATCCTGCACGACCTCTACCACCGCCAGATCGCCGAAGGCGATCTGCACGGCCACATCACCGAGCACTTTAATGACATCGTCTATTTCCAACTCGCCGACCACCCCGGCCGCCACGAACCGGGCACGGGCGAAATCAACTACACGGCCGTCTTTCAACACATGCAAAAGCTCGGCTACCGCGGCTGGGTCGGCTTGGAGTGTACGCCGAAGGGCGATCCGGTCGAGGCCGCGCGGGCCGTCGCGCGGTCGGATCAGTGGTAGGAAAGATGGATGATTGATGTGCGCGACAAGTTCTGGCTCTGGGCTCACGAGGCGGGCAGCTACACCGGCGAGCACGGGCTGCCGGGCGTGTCCCGGATAACGCCGGCCGAGGCGGCGAGTTATCTCGGCATTCCCAACCTGATCATGGTGCGTTACGCGGGCCGGCCGCAGCCGCCGTTCGACCAGCTCGCCGATTCATTTCGCCCTATCAAGCAAGTCGTTTGGTCGATCGTCGGGGCGCGCGGCGAATCGTCGCAGCGCGATCTGGCGGACGTGCTCGACCTCGCCGCGCGGTTCCCGAACATCACCGGCGTGATCATGGATGACTTCTTCGGCGCGGCGGACGACGGGGGGCGCCGCGTCGCGATGCCGCTCGACACGCTGCACGACGTGCGAAGCAGTCTGGTCGCGGGCGGTCGCCGGCTCGATCTCTGGGTCGTGCTCTACACCGAGCAACTCGACGAACCCGTCTCACAGCACTTGCAGCTTTGCGGCAAAGTCACGCTCTGGACTTGGCAGGCCGAGCAGCTTCGCGATCTCGAGCGAAACTTCGCCCGGCTACAACTGCTGGCTCCGACAATGGGCAAGCTGCTCGGCTGTTACATGTGGGACTTCGCCGCCGCCCGTCCGATGCCTCTCGATCTCATGCAGCACCAGTGCGAACTCGGTCTGCGTTGGCTCAAAGACGGTGCGATCGAAGGCATGATCTTTCTGGCCAGCTCGATCTGCGATCTCGAACTCGAAGCGGTCGAATGGACACGTCGGTTGATCAAGCAGATCACCATGTGATGCCGATTCCAGCAACTCCCGTCTGGCCACTCGCGGGCGAATTCATGACTCTCTCCTTTGCGCCTTTGCGCCTTTGCGTGAGACCCTCTGCTCCAAACTTAGTCTCACTCAAAGGCGCAAAGGCGCAAAGGATTCAGGTCAGGCCGTTCACGACCCGAGTAATTCCGTCTTTGATCAATTCTTCGCCGAAGTTGATGAGCAAACCGAGCCGTTTGTCCATGAGCCGCAGATAGGTGAGGAGCTGTTTCTTGTGCACACGAGCGACGGCCTCGACGGACTTCAGTTCCAAGACCAGCTTGCCCTCCACGATCAGGTCCGCCCGGAATCCTTCATCGAACCGGATCTCGTCGTACACGATCGGCACTGGCACTTGCCGCTCGACGTGCAACTGGCGTTTCTTCAGCTCGTAGCCAAGAGCCACCTCATACACAGTCTCCAGCAAACCAGGACCCAATCTCGTGTGTACCTGAAACGCTGCATCCACGACGAGCTTCGCGATCTCGTTCTCGGTCATGACTCTCTCCTTTGCAACATTGCGCCTTTGCGCCTTTGCGTGAGACTCAATTTGGAGAAGAGGGTATCACGCAAAGGCGCAAAGACGCAAAGAAGAAAGGGTGGGGCCGCCGGCGATCGGCAACTTCGATGGGCGACGGATGCTATTTCTCGATTGCGTAAACGAAGGCTTTTGTGCGAACGATCAACATGTTGCCGGAGATTGCGGGCGTCGCCATGCAGATGTCGCCCATCGCGTTGGTGGCGAGCAGCTCGAATTGCGGGCCGGCCTTGATCACGTAGATGTCGCCGGTTTCGCTGGTGAGCAGAATCTTGCCGTCGGCGGCGACGGGCGACGCGGTGAAGCCGGTCTGGCCGCCGCCGAGCCGCTCGCGGTAGAGCAGTTCGCCGGTGCGGGCCGTGTAGCAACTGAGCACGCCGTTGTCCTTGCAAGCGTACAGTTGCTCGCCGTAGACGAGCGGCGTTTGCATGTAGGTGCCGTCGCGGTTCTTGTACCAGGCGATCGAGTCGGTCGCGGTCGCATCGGCGGGCGGCGTGATGTCGCCCGTCGCGCCGACGCGGACGGCGCAGAGCGGGGCCTTCGGCCCGTGCGCGCTCGCGAGATAAATCTGCCCGTGTGAGACGACCGGAGTCGGCACCGGGATGTCGCCGCCGCCGGCGAGCTTCCACAGCTCGCGGCCGGTGAGCGGGTCGTAGCCGCCGGAGTGCTTGTAGCCGTTGACGATCAGTTCGGCTCGGTCGGGGCCTTCGTGGATCGTCGGCGTACTCCAGGTCGGCACGTCCTGCCGCGGCGTGCGCCACAACTCGGCGCCGGTTCCGAGATCGAACGCGGCGAGAAACGAACTCTTTTGCACGTCGCACTGCACGAACACCATGTTCTTGAAAATGATCGGCGAGCTGGCGAATCCCCACTGCGCGGCCGGCACCATGTAGAAACCCGAATCGAGCAGTCCGAGGTCGTTCTTCCAAACTCGTTTGCCCGACGTGTCGAAACAATGCAGCCCTTCCGATCCGAGAAAGACCACGACGTGAGTGCCGTTGGTTGCCGGCGTCGAGTTCGCGTGCGTGGCCTTGGTGTGTCGTTTGATCTTCGGCACGCCTTCGGTCACCGGCTGCTTCCAGAGAATTCGCCCGGTGCCTCGGTCGAGACAGAAGAGAAACCACACGTGAGGCGAATCGTCTTTCACCGACGCGATGTCGCCGTACAGGCCGACTCGCAGCGACGGGTTCGGGTCGCCGCTTGTTGCCGACACGATGAACACGCACTCGGCCGCGACGATCGGGCTGGCATGACCGAGGCCGGGAATCGGCGTCTTCCAGCGGACGCTCGCATTCGTTTCGACGTTCCAGGTGACGGGTAGCGACGAGCGCTCGGCGACGCCCGACGCGCGCCGTCCGCGAAATTGCGGCCAGTCGAAGTCCGCATCGCGGTCGTCCACGCATGTCGCGAGCGGCGACGATGCGGCCACGCAGAGCGAAAACGAAAGTACGAGTCGTGACATCGTCATCTCCTAATCGAGCACCTTGATCCGCGCGCCGCGAATCTGCGTCTGCGAGCCGTCGCGGCTGAGTTCTTGGAAGCCGATGTGGCCGCGGCGCGGGCGGGCGCGGAGCGACGGGGCGTCCGAACCGTCGTGCCGTTTTACGGTGTCCTTCTGGTCGTCGAGGTTCGCGTGGAGGATCGATTCACCGTTGAGTTCGACCTGCACACGCGAGCCGATGCACGTGACGTGAACCTTGTTCCACTCGGTTGGCTTGTAGACCTGCACGCGCGGAGCGACGGCGCGGTAGAGGCCGCCGGTGAGTTCGGACGGTTTCGCGGCCGTGTTGTAGCGCAGGTCGGCCATCTGGAGTTCGAGGCCGTCGAACGCCGGGTCGCCGGTCGGCGGGAATCGGAGGCCGCAGCCCGAGTTGCCGCGCTCGCCGAGTTTGAATTCGAACTCCAGCTCGAAATCACCGTACTGGCGATCGCTCACGAGCCACGTGCCACGCGGCTGGCTGCCGGTGAGCACGCCGTCCTTGACTCGCCAAACTGCATCGGCGGGCGCGAAACGGCTCACGTCGTTCCAGGTGCGGACCGACCACGCGCGTGGGACTCCGTCGCTGGGAAAGAGCGGCTCGAACGGCCGATCGCGCAATCGGTCGGCGGGCGACATGCCGGCTGCGACTGGTGCTTCGATGAGCTTCGTCCGCGCGCCGGCCGACTCATAAATCGCCGCGGTGCGGCGAAAGAGTTCCGCGCGATTCGTGTGAATCACGAGCGGCCGCGGGGCCAAGAGACCGAGCGCGTCGGGGACGTCGAGGATGCGGAGCACGTTGAGAAAGATCGGCCCGTCGCGATGCGACGCGGGCGGATCGACGACGACGATCTCGGACACGCAATGTTCCGGCGCGAGTGCGGCGGCGTACGCGGCGATCACGCCGGCTTGGCCGCGGCCGGCGATCTTCCAGTTCGCGTTACTCGACACGTGGTGCGTGTACTCGATGAACGCGGTCACGTCGGCGACTCGGCCGCTATCGACCGTCTTACCGACGAGCGCGTGCGAGCGCTGAATGGTGAACGGCGGCTTGTCTTCCCAGCGCAGCGGCCCGCTGCCGCGCGGCGCGAGCAGCAGCACGGCGTCGCCGCGCGTGATGCCTACGGACCAATCGGGTGGCACGCCCGGCGGATCGTCGGGACCGAGCACGATGATCCAGACGGTGCTCGAATCGCGTTCGGGCGGCACGTAGTTCCACGTGCAGGCCATGCGGATCGAGCGCAGCGGGTCGTCGAGTTCCGCGGGTTCGAGGTCGGTCGCGAGCCAGCCCTTGGCGGGTTCCTTGCCGCCGAGCTTCCAACCGAGCACCGGGTCGGAGTGGTAGCCGCGCGGGTGGCCGGCGAACGACAGCCGCCGCAATTCGGCGATCGTTCGTTCTCGCCAAGCGTGGAAGCGCGCTTCGTCGCGCGGCGGAGTCACGTTCGCGAGCGGCACGAACGATTCGTCGATCTTCGAGTTGATCTCGTCGGCCGGCAGATTGCCGGGGAACGCACGAAGATTCTCGCCCTTCTCCGGCTCGAGTAGCGGCTCCGTCACGGGCTTGTTGTCGCCCTTCAGATGTTTATTGATCCAGCGATACGCCATGAGCCGCAACTCAACGTTGTCCTCGTGCCCGCCCGGCGTGACGCCAATGTCGAACAGGTCGGCCGGTTTCTTGGTGTACAGGCCGTAAAGTTTTTCGAGCCGCGCGCGAATGCGATCGTTGCCGGTCATCGGAAAGATCGTGTCGTGCCCCGAATTCTCGAACAGCATCGGCCGCGGCGCGATGAGTGCCGCGATGTTCGTCCACGACCAGCCGAACGTGTTGATCATGAACATGCAGTCGCAGTGTCCGTTCACGATCTTACCGGCGACGTAATCTTCGAGATCGCTCATGCCCGAAACCGACACGGCGACCTTGACGCGCTCATCGGCCGCGGCGATCCAGAACGTCGCGGCGCCGCCGCCGGAGATGCCGGTGACCGCGATTTTCTCCCGGTCCACTTCCGGCCGCGATTGCAAATAGTCGATCGCGCGGATCCCGTTCCAGCATTCGACCGCGGCCGGCGTGTAGCCGCGGGCCTGCCACCACCAGCGGTCGTAGCGATACGTGCCGTGATGAATCGCGGCAATCTCGCCGAGCTGCAGCGTGTCGATGATCAAGCACGCGTAGCCGTGCGTGGCAAACCACATCCCGTGGTGCTGAAACGCCGCCTTGTTCCCATCTCGTCCGCGCCCGGAGTGGCCGCAAACGTAAAGCACGGCCGGCAGCTTTTCTCCCTCCTCGATCTTCGCGGGCAGATAGAGATTGCCTGTCACGTACAATCCCGGCCGGCTTTGAAAGTGCAGCTTCTCGATGCGAAAGCCGTCTTTTTCGCGGTCGATCGTGCCGGTGATTTGCGGTTTGAGAGGCGTCCGCTTCGGTATCGGCCACAGGCCGAGACTCTCCAAGTACTGCTCGCGCAGTTTCGGACGCAGCGGCTCCCAATCGTCCTTCGACGTCACACCGTCGAGAAATTTCGCATCGAGCCGCGCGGCCTCGTACTTTAGGTACGATTCGATCATCGGCTGGCCGGACGGACTTTGCGAAACCGTCGAGTTGTCGTCATACGAAGCGGAGAAAAGCAACACGGCGGCAAGAACGGTCGTGCTCATTGTCGTTGTCCTCAGTGCAGGTTGTTGTGCATCAGCAGCATGCACCGAGTGCGTGCCAAATTCAAGCGGCGAGTGGAACAATGCGGCGGATTGGCCAACTCCAAAACGACCACGTGGCGGCGCTGTGTCGTAATCGCACGTTCTCGATTCTCAGAACCGTTTGCTCCCGCTAGAATCCGAACCCAACGCGAGTGCAGCCCATATCTTCTAGGGAGATTCTCGTCCTGGAGCCACGGATGCCGCAAAAATTCTACATCACGACCGCGATCGACTACCCGAACAACCGGCCGCACATCGGGCACGCCTTCGAGAAGATCGGGGCCGACGTGCAGGCGCGGTATCGGCGGATGCAGGGGTACGACACGCACTTCCTGATCGGGAACGACGAGAACACCGTGAAGGTGTCGAAGCGGGCCGCCGAACTGGGGGCCAACACGAAGGAGTACGTGGACAAGATGGCCGGCGTGTTCAAGACCGCGTGGCGCAGCTTGCAGATCTCGAACGACGATTTCATCCAGACATCCGAGCAGCGGCACCAAGTCGGCTGCCAGAAGTTCATCCAGAAGGTCTACGACGCGGGATACATCTATAAGAAGGCGTACGAGGCGCTGTACTGCGAGGGCTGCGAGTCGTTCAAGACGGCGAAAGACCTCGTGGACGGGCGCTGCCAGAATCACCCGAACCAGGAATTGAAGCGGCTGCAGGAGGAGAACTACTTCTTCGCGCTGTCCAAGTTCCGCGACCGGCTGCTGAAACTGTACGAAGAGCATCCCGAGTTCATCCAGCCGGAGACGCGGCGCAACGAGATCGTGAGCCTGGTCGAAGGCGGCCTCGATGACATCTCGATCACGCGGCAGCACATCGACTGGGGCATTCCTGTTCCGTTCGACGCCAACCAAACGATCTACGTCTGGTTCGACGCACTGCTGAACTACATAACCGGAGTCGGTTACGGCACGGACGACGACGGGCCGGCGAGCAAATTCCGCCGCTGGTGGCCGGCGGAAACGCACGTGATCGGCAAGGACATCACGCGGTTTCACTGCGCCCTCTGGCCGGCGATGCTCATGGCCGCGGGCGTTGAGTTGCCGCGCCGCGTGCAGGTTCACGGGTTCGTGCTCGTGCAAGACCCGACCGGTCTGTGGGTGAAGTCGTCGAAATCAGGTACCTCGGTCGATCCGATGGAACTGTTCGAGATGCACGGGGCCGATCCGGTGCGTTACGTCTTCATGCGCGAGTGCCCGTTCAACGGCGACGGCGAGTTCAGCTACGAGCGATTCGTCGCCGTGTACAATTCCGACCTCGCCAATAACCTGGGCAATCTCTACAGCCGCACGGTGGCGATGTGCCTGCGCTATTTCGAGGGCACGCTGGCCGGCGCCGGCTCGATTGCCCCGACGGACATCTTCGCCGGCATCGACCTCCCCGCGGTCGTGCGCGACGTGCAGTCGCGCATCGAATCGTGCGAGTACAACATCGCGCTGGCCACGATCTGGCAGCAGGTGCTCGACTCCGCGAATCGCTACATCGACCGCACGAAGCCGTTCGAGTTGGCGAAGACCGACCGCGCCGCCTGCCACCGCGTCCTCGTGAACCTTGCCGAGGCGATCCGCATCGCCGCGATCCTGACAAAGCCGTTCATCCCCGCCGCGTCCGCGAAACTCTACGCGGGGTTCAACTACTCGACGCCGTTCGACGCCGTCCGGTTCGAGCAAGCCGCCACGCCCGCCGCAGCCCCGGCCAATCTCCGCGTCACCGCCGAACTCAAGGACGGCAAAGTCGCGCCGCTGTTTCCGCGGATTGAACTGAAAGAAGCCAAGACGTAGTCAGGAGGCTGGCAAGGCCATCTTCTCATCAGGTAGGATGATGCCCAGTCCTCGCGTGGAATCCTGCCCAGCACGATGGATGTTCAGAGTTCCTACCCATGAAAATGTTTCACGTTGTCAGTTTCTGCGGAATCGCCGCGGCTGCGTTCGGTTGGCTTGCGGCCGGTGAGAGCCCCGCGCCGGATGCGAATGACAAGGCAGCCCATTGGGCGTTCCAGACGCCGCAGCGACCCGCGTTGCCGGTGGTCACGAACGCGCCGTGGGTTCGCAACGAAATCGACCGCTTCGTGCTGGCGCGGCTCGAGAAGGAATCGCTGCGGCCGTCCGATGAGACGGATCGCGTGACGCTCGTGCGGCGGCTGAGTTTGGATTTAATCGGCTTACCGCCGACGATTGAGGAGGTCGATGCGTTCCTGGCCGATCGGGCCGACGGCGCGGTTGACCGGCTGGTCGACCGGTTGCTGCAGTCGCCGCACTATGGCGAAAAGTGGGGCCGGCATTGGCTCGACGCGGCGCGGTACGCGGACTCGGACGGATTCGAGAAGGACAAGACACGGCAGGTGTACTTCTACCGCGACTGGGTCGTCGCCGCGCTGAATCGCGACCTGCCGTACGACCAGTTCGTCATCGAGCAACTCGCCGGCGACCTGCTGCCCCCCTCACCCTCGCCCTCTCCCCCCGGGGGAGAGGGTAGGAGTGAGGGGGCGACTCAGGATCAAATCGTCGCGACCGGCTTCCTGCGCAACTCAATGATCAACGAGGAAGGCGGCATCGACCCCGAGCAGTTCCGCATGGAGGCGATGTTCGACCGGATGGACGCGATCGGCAAAAGCATCCTCGGCCTGACGATCCAGTGCGCCCAGTGCCACGACCACAAGTACGACCCGCTGAAGCAAGAGGAGTATTACCGGCTGTTCGCCTTCATCAACAACGACCACGAGGCGAACAGCGCGGTGTACCCGCCGGAGGAGCAGATGCGGCGGGCCGACATCTTGCGGCAGATCCGCGAGATCGAAGTGTCGCTCAAAGACCGGTCGCCGGAGTGGCTCGACCGCATGGCCGGGTGGGAAGAATCGGTGCGCGACAACCAGCCGACGTGGCAGATCGTTCGGCCGGAGGTGGACGAGACCGGCGGACAGAAGCATTACGTGCTCAAAGACGGCTCGGTGCTCGCTGCGGGCTACGCGCCGACGAAGCACACGACCGACTTCACAGCCGAGACGAAACTCGCGCGGATCACCGCCGTGCGGCTGGAGTTGCTCAACGACCCGGCCCTGCCGCTCGGCGGGCCGGGCCGGTCGATCAAAGGGCTGTTCGGCCTGACGGAATTCAAAGTCGTCGCCGCGCCGATCGGCGAACGCGGCAAGAATCAGGACGTGAAGATCGTCCGCGCGACCGCCGATGTGAACCCGCCGGAGCGCGAGCTGGAGAAAATCTTCTTCGACAAGACCGACAAGCGGCGCGTGACCGGGCCGGCGGAATACGCGATCGACGGCAAGGACGAGACGGCGTGGACGGCCGATATCGGGCCGGGCCGCAGCAATGTGCCCCGTAAGATCGTGTTCCTGTTCGAGAAACCGATCGAATTCCCCGGCGGCGCGGCGCTGACGTTCAAGGTCACGCAAAACCACGGCGGTTGGAACAGCGACGACAATCAGAACAACAACCTCGGCCGGTTCCGCTTCTCGGTCACCGATCAACCGGACGTGGTGGCCGACCCCGTGCCGACGCGCGTGCGGGCGATCCTGGCGATCCCGCGCGACGAACGATCGGCTGCTCAGACCGACGCGATTTTCAGCTTTTGGCAAACGACGGTCGCCGAGTGGAACGAGGCGAACGACCGCATCGAGGAACTGTGGAAGCAGCATCCGGAAGGTAGCTCGCAGCTCGTGCTGGCCTCGCGTGCCGAGCCGCGCCCGACGGCCGTGCTTGCACGTGGTGATTTTCTCAAACCGACCAATCCAGTCGCACCCGGCGTGCCAGGCTTCCTGCACCCGCTGCCGGCCGATGCCCCGGCGAACCGACTCACGTTCGCGCGCTGGCTCGTGGATCGCCGTTCGCCGACAACCGCGCGTTCGATCGTCAATCGCGTCTGGCAGGCGTACTTCGGCACCGGCCTCGTGAGCACCAGCGAAGACCTTGGTAAACAATGCGAGGCGCAGTCGCACCCGGAACTGCTCGACTGGCTCGCCGTCGAATTCATGGAACGCGGCTGGAGCATGAAGAACCTGCACCGCCTGATCGTGAACTCCGCGACGTACCGCCAATCGTCGCGCGTCACACCGGAACTTGTCGCCCGCGACCCGTACAACCGGCTGCTCGCGCGCGGGCCGCGTTTTCGCGTCGAAGCGGAAACCGTCCGCGACATCGCGCTGGCTGCCAGTGGACTTCTGAACCCGAAAGTCGGCGGCCCGAGCGTCTTCCCGCCCGTGCCCGACTTCATGTTCCAGCCGCCGGTCAGCTACGGCCCGAAAGTCTGGTACGAAGACAAGGGCGAGAACCGCTACCGCCGCGCTCTGTATGCATTCCGCTACCGATCGATTCCGTACCCGATGCTCCAAACATTCGACTCACCGAACGGCGACTTCTCCTGCGTCCGTCGCCCGCGCTCGAACACGCCGCTGCAGGCGCTCATGACCTTGAACGAGCCGATCGCCGTCGAGTGTGCCCAAGCTCTCGCGCTTCGCACGCTGCGCGATGCCGGCCCGCGCGACGACGAGCGATTGACTTACGCCTTCCGCCGCTGCCTCTCGCGTCCACCGACCGTAGCCGAGCGCACGGAGTTGCTCGCATTGCTCGCCAAGGAAACGCAGCGGCTGGTTCAGCCGGGATCAAACCCACTGGAACTCGTGACGGCCGACCCGGCCAATCCACCGCAGCTCCCTGGCGGCACGACGCCCGCCCAGTTGGCCGCGTACACGCTCGTTGCCCGCGTGCTCCTGAACCTGGACGAGACGATCACGAAGGAGTGACCTGTATGCTCCGAATCAGCCAGGAGGAGATGGAGCAGTTTTTCGAGGGACTCGTTGCATCGCTCCAGGCCCAAGGCGTAGTGTGCGCGATCACCAGTGGTATGGCGTGCGTCAAATTCGGCGCCGCCCTTGGGACGAAAGACTGTGACATGCTTTGTGCGGTGAACTCAGCCGACACCTTTCTGAACACTTTGGAATCCACGAGCCTTCGCGGGGCGCGGTGCGGCTATCGCAGTCATCTCGGCGCCCCGCTCGACACGCGCTGGCTGAGCGGCGGATGGACGTCGCATTTTGCCTGGCGGCTCGCCGACGAAGAAGCGGCTCTCGACGTCTTCGGCGTCGCACCGCGTGGCAGCTCGCCGTGGCGGTCGGAGACGCAAGGCTTGTATGCGTCGTGTCATACTGTCGCAGAGATGAAACGGACGGATCGGCCGAGAGACTGGCCTTTCGCCACAACGCTCGGCGTCAAGCTGCTTCGGGCGGGCGACCCGCGCGGCTGGTTGCACATTTTCGACCACCAGGTCTTGCTTGAGATGGCGGCTGAAATCCCGTGTCCATCCGAGTTGATCGCACAGCGGCCCGTGCTCGGATTGCTTTCGAGTCGTGATCCTCGTCTCGTAATCGCGCTTCGCGGTGAGGTAGAATTCTGGCAACAGTTGGACCACGTTCGAATCCAGGTGTACCGACAGACGGTGCGATCGTATGTGGTTGCCGTGAAGAGGGACCCTCGCTCCGACGCTACTGACCTGCGGACGCAGCATCAGTCGCGTGTCGAACACGCGGAGCGGCTACTGCCGAAAAACCCGCTTCGCGATTTCGGCATCGACCGGCTTGTCCGTGAGGCACGCTCGCTCGCCGAACAGATGGCACCGCAGGGATCATTGCACTGGCTGCCCGAGGTGGCCGGACACTTTGTGGGATTGGAGGTTTGAAATGCCTGTCATGAAACCCGACTGGCTCACTCCGGAGGTGGAGAAACGCCTCCGCGAAATCGAATACGAATACCAGGTCCGAGTATTCGGCGAAGAGATGGCCCGCGTGAATTTCCTGCCGCTCGAACAACGCAAGGCGTACATTCATGACATGATCGACCATGCGCGACGGAAGGGTGTGAAGTTCGAAAAGGAAGCGATGGGTGTTACGCGCTGACAGTGCCTGGCCCGTGGAAAACTGGACGAAGCGAACATGAACTGGGAAGCACACCTGCACCGAAACGACGAACCGACTCAGCTCACCCGGCGCTGGTTCTTCAAGGAATGCGGCGTCGGCGTGGGCACGATCGCGCTCGGGGAACTGCTCTGGCGGGAAGGCTACGCAACGGCAGCGGGTACCGATCCACTGGCGGCGCGGGCGCCGCATTTTCAGCCGCGGGCCAAGCACGTGATTTTTCTGTTCATGGCCGGCGCGCCGAGTCACCTGGAACTGTTTGATTACAAGCCGCAACTCGAAAAGTACAACGGCACGCTGCCGCCGCCGGAGTTGATCAAGGGATATCGCGCGGCATTCATCAGTCCGAACTCGAAACTCTTGGGGCCGAAGTTCAAATTCGCCAAACACGGTCAGTGCGGGGCGGAGTTGTCGGAGTTGCTGCCGCATCTGGAGGACGTGGTGGACGACATCGCGATTGTGAAGTCCATGGTGACCGACGCATTCAACCACGCGCCGGCGCAGATTTTCATGAACACCGGCTCGCAGCAGTTCGGCCGGCCGAGCATGGGCTCGTGGGTCACGTACGGAATCGGCAGCGAGTCGCACGATCTGCCCGGCTTCGTTGTGATGAATTCGGGTAAGAAGGGTCCGAGCGGTGGGAATTCGAACTGGGGCAGCGGCTTTCTGCCGACGGTCTACCAAGGCGTCCCGTTTCGAGGCAGCGGCGAGCCAGTGCTCTATCTCTCAAACCCACGCGGCGTCACCCCGGAGGTGCAACGCGATTCGCTCGACTCGATTCGGCGGCTCAACGAAATGCACTTGGGCGCGGTTGGCGACCCGGAGATCGCCACGCGAATCAACTCGTTCGAGCTGGCATATCGCATGCAAACGAGTGCGCCGGAGTTGATGAACATCGCCGACGAACCGCAGCACGTGCTCGAAATGTACGGCGCTGAACCAGGCAAACCATCGTTTGCGAATAACTGCCTGCTCGCCCGGCGGCTCATCGAGCGCGGCGTCCGTTTCGTGCAGCTATTCCATGAATCGTGGGACCAGCACGGCAACCTCAAGGCCGACCTCAAAAAAAATTGCGAAGACTGCGACCGCCCGTCAGCCGCACTGGTCCGCGACCTCAAGCAGCGCGGGCTGCTCGACGAGACGCTCGTCATCTGGGGTGGTGAGTTCGGCCGCACGCCGATGGTGCAGGGCGGCGGCGACGATGGTCGCGATCATCACCCGAATGCCTTCACGATGTGGCTTGCCGGCGGCGGCATCAAACCCGGCCTCACGCTCGGCGAATCCGACGAGTTCGGCTTCAACGCCACGACCGACCGCGTCCACGTCCACGACTTGAACGCCACGATCCTGCACCTGCTCGGCCTGGAACACACCAAGCTCACCTTCCGCTTCCAAGGCCGCGACTTCCGGCTCACCGACGTGCACGGCGAGGTGGTGCACAAGCTGCTCGCGTGATGCGTCGGCGGTCGTCGAACCTGCATTGGAAACTGACCGGGCCAATCACTTCCCCGGCCCCTCCCACCGCGCCGTCCCGATCGCGAAGTAGAGATTACTCCACGGCGGCTGGCGGCGGCCCGCGTACCAGAGTCGGAAGCTGCCGTCGGAAAGCCGCAACAGCGTGTGACTCGTCGTGAAATTCGACTCCCAGTCGTGCTTCGGCTCCGGGCGGAACACGGGATTTTCCGAGTGCTTGGTCCACGTCAGCCCATCGCGGCTTACGGCAAACCCCAGCGCCGTGTGCTTGTCGTCGCCCCAGTAGCAGCCGTACATCATGAGGTACACTCCATCGGCCTTGATGACCATCGGATAGACCTGGTCCTTCACCTCCCACTTCTGGTCCATGACGATGCACGGCCGTTCGGTGATCTTCCAGTGCGTGCCGTCGTCGCTCTCCGCGTGGTTCGTGTGCCACGGGTGCCGGTCTATCCACGTGTACCACATGCGGTACTTGCCGCCCTCCTTGATAACGCACGGCGCGTAGGCGTTCGCCATGACGAACGTCGGCTTTGCCCAGTTGATTCCGTCGCTGCTCGTGGTCTCGTACAGGTCGTGCTTGTAGGTCCCGTGCGGGAAATCGACGGCGGCGAAGTACATCCGCAGCTTCCCGTTCTCGCGGCACACCGAGCCGTCGGGATTCTTCAGGATCGCCGCGGTCACCACCGAATGGATGTCGTCGCCGAAGCTGAACACCGGGTCGCGTGAAACCCGCGTGAATTTCACGCCGTCCTTACTCTTGGCCAGCCCGAGCTTGAACAGTCTCTGATCCGACTTCTCCGGTTGATCTGGGTCCTTGGCCACGCCCTTGTACGTCCCCGCATCGACACATCGCTGCGAGCCGCAGTAGTACATCCAGAACTCGCCGTCTTGCTGGATGACGTGCGGCGCGAAGATGTGCTGGTCGTCGAAGCGGCCCTTCTCGCCCAATGAAAGAGCCGGCTGGTCACTGTCCCGCCGCCAGTCTTGCGGTTTGAGCCAGCGCTGAAGCGCTCCGTCCACCCCGTCATTCTGGATCGCAATCTTTTTCAATGCCTCGTCGGCGACGGTCGCATCGACTTGATTCGCATTTAGAAGCTGCCTGATCTTCGGTGCGGCTCGCCGCGCCGGCGGGCCGATCTCGCCTAACGCTGTCACCGCGAGGGTTCGCAGTTCCTTGTAGCCCCCCGCCGACGCCTTAATGAATGGACTGGCATAGAGTGGGAACAAGCTCAGGACGAGTGCGGCTCGAAAATCCATGACATTTCCCCGGACTGCTCCAAGAGCCTAAGCGGCGAAGTCGTGTGTTAGGGTAAAAACTGCAATCTTGCGGTTCCGAGGTGCAACGCTGCGGATCGGAACTCGGCGGTCGCAGTTCGGAGGTGCATCGGCCGAGTTCCGAGCTCCAAACTTGCAGTTCCGAGCCGCTCGTTCCGAGCTTGGAACTCCATCCGCCGACCTCGGAGCTCGGCGAATGCACAAAAAATGTGCATTTCCCGACCTATTAGCTCGGCGAATGCACAAAAAAGGTGCATTTCCCGACCTATTAGCTCGGCGAATGCACAAAAAATGTGCATCGGCCGAGTTCGGAGCCGCGATCGTGCCATTTTGGCAGCCTTTCTACTCCAGCACAGCCGCAATCCATTATGGTACGGGCGTCGGTGTGGGAGGCGTGGGCTGCGATTCGCGCTGGAACAGTCGGGCCAATTCGTCCACCAATGGTTGCAAGCCGGGATTGGTCTTGGCCGCGTTCTTGAGCAGGTCGTAGAACTGCAAGGTGGCCCGCTTCGCTTCGCTGCCGACCGCCATGGTCGTGTCGTCCACGCCATCGGTCACACCCTTGAGCAATGCGAGCAGTTCCGACAGTTGAGTAAAGAGATTTACATCCTGCTCAAATGCCGGGACGCTGAACGAGGGCGGCAGGATTTCCGGATGATTCTTGGCGTAGGTCAAGGCCGTCTGAACGTAGCCCACGCTGCCCGGCCCGGTCTTGACCAGCGATCGTCG
>Ga0247727_10003084_pt1 | contig 37337 bp, 33 predicted proteins | sample WisWelCaveWW1625_FD_202498 | JGI IMG/M metagenome (GOLD analysis project Ga0247727, IMG submission 202498) | Biofilm microbial communities from Wishing Well Cave, Virginia, United States - WW16-25 | ecosystem: Environmental > Aquatic > Deep subsurface > Groundwater > Cave microbial mat | place...
AGCGCGGCCAGCGCCGGAGCGTGCGTCAGCAGCCCGCCGATGTACCACAGCGCAATCTGGCTCAGGCCCGCGTAGCCGTCGCCGGCAAACAGGGGCTTGCCCTTCAGCCACAGGGACTGGTGGGTGTGCATCCCCGAGCCGTTATCCTGAAACAGCGGCTTGGGCATGAAAGTGACCGTCTTTCCGTACTGGTAGGCCGTGTTGCGGACGATGTATTTGAACAGCATCATGCTGTCCGCGCACTTCATCATGCGGTCGAAGCGGATATCGATCTCCGTCTGGCCGCCGGTGGCCACTTCGTGGTGATGACACTCCACGTGCAGGCCGCAGGCGATCATCTGCATGGCCATATCGGTGCGCAGGTCCATGTAATGGTCGGTGGGCGGGACCGGGAAATAGCCTTCCTTGAAGCGCGGACGATAGCCGAGGTTGTTTTCCTCGCGGCCGGAATTCCAGCGGCCTTCCTCGGCGTCGATGAAGTAAAAGCCGTGCTGCGCAGCCTGGTCGAAGCGGATGTTGTCGAAGATGAAAAACTCGGCCTCGGCGCCGAAGAAGGCCTCGTCGGCGATGCCGCTGTACCCGAGGTAAGCCTCCGCCTTGCGGGCGATATGTCGCGGGTCTCGCGGATAGGGCTGCTTGGTGACCGGGTCGATCACGTCGCCAATCATCACCAGCGTGGGGGTGTCGCGGTAGGGGTCGAGGAAGTAAGTCTTAGGATCAGGGATGAGCAGCATATCGGACTCGTGGATGGAGGCCCATCCGCGGATGGAGCTGCCATCGATTCCAAACCCGTCCTCGAAGGACGATTCGGTGAGCTGGTTGATAGGGAAGCTGACGTGGTGCCAGAGACCGGGGAGGTCGGTGAAGCGGAGGTCAACGATTTTGACGCTGTTCTTGGCTGCGAAATCCAGGACGGTTTTCGGGTCCATTCATCCTCTCTCTGCGGAGAAGCGCCGCGCATTTATGAACGAACGAGAGTAGCGCAGCAGGAAAAAACCGTCAAGAACCGCGCGCCAGAGACAAAGAGACAATTTTCGTCGCGGAGAGACAATGTGCGCTGCGACGAGGACGGATGGTCAGTCGTAATATTCGGTGCCTAGGTGGGTGATCAATTCTTCGCCCTTCATCCAGCGCAGGGTGTTTTTCAGCTTCATCAACTGGATGAACAAATCGTGCTCCGGATATAGCTGGGGCGCGCACATCGGTGACTTGAAATAGAAGCTGAGCCATTCCTGGATTCCGCGCAGGCCGGCGCGCTGCGCCAGGTCCAGGAACAGCACGAGGTCGAGGACAATGGGCGCGGCCAGGATGGAGTCCCGACAGAGGAAATCCACCTTGATCTGCATCGGGTAGCCCAGCCAGCCGAAGATGTCTATGTTGTCCCAGCCCTCTTTGTTGTCGCCGCGCGGCGGGTAGTAGTTGATGCGCACTTTGTGATGGATTTTCGAGTACAGCGCGGGGTACAGGTGCGGCTGGAGGATGTACTCCAGCACGCCGAGTTTCGATTCCTCCTTGGTCTTGAAGGACTCGGGGTCGTCGAGGACCTCGCCGTCGCGGTTGCCCAGGATGTTGGTTGAGAACCAGCCGTGCAAGCCGAGCATCCGCGCCTTGAAACCCGGCGCGAGGATGGTCTTCATCAGCGTCTGGCCGGTCTTGAAATCTTTGCCGCAGAGCGGCACGCGGTGTTCGTGGGCCAGCTCCTGGAGTGCGGGGATGTCCACGGTCAGGTTGGGCGCGCCATTGGCAAAGGGCACGCCGGAGGTGATGGCCGCATAGGCGTAGAGCATGGAAGGGGCGATGGCGGGATGATTCTCCTTCATCGCCTTGATGAAACTGGCGGCGGTTTTGTGCACGGCGTGCGGGGTTAGGAAAATTTCCGTCGAACCGCACCAGACCATCACCAGCCGTGAGGCGCCGGATTCTTTTTTGAACCGGGCGATGTCGTCCACCAGCTGCATAGCCAGGTCATACTTGGTGCGCCCCTTCTTGACGTGCGCGCCTTCGAGTTTCTTGACGTAGTGGCGGTCAAATGCCGCGCGCATGGGTTTGATGCCGCCGAGGAACTTCTTGACCCGAGCCAGGTCGTGGGGTTCGAGCACGCCGGCGTTTTCCGCGGAGTCGTAGGCATTGTCAGGGAAGACATCCCAGCCGCCGAACACCAGGTTTTCGAGGCGCTCCAGAGGAACGAATTCCCTGATCGCGGGAGCCAAACCCTTCGTGCGCTTGCCCAGGCGGATGGTACCCATCTGCGTGAGCGAGCCGACCGGCAAGGCATGGCCGCGGCGCACCATCTCCACCCCGGCTATAAACGTGGTGCTGACCGCGCCCATCCCGGGGGTCAACACCCCCAGCTTGCCTTTGGGCGCAACAATCTTTGCAGGCCTGTGCATCCGGATTCCCCCAGTGAGCGACTGCCGAGAACAGAAGGGCAGTATGATGCGCGAAGCGCCGGGGATTTGCAAATCAGCGCCCTGATCGGCCACAACCAAACAGCGCAAGACTACTCAGAGGTCGCTGAGGCGCAGAGGCCGCAGAGAATTTGGGAAAATTCGCGATCTGGAAATGCACATCGCAGGCTGGAATTCATCGCAGCACAGGAGAGTCCGCAGGGCCAGGAGTGAAGCCAGGTGACAGCGCAGAAAATTAGAGCAGCCGCTTGCCGCTGTAGGAATTCAGCGAGCCGGCCATGCAGAGGAAAACCAGAATTGCGAACGCGCCAACCATTGCCAGTGCCATTGTTGCCCGCCTCCTGCGGGCACAACCATCAGATGCATGGCATGTGCCAAATGACGCAACAACAACTGCCGCCAAATGAGGCAGTTGCGGGACCATGGGGCAGAGGGGATGTGTGCGGAGTTGGACAGGTGTCTGCGGATGGCGACACTCACAACGAGGCAGGAACTCAGGCGCGGGCAGACTTGCGCGAGGAGGAAGTTGCGCGGGTGTCGGGCTTCGGGCGCAAAGCCGCGAGGAACTGTTCAGGCGGGAGTGTGTTCAGTACGTCTTTGGCTTCCAGCCATCCGCGGCGGGCAGTGCGCACGCCGTAGGTCATGAACTGCAGATTGGCTGTGCTGTGCGCGTCGGTGGAGATGACCATCTTGACGCCGTGGTCGCGGGCCATGCGCACATGGGCGTCGCGGAGGTCAAGGCGGTCGGGCTGGGCGTTGCACTCCATGGCCACGCCGTGCGCGCGGCAGGCGTCGAGGATTTTTTCCATATCGTATTCAAATGGATCGCGGCGCAGCAGCAGGCGGCCGGTAGGATGGGCGATGATGTGCGCATGCGGATTTTCGATTGCCGCCAGCAGGCGGTCGGTCATCGCCGCGGCGTCCAGGTTCATATAGGAATGCACGGAAGCGACGACCACATCGAGCTGCGCCAGGACTTCGTTGTCGAGGTCCAGTGAGCCGTCCTTGAGGATGTCCACCTCGATGCCGGCGAGCAGGCGGATTCCCGGAACGCGCTTTTGAGCGTCGCGAATTTTTTTGATCTGCTCGAGGGTGCGCTTCTCGTCCATGCCATTGGCCACGGTGACGGCTTTGGAGTGGTCGGTGAGGGCGATGTACTCATAGCCCAGGGACTTTGCGGCCAGGCCCATTTCTTCAATGGAGTTTTTCCCGTCGCTGGCCGTGGTGTGCATTTGCAGGTCGCCGCGGATGTCGGAAAGCTCCACCAGCCGCGGCAATCGGCGGGCCTCCGCGGCATCAATTTCGCCAGTGTTTTCGCGCAGCTCGGGCGCAATGAGGGGCATCCCCAGCTTGGCGTAGATTTCTTCCTCGGTGCGCCCGGCCACGCGTTTCTCCCCCTTGAGGGTTGAGAGGGCGTATTCATTGAGCGTGTAGCCCATTTTGTTGGCGCGCCCGCGCAGCGTGACGTTGTGTTCCTTCGAGCCGGTGAAATACATCAGCGCCGCGCCGAAGTTTTCCTGTTCCAGCAGGCGGACGTCCACCTGGAGCGAGTTGTTCAGGCGGAAGCTGACTTTATTTTCGCCGCGGGCCAGCACATCCTCGACGTCGGGAAACTTCAGGATGTGTTCGGCCAGCGCGTCCACTTCTTTCTGCGAATGCCTGGATGCCGAAAGGGTGACCAGCAGGTCGAGGTCGCCGATGGTTTCCTTGCCGCGGCGCAGCGAGCCCGCGGGCGTGACCGATGTGACCAGCCTGCCCGCGGCGCGGATGTGAGCCACGAGGCTCTGGGCCGTGGTCTCGGCCACGTGGATGTGGAAGCGTCCGGTGGCGCGCTTGAACACTTCCACGGCCTTCAGGATGTTCTGCTCGGTTTTTTCGCCAAAGCCGGCGACATCGCGCAGCTTACCCTCGCGAGCAAGTTTTTCGACGGCCTCGACGCTGCCGGCCTTGAACGTCTTCCACAACACGGAAGCTTTTTTCGGACCCAAACCCTGGAGGGTGAGGATGTCCAGGATGGTCGGCGGATATTTTTTCAGGAGCTTTTTCCGCGTGGCGTAATCACCCGTGGCCAGGATTTCGCGGATGTGTTCGGCCATGCGGTCGCCGATGCCCGGGAGCGCGGTCAGTTTTTCCGTGTCTTTGGCCAGCTCAGAGATGGGCTCGGCGAGGTTGGCGACCAGTTCAGCAACGCGCTCGTAGCTCCGATAACGGCCGATCATCGCGCCGTCGATTTCCAGCAGCTGGGCCGTTTCCCGCAGAATCTTCGCCACCGCGCGGTTGTCCATAACCGGGGATTATAGCCGCGAAGGCATGCGGAGGAATACACCGCGAACGCATGGCAAAGTTGAATGTCAGGAGGGAGTGCGTCGCCGGGGCCGGAATCGCAAATAATAGAGAATTCCGGCTACCGACTTGCCATCGCGCAAGGCGCCCGTACGCATCATTCGGAGCAGCGCGGAAATGCTGAACCGCCGCGCGACAATCCGCTCATCTGCCTCCGGGCGCGCGGGGCCGGGGTGCAATCCCTCAGCGAGATAGATAAGCATTCGTTCGGCGACGAAGCCGGGGGTCGGGAAGATTTCCAGCAGCCTGCGGAAGTGGCGCGCCGTGTACCCGGTCTCCTCGAGCAATTCGCGCCGGGCGGCAGAGAGCGGGGCCTCGCCGCGGTCAATGCGGCCCGCCACCAGCTCCCACAGCGACGTGCCGACGGCGTGGCGGTACTGGCGGATGAGCAGGATTTCGCCGTTCGGAAACACCGGCAGGACCACCACGGAGCCGGAGTGGGTGACCACGTCGCGGGTGGCCTCGATCGCGCCCGGTTCGACGACGCGGTCCTGGCGCACGCCAAACACAGAGCCGCGGTAGAGCATACGCGATTTGAGTACTCGTGCCTGGCTGAGCTTCATAACCTTCGCGCCGAAAAACCGGAAGCATTCTAACGCAGAGCGCAAGGAGGACACAGTAGGCGCAGCGAAGAGGCGCGCCGGATTTGCGCTCGCCGCTGTGCTCCGCTACACTCGATTCTTCGCCGATGCAGATCAAAACGCTGATCGTGGACGACGAAAAACCCGCGCGCGAAGAGCTGACCTATCTGCTGAAGTCGTTTCCCGAAATCAACCTGGTGGGGCAGGGAAAGAACGGCCTGGAGGCCGTGGCGCTGATCCGCGAGCAAGGCCCGGACTTGGTGTTCCTGGACGTGCAAATGCCCGGCCTGGACGGCTTCGGGGTCATCAAAAAGCTGATAGAAAAAAAGGCGGCACTGCCGCAAATCGTATTCGCAACGGCGTTCGACCAGTATGCGGTGAACGCGTTCGATGTGAACGCGGTGGATTACGTCCTGAAACCATTCGACAAAGCGCGCATCGCCAAGGCCATCACCCGCGCGCGCAAGATGCTGGAGTCGAAATCTTCGCCGGTGGAGCGCCTGGAAAACCTGCTGGGGCAGCTCGAGGCCCCCAGAGCTGTCGCGAAAGGGCCGGCCAAACTCCTAGTCAAGTCCCAGCAGCGAATGCTGCTCGTGGACCCGGCGGAAGTGGTCTTTGCCTCCATCGAAGACGGGGCCATCACCGTGGTGACCAGGGAATTTGACGGGCTGGCGAATTTCCGCACCATCGAGGAACTGCAAGCCGCGCTGGAAGGGGAGAATTTCTGGCGCGCGCACCGTTCCTACCTGGTGAACATTCACCAGGTAAAAGAGGTGGTGCCGTGGTTCAAGTCCAGTTTCCTGCTGAAAATGAACGACAGGAAACAGAGCGAAATTCCCGTCAGCCGCGCGCAGACCCGAAGGCTGCGAGAACTCCTGAAGATGTGACGCGAGATCCCATGGATTTTTCCCTGCGTGACGACCAGCTCTTGATCCGAAATACAGTCCGGCAATTTATGGAGGCCGAGTTGCGCCCGCACCTCCGGGAAATGGAAAAGAAGGAGAAATTTCCGCGCGAGCAGCTGCGCAAACTGGGAGAAATCGGCTGCTGCGGGATGCTGATCCCGGAGGAATGGGGCGGCGCGGGCGCGGACTGCGTTTCCTACGTGGTGATGCTCGAGGAAGTGGCGCGGGTGTGCGCGTCGAGCGCGGTCACGCTCAGCGTCACCAATTCCGTGGTCGCGGTGCCGCTATGGAAACACGGCACGGACGCGCAGAAGAAGAAATATTTGCCGCGGCTGGCACGCGGGGAAATCCTGGGCAGTTTCTGCCTCACCGAGCCGCAGGCGGGTTCCGACGCCGCGGGGCTGCAAACGCGGGCGGCGCTCGATGGCACGCACTACCTGCTCAACGGCACCAAGAGCTGGGTTTCCACGGGCGGGTGTGCGGGGCTGTACCTGGTCTTTGCCAAGACGGACCCTGCGGCCGGCGCGCGGGGAGTGAGTGCCTTTTTGGTGGAGCCGGACGCGCCGGGCTTCCGCATCGCGCGGTATGAAGATAAAATGGGACTGCGGATGTCGAAAACAGCGGAGCTGGCGTTCACCGACTGCAAGGTGCCAGCAGAAAATCGCCTGGGAGACGAAGGGCAGGGATTGAAGATCGCCCTGGGGGCACTCGACGGCGGACGCGTGGGCATTGCCGCGCAGGCGGTGGGCATTGCGCAGGGCGCCTTTGAAGAAGCCGTGCGCTACGCCAGGCAGCGCCGCGCGTTTGGAAAGACCATCGGCGAATTCCAGGCCATCCAGTGGATGCTGGCGGATATGCAGACGGAGATTGAGGCCGCGCGAGGGCTGACGCACTACGCGGCGTGGATGAGGGATGCAGGCGCCGCCGGAGCGGGCGCGGCGGCGGCGCGCGCCAAGCTATACGCCAGCGAAATGGTGAACCGCGTGGCCTACAAAGCGGTGCAGGTGCACGGCAGCAGCGGCTACTCGCGCGAAAGCCCGGTCGAGCGGATGTACCGCGACGCGCGCGTGATATCCATTTACGAGGGGACCAGCGAAATCCAGCGCATGGTGATTGCCCGCGATTTGCTCGGACAGTCCAAAGGAGCCGCATAGGTGGCGGCGCGCAAGCGAGTCCTCAGCGGGATGCGGCCCACCGGGCGGCTGCACATCGGCCATTATTTCGGCGCCCTCGACAATTGGATCAAGCTGCAAAGCGACGCGGACTACGAGTGCTTTTTCTTCGTCGCCGACTGGCACGCGCTGACTTCCGATTACGCCGACACCTCGCAGATTGCGCAGAACACGGTTGAAATTGGAATCGACTGGCTGGCGGCGGGGCTCGACCCCGCGAAATGCACGCTGTTCGTGCAATCGCAGGTGCCGGAACACGCCGAATTGAATCTGCTGCTGGGGATGGTCGCGCCGCTGGGCTGGCTGGAGCGCGTGCCGACGTACAAAGAGCAGCTTGAAAACATCAAGGACAAAGACCTGCATACGTTCGGATTTCTCGGCTACCCCGTGCTGCAAACCGCCGATATCGTGATGTATGGCTGCAGTGGTTCGGAGTTATTCGTGCCCGTTGGGGAAGACCAGGTACCGCACGTGGAGATGAGCAGGGAAGTGGTGCGGCGGTTCAACGCCGCTTTCGGGGCCTTTCCAGAGCGCCTGCGCCCGTTTTCAATTGACCGCCGTCTGTCCGTGATGGCCAATGAGAAAATTCCCGTAGAGCAGGTGCTGCGGGAACCCGCAGCCCTGCTGACGGCGACGCCGCGCATCGCCGGCACCGACGGGCGGAAGATGTCGAAAAGCTACAACAACTATATCCTGCTGGGAGAGGATGGTAATTCCATTCGCAAGAAAGTACGCGGGATGATGACCGACCCGGCGCGCAAGCTGCGCACGGACAAGGGAAACCCGGATGTGTGCCCCGTGTTTTCCTGGCACAAGTTGTTTTCCAATGACGGCGTTATTTCGCGCGTGAACAAGGAATGCCGCACCGCTGAAATCGGCTGCGTGGATTGCAAAGGGCTGATGGCCGACGGCTTGGTGAAGTGGATTGAGCCGATGCGGGCCCGGCGTCAGGAGTATGAATCACATCCGGGGCGGGTGCTGGAAATCCTGGATAACGGCTCGAAGAAGGCGCAGAAAGTGGCGCAGGAAACCATGGCACGCGTGCGCGAAGCAGTGTTTGGCTGGAAAGGGAAGCGTGATGAACTAACGCAATCTGCAAACCCCGCGGCCCGAGGGGAGTAACAGCCGCTGCGTAGAGCAAATGAAGCGGCAGGATTACACGGAGCACACTGAGAACACAGAGGAATCAGAGGAAGAAGAGTGGAGACACCGTACAAAGTTCAACTCGAGATGTACGAAGGGCCGCTGGACCTGCTGCTGGACTTGATCCGCAAGCAGGAGATGGACATCCACGATATCCCCATTGCCAAAATCACGGGCCAGTACCTGGAATACCTGCACAAACTCGAACAGCTCAACATTGACGTTTCCGGCGAATTCATCCTGATGGCTGCCACGCTCATCTACATCAAGTCCAAGTTGCTGCTGCCGCCGGACCCGCTGGCCGGGCCCGAGGAGTCGCTGGACCCCCGCGACGACCTGGTCCACCGGCTGCTGGAGCACGAAAAATTCAAGAACGCGGCGCAGATGCTCTACCAGAAACAGCAGATCGAGCAGCACGTATGGACCAAGCCGGACCTGAGCCTTTACGAAGGCGAGGCCGTGGAAGGCGAGCTGGTGGTCTCGCTGCTGGACCTGGTGAAGGTATTCCAGCAGGTGCTGGAGCGGCGCAAGGAAGTCTCGCGCATCGAGCTGAAGCACCAGCAGTTCACCGTGGCCCAGATGATGCAGCAGTTGCGTGCCCGGCTGCTGGCCGAGCAGGGCCCGGTGCTGCTGGTGCAGTTCTTCGAAGACTGCCCCTCGCGCCATGCGATGATTGTTGCTTTTCTGGCCGTGCTGGAACTGGTGCGCTTGCAGGCCGTGGTGCTGGTGCAGCGGGCGATGTTCGGCGACATCGAGCTGCGAAGGCACAAACAGTTCGACTCCCTGTTTGACGAGCGCGGGGCGGTGAAGGAGATTGACCAGCAGTACCTGTAAACATGAACCCCACGGAACTGAAGGCCGCCATCGAAGCCATCATCTACGCCGCCGACGAGCCGGCCACGGCGCAGCAGATTGCCCGCGTTCTGGAAGTGGAGAAGAGCGCGGTCACCGCTATGCTGGACGAAATGATTGCGGCGTGCGCGACAGACGAACGCGGAGTCGAGATCCGCAAGGTGGCGGGCGGATACCGCATCGCCACGAAGCCGCACCACCACGATGCCGTGCGCCGGTTCATCAAGAGCCTGCAAGCGCCGCTGCGGCTCACACTTCCCGCGCTGGAAACGCTGGCTGTAATCGCCTACAAACAGCCGGTGACAGTGCCGGAAATCCAGGACATCCGCGGCGTGAACGCCGCCGGGGTCATCCAGACGCTGCTGGATAAGAAACTGATCGTGACCGCGGGACGCAAGCAGGTGGTCGGGCGGCCCATCCTTTACCGCACGTCGAAGGATTTCCTGATGCGCTTCGGGCTGAACGACGTGGACGAATTGCCCAGCCTCAAGGAATTCGAAGAGCTGGCGCGCGCGGCGCTGGGTGCGGATGCGGTCGAAGAAGCGGCGCCCGGAGAGAATTCTCAAGATGCATCGCCCGGCGCGGCGCCAGGGGGTCCTGCCGCGAAACCGGCCGGCGCTGCCGAATGAGTCCTCCGCAGATGCAGGAACGCCTCCAAAAAATCATCGCCCGCGCCGGGATTGCCTCCCGGCGTCACGCGGAGATGCTCATCCAGTCCGGTGTGGTGACCGTAAATGGCCGCACGGTCACTGAGCTGGGGAGCAAGGCTGACGCCGAGAGCGACCACATCAAGGTGGCCGGAAAACTGCTGCGGTTCGAGACGCGCCCTGAGACTCTGGTCCTGCACAAACCCGGCGCCTGCGTTGCGGCGCTCACGGACCCCGAAGGGCGCCAAACGCTGCGCGATTTTTTGCAGGGCGTGGCCGCGCGAGTGTACCCCGTGGGCGGGCTGGAGTATCACGCCGCGGGGCTGGTGTTGCTCACCAGCGACGGGGCGCTGGCCAACCGGCTGATCCAGGGGAAGGGGACTCTGCCGCAAACGTGGTGGGTAAAGATTAAGGGCGTGCTGAGCGACGAGGAGCGCCGCACGACAGAGAGAGAGTCCGGCGCGCGCATCCGCGTGCAGCGCGAAGGCGAAAACGCCTGGTACGTGGCGGAGTTGCCGGGCGGGCGGATTGAGCAACTGAAAAACGCGATGTTCCGCAGCGGGCATCCTGTCGAGAAGCTCCGGCGGGTGAAGCTCGGGCCCGTGGAGTTGGGGAAGCTTCCGCCGGCGACGTGGCGAAAGCTGGAGCCAGAAGAGATTCGAGCGCTCGAACGCGCACTGCTGAGGCCAGCCAGGGCAGTCCGGGAAACAGCGGCGCCCCGGCGAGAGGAAAACTCCAAATCCGAGGTTTCAGATTCCAGAAGAATGCATGCATCCTCGCCGCGCCCGCCAAGGCGGGCAGGAAACAAACGGATTGGACATGCCAAACGGCGGCCCCGGAAATTCACCGGGCGCACTGGAAAAAGAGGCTAACAGCGCAGGGATGACCAAGACCATCGAAGACCGCATACCCGAATACATCCGCGGCATATCGCCCTACGTGCCGGGGAAGCCCGTCGAAGAAGTCGAGCGCGAGCTGAAAATCCACGCCGTCAAACTGGCCTCGAATGAAAACCCCCTGGGGCCATCGCCGCTGGCTGTCGAGGCGGCGCGGGTGGCGCTGGCCAGCGCCAACCGTTACCCCGATGGGGGCGGGTTTTATTTGAGGGAAAAGCTCTCCAAGCGTCTGGGCGTGCCGGCGGGGAATATCCTGCTCGGCAACGGCACCAGCGAATTGATTGACCTGGCCGCGCGATGCATGCTCCGGCCCGGCGAAGAAGCTATCACCTCGGAGGGATCCTTCCCGCTTTATTCCATCTCCATCCGCGCCGCGGGCGGACGGCTGGTGCTCGTGCCGCAGCGCGAATACACCTTCGATCTCGAGGCCATCACCCGGGCCGTGACGCCGCGTACGCGGCTGGTCTATCTTTCCAATCCCAACAACCCGACGGGGACGATGTTCAAGGCTGACGCGCTGGATGAGTTTCTGGATCGCGTCCCGCCGGACGTGCTTGTGGTGCTGGACGAAGCGTATTTCGAGTACGTCGAGCAGCCGGGGTATTCGCGTTCCCTCGATTCTGTGCGCGCCGGGAAGAGCCTGCTGGTGCTGCGCACATTTTCGAAAGTGTACGGCCTGGCAGGCATCCGCATGGGTTACGGAATCGGCCCCGCTGCATTGCTGGACCAGATCAACAAATTCCGTGCCCCGTTCAACACCTCGGGGATCGCACAGGCGGCCGCTTTGGCGGCCCTGGACGACGCGGAGCACGTGCGCCGCTCTCAGGAATCGAACCGTGCCGGGTTGGGGCAGCTCGCCGAGGGCCTGCGTCGGGAAGGTCTGCGTTTCGTCCCTTCGGTGGCCAATTTCGTCCTCGTCGAGCTGGACACAGATGCCCAGCCCGTAGCCAACGAGCTGCTGGGCCGCGGGGTGATTGTGCGCCCCATGCGCTGGATGGGGTTTCCCAACGCCGTCCGCGTGAGCGTGGGCACGGCAGACGAGAACCGCAAGTTCCTGGCCGAAATTGGAGCGGCGCTCGACGCCCTTGGAGTGAAACGCCGGGACGCCGCGGGCCAGTTGCGATGATCGACGACGCCACGCGCATCCTGAAAGAAAGCCGGACCATTGCCGTCGTGGGATTGTCTTCGCGGCGCGCGCGGCCGAGCTACGGCGTGGCAGAATACCTCCAGCAGGCCGGCTACCGCGTCATCCCCGTGAATCCGAACGAAGAATCGGTGCTGGGCGAGAAATCGTTTGCGCGGCTGGAAGATATCCCCGGCCCCGTAGACATCGTGGACATTTTCCGCCGGGCGGAGTTTGTCCCCGAGATTGTTGCCAGCGCCATCCGCATCGGAGCCAAAGCCGTGTGGATGCAGGAAGGCGTCGTGCATCACCCGGCCGCAGAAGTGGCCCGTCAGGCGGGGCTGGTGGTGATGATGGATTCCTGTATTTTGAAGGAACACGTGCGCCGCCTGAGGCTGCATGAGACGACGGCAACGGATTAGCTTGAAATCTCGTATCGCCGGCTGGAAGGCGGCCGGGTTTTCCCCGATGGACCAATTCGGCCTTTTTTCCGCTAAGGCCGGGAAGATGGTTCGGCTGCGCTCACCACGAGTGCTGGCGGTGCAAAACTTCGTAGGGGCGATCCCGAGGATTCTGGATGAGCTCGCCCCTTAGAGGGGCCAGCTGAAGCTGGCCCCTACGGCAGGGAATAGAGAGACAGGTGCCGGGCGCCCGGGGATGTGACTGCCAGCCAGCGGCCATCGGGTGAGAGCGCAAATTCGCGAAAGGTCAGCCCGCCGAGAATAGGTTCGAAGGGAATCTGCACAGGGTCCGGGGACTTGGCGTCGCCCCGTGGAGCCTCCAGCGGCGGAATGTCCAGCCAGACCAGATTGCCGTTCTTGCGCAGTTCGCCGCGTTTCATCAGGATGCGGCGTTCATCCGCCGTCCAGGCGTAGGTGCCAGCGGTGACGCGGATGCGGCCCACGCGTTCGGGATTCTCGACTTCACGGATTTCCAAAATGTCTGCGCCGCGGAAATAGGCGAAACGCTTTCCAGACGGAGAAACGGTCAGGCCCCCGGCGAAATTGTCCACGATCACCAGCTCGCGGCGAGTTTGTTTGAGGACGTCGAGCCACACAAACTGAGATTCCGCGCGTATGCCGGGGTCGCGCTGGACCGCAATGGCGGCGCTGCGCGGGGGGTCCCAGGCAATGGCGGCAAACGTGCGGTCCTCAAACGGCCGCAGAATACGGGCGGCGACAGGGCGCGCGGCGCCGACGTGGAAAAGCAGGTTGGGTTTGACCGCCTCGAGAAAGTAAGCCACGGTCACGCCGTCCCCCAACCAGGCGGAGTTCGAGCCCTCGACGATGACGCTGTCCGTATTCCTTTCCCTCTCGCTGATTACCTTGCCGGTTTTGTCGAACAATACCGTGAGGTAACCTTCCAGAGTGTTGCCATCTTCGTCGACCACGCGGATGGTGCGCATCTCCACAGCGAGCAGGGCCCCGTCCGGAGACCAGCGCATCGTCTGAATGGCATATCCGAACAGCCAGCGACGATAGATGAGTTCTTCTCCATCCATGATTCGCTTTGGCTTGCCGCCGGGCGCCAGCATCCAGATGTCGTCGCGCTGCATCTCGAATTTCTGCACCTTGATGGTCCGGCGCACGGCATAGGCCAGGCGGCCGTCGGGAGCGAAAGCGGGCGCAGCGCATTCCTGGTCGAGGACCAGGACAGGTTTCGATTGCCCCATGGCAAACTGTGGGACCTGTGCCAGGAGTGCCGTGAGCATTACGCCGCGCAGAAGAACGATGGCGAGTTTCATCGTGCAGATTCCTCCCCTAAGCAAGGAGGGCCTCCATTTCAGCACCTCCGCGGGCGCGCGTGCGGGAATGGAGCTCGAGGCCTGGAATATCATCGGAACTGGTTCTCCCTGGCTTGGATGCGGCCGCGCTGGCGTGCGGCTTCGTACAGCAGAACCGATGCGGCCACGGCAGCGTTGAGCGAATCGAGGCCCTCGGCGAGCGGGATGCGCACGCGGGCATCGGCCGAACGCTCGATGTCCGGGGGCAGTCCAGCGGCCTCGCTTCCGATGAACAGGGCCGTGGGCTGGCTGAAATCGAAGTTCTCCGCAGAAATCTCCGCACGCATCGAAGCGGCCACTGAGCGCAGGCCGTGAATCTTCAATTGTGCCAGCAAGACCGAGGGCGCGGCCGCGGGGGCGATGGGCAGGCGGAGCGCAGAGCCCGCCGAGGCGCGCAAGACTTTCTGCGACCACGGGTTCGCGGTCCCTGCGCATATCAGCGCACCCCCGGCGCCGAAGGCCTCCGCGGAGCGAAGAATTGTCCCGACGTTTCCGGGATCCTGGACCCCAACCAGGACCAGGAGCAGCGAGCCGGTGCTGCGCAGAACATCGTCCGGGGTCCAGGCGCGCGGGCGGATCAGCGCAGCCATCCCTTGCGGCGTCACGGTCCCAGAGACAGCGGCAAACATCTTGTCGGGCGTGACCAGCAGGCGCACCTCACCTTCCATGGCCGGGAGGTGGTCGAGCAGCGCGGAAAGTTTGCCCTCGCCCGACGCCGCGGTCAGCATGGCCTGCACGGGCAGGCCGGAACGAACCGCTTCTTCGACCAGGTGCGGTCCTTCGACGGCGATCCAGCCATCGCGAGTCATCTCTCCGTCGCGCAGCGCGCCGCGGAATTTCTTGAGCCACTGGTTCTCGCGGCCGGAGATACTCTCAAAACGCCCGTGACCTGCGGCGGGGCGGCGGGGAACTGCGGCGGATTCTTTCGCTCCCGGCATCACCGGCAGACTACCTTCTGTGCGGGCAGAGGACAAGCCTTCCCTACCTAGTGAGGCCAGGCAGAAAAAAGGCAATACCAACACAGAGAGTACGAAGGCACAGAGCATACAGAGGAGATAGCTCGCAGGGTGTTGCTTGCGCGGACTGGAGCGCTGTGGTACTTTCCGCTCAACGCGTGAGGTCCCGCTGATGCCGCGGGGACGCCGATGAACGCGCCGCGACGAGCGTACACATTGCTGGCTGAAGTCCTGAAAATTTCAACGGCAGAGCCCCAGGCTCAGACGCTTCAATACGCGGCGGCGCTGGTCTCCCGCGGACAGGTGGTGGGCATCCCCACCGACACCTTCTACGGCCTGGCCGCAGATCCCTTCAACCTCGCTGCCGTTGAGCAGGTGTACCGCCTGAAGGGCCGCCCCGAACAGAAAGCGCTGCCCGTGCTGGTGAATTCCGTAGAGCAGGCGGGGGCGCTTACGCGTGAACTGCCGGAGGCATTCCTGAGACTGGCGCACAAATTCTGGCCGGGGGCGCTGACCATCGTGGTTTTTGCCACTGAGCGCGTGCCCCTGAAAGTGACTGGGAATACCGGGCGCATCGCGCTGCGCTGGCCGAACTCCAAGGTGGCCACAGGCCTGATCGAGGCCGCGGGGATGCCCATCACCGGCACCAGCGCCAACCTGAGCGGAATGCCGGCGTGCTCGAACTGCCCTCAGGTGGTTAAACAGCTGGGCAACAGCCTGCAGCTCATCCTGGACGGCGGAGAATCCGGCGCCACGCTGGCTTCTACAATTGTGGACCTTCGGGGAGATGAGTGGCGCATCCTGCGCGAAGGAACGGTCAGCGAAGCCGCAATCCGCAAGGCACTGGACGAATGATGTGTGACACCCGGGCGAGCGGCCTCTACCGTACAGGCCCCTTCCACACGGGCGGATAACAAACCTTTCCGAGGATTGCAGGCAGCCGAGCGCCGGTAGCCGACGGCAGGTTCGCGGGCCGGCGATGAAAACTCTCCCAGGCTAACAACGCAAAAGCAAAGGCTTCTTTCGCATCTTCGGGCACGCCTAGTGCGCCTGAGTGGAGAAGCTCGATTTCTGGCAGAGCGGCCTGCAACTGCGCCATCAGCAGGGGATTCGCGGCCCCCCCGCCAGCAACGATCAATTGCTGGACTCGCGCACGCGGCAGGATCCAGCGATGAAAGGCGTCCACAATCGACAGGGCTGTGAAAATTGTGGCCGTGCGGATCAGGTCTTCGGGACGCGGCCGCTCTCCCAGTCGGAGGGCGCGGCCGGGGAGTCTTTCTGCGAATGGCTGGCCGTATTGCTCGCGACCCGCAGTCTTTGGCGGCGGGCGGCGAAGATAAGGGTCGGACAGGAGCTCGTTGAGCAGGCGAGGAAGCAGCCGGCCGCTGCCCGCCATTTGCGCGTCGCGGTCAAAGTGCCGCCGGCCGCGCGTGAAGCGTCGCACCAGCGCATCCACCACCATATTCCCGGGGCCGGTGTCGAACGCAAAGACACCCTGCGGGCGCTCGCCAGCGGGAATCACAGTGAGATTGGCGATGCCGCCGATATTCAGCGCCACGCGGCCGAGGCGCGGATGGGCGTAGAGCAGATAGTCCACAAAGGGAACCAGAGGCGCGCCCTGGCCGCCTGCGGCAACGTCCGCCACGCGAAAATCCCCGGCTGTCGGGATGCCCGTGCGCGCAGCGATGACCGCAGGCTCGGCAATCTGCATCGTGGACGAAATGCGGCGTGGGCCGAGAAACTTTGCCGGCGCGCCCTGATGGAATATCGTCTGGCCGTGCGAGCCGATCAGGGCGATGCGGCGCGGGGCGACGCGGAATTTTCGGCAGGCCTTCAGGGCGGCAGCGGCGAAAAGTTCGCCGAGTAAAAAGTTCATCTGGCTCAGCTCGCCGGTGGTGGTTTCCGCGCCATCGGCAAGGCGCAAGATTCTTGCGCGAACCTCCCGCGGGTAGGGAACACAGGTGAAGCCGCACAGGGCGGCGCGCAATCGTGGCGGGCGGCCGGAAGCGCGAACCAGGGCCACGTCAATCCCGTCCGCCGACGTCCCGGACATCATCCCCAGCACGAGCTTGGAAGAGGAGCGCGCGGGCATCACTCGTCGCCGACCTGCTTCTTCAGTTTGGCCAGCAAGTTCAGCGCGTCAATGGGCTTGAGCTGGTCGAGGTCCGCGCTGCGCAGGGCCTCCAGGACTTCGCGGTCTATGGCCCGAAACATAGGCTGCTGTTTTGCAGCAGCACCGCCAATCCCGCCGCCCTCCTCTGCGGGAGACAGCGCCCCGGGGGAGAGTTCTTCGGTCAGCTCGTGCTCGGTTTCTTCGTGGCGCTTTAGGATCTCCCGCGCGCGCTGGATGACCGCAGGAGGCAGGCCGGCCAGCCGGGCGACCTCGATGCCGTAGCTTTTGTCCGCGCTGCCAGGTTCGACGCGGCGAAGAAACACGATTTCATTGCCGGCCTCGCGCACGGCCACGTGGACGTTCTTGACCCCGCTCAGGGTTTCCGCCAGTTCGGTCAGCTCATGGTAATGGGTGGCAAACAGGGTGCGCGAGCGCGTGTGCGCGTGGATGTGCTCGACCACAGCCCAGGCGATGGAGAGGCCGTCGAAGGTCGCCGTGCCCCGGCCCACCTCATCCAGCAAAACCAGGCTGGCGTGCGTGGCCGTGTTCAGAATGGCGGCCACCTCGGTCATTTCGACCAGAAAGGTGGAGCGCCCGCGGGCCAGGTTGTCTGACGCGCCGATGCGCGTAAAGATGCGGTCCGTGATCGGCAGCCGCGCGGCGGCCGCAGGGACGAACGAACCCATCTGGGCCATCAGCACGATGAGCGCGGCCTGGCGCAGGTAGGTGGACTTGCCGCCCATGTTCGGGCCAGTGATGAGCAGCACCTGGTGCGTCGAAGAGTTCAAGAACAGGTCGTTGGGGACAAAGCGTTCACCGCGCTCCTCGCACAGGCGCTCGATCACCGGGTGGCGGCCGCCGGCGATGAGCAATTCGCCGCCGGCATCCTCGGCGTCAAATTCCGGCCGGATGTAGTTGCGCTCCGCAGCCAGGCGCGCGAAGCAGGACAGGACGTCGAGTTGCGCGACCGCCGCCGCCGTCTGGCGCAGGCGCGACGCATGTCCCGCGATCCAGGACCGCAAGTCGGAAAAGATCCGGCGCTCAATTTGGGCGATGCTCTGGTCGGCTTCCAGAATTTTGCGCTCTGTTTCCTTCAGCTCCGGCGCAGTGAAGCGCTCGGCGTTCACCAGCGTCTGCTTGCGCTCGTAGTCGGGCGGAGCCAGATGCAGGTTAGGCTTGGAGATTTCGATGTAATAGCCGAAGACCTGGTTGAAGCGAATCTTGAGTGAGGCGATGCCGGTGCGCTTGCGCTCCCGGTCCTCCATCGCCGCGATCACCTGCTTGCTGTGACGGCTCAGGCTACGCAAGTCGTCGAGTTCGGCATCGCAGCCCGCACGGATGACGCCCGGCTCGCCGGCGGCGGCCGGGGCGTCGGCGGCAACCGTGTTCTCGATACGGGCGCGGACATCGGCCAGCTCATCGAGCGCCCCGCGCAGGGCAGCGAGGCGGGCGCTGGTGGAACCAGCCAGAAACCCGCGCAGCAGCGGAATGCGCGCGAGCGATTGCGCCAGGGCCAGCAGGTCGCGGGGGGAGGCCGAGCCCAGCGTGACGCGGCTGGTGAGGCGCTCGAGATCCTGAATCCCGCCTAAATCGCGACGAATCTCTTCGCGCGCCAGCGTGCCGGCCTTCAGCGCGGCCACTGCGTCCTGGCGATTCTCGATTTCTTCACGGCGAATCTCGGGTCGCAGGATCCACGAGCGCAGCAGGCGCGCGCCCATCCCGGTGATCGTTTCATCCAGCGCCGCCAGCAGCGTGGGATTCGCGGCCAGGCTCCTGCCGCGCCCGCCGAGTTCTTCAAAAAGCGGCGCAACCAGCTCGAGATTGCGCACTGAGACGCTGTCCAGGGCCAGCGCGTCCTGCTGTTCGTAGTAGGAGGGGCGATCCACGTGGCCCAGGGCGGCAGCCGAACGGGCGGGCGCGGCGGCCGCAGGGTCTTCGGGAATCAGTGCGGAGGTCTCTCGCAAATAGTGGATCACAGCCCCGGCTGCGGCGGCCGCCTGGGGCCGGTTATGCAGCGCGAATCCTTCCAGGGTGACCACGCCAAACTGCTCCTGAAGAAGGCGCGCGGCGTACTCGGGGCGGAAGACCCAGTCGTCGAGGCGCGATTCCGTGCCCGCCGCGCCGTTCAGGCTCAACGGCGGCGGGCCAAAGAGCGAGGAAGGGCGGGGCAGCAGCAATTCTCGCGGGCGCAGCGTATCCAGCTCCCCGCGTAACCTGGACACGGCGTCAGGACCGGAAAATTCCGTGGCGCGAAATTCGCCGGTAGAGACGTCCACGTAGGCCAGGCCCAGGGTTTCTCCGGGGGCGATCGCGGCAAGAAAATTGTTCTCCCGGGGTTCGAGCAGGCCGGCCTCTGTGGCCGTGCCGGGGGTGATCACCCGCACCACGGCGCGGCGCACCAGCTTGATTCCCTTGCCGGGCTCTTCCACCTGGTCGCAGATGGCCACCTTGAATCCGGCGCGAATCAGGCGGGCAATGTATCCCTCCGCGGCATGGTAGGGGACGCCGCACATCGGGATGGCCTGGCCCTTTTCCTTGTTGCGGCTGGTCAGTGTGATTTGCAATTCACGCGAGGCCTGCACCGCGTCTTCGTAAAACATCTCGTAGAAGTCGCCGAGGCGGAACAGCAGCAGCGCGCCCGGATGCTGCTTCTTGATGGAATGATACTGCCGCATCAGGGGCGTGGAGGCTTCGGACATTTGCTGGCTCTGGGTGCGCGAAGAGACCCAACGGTTTTGTTCCCGTCGCGGCGAGCATTATACTCCAGCGGCAATGCGAGGCCTTGGAGCAGCGCGCGCTGGTGCAGGAACTGGGGCAGCTTCTCAGGAAGTGGAGATCAAGCTGCCGGTCGCCGGCGCGGAAGAGGCGCGGCGGCGGCTGGCGAAAATCGGTGCGCGGCGGGTGCGCAGCGTCCACGAATTCAATGTGGTCTATGACACCGAAGAACGGCGGCTATTCCACTCCGGGCGGCTGCTGCGGCTGCGGGTAGAAATGGAACCCGGGCGGGATGAAAAATGCCGGCGCGCCGTGCTCACCTACAAGGGGCCCGCGCGTGGCGAGAATCCAGGTGCTGAAGGCGCCGTCGCCGACGCCCTGGTGCCCGGCCGGCGTTACAAGATTCGCGAGGAGTTGGAAACGGAAATCAGCAGCCCGGAAACACTGGAAGCGGTCTTCGCCGGGCTCGGCCTGCTGCCCTGGTTCCGCTACGAAAAAAACCGCACGTCATTCCTGCCGCGGGCGGCCCGGAAGGCAAGAAAAGGCGCGGCGCTGCACATCGAGCTGGACGAGACTCCCATTGGCGTCTTCCTGGAGCTCGAAGGGGAGCCGCGGGCCATTGATGACGCCGCCAGGCGTCTGGGATACCGCACCAGCGAATATGTCACGGCCAGCTACTGGGGCCTGTACATGGCCCATTGCCAGAAACGCGGAATCCCGCCGGGGGATATGTTGTTCCCGCGAAAAAAATAGTTCAAACCCCTCACTCTTTCCTTGACAAAGCCTCACGCCGCCTTTAACTAGAGAATCGGGCGCCGGATGCCGTGCAACGGGCGCGCCCGCGCCCGCCGGGAGGCGGGGTTTCGTGCCCGGCGGGGTTCCCCCCTCCGGCCTCGACTCCAGCAAGTCATTTTGAAATGCAAGGGAGGTGGCTATGTTGCATGCCACCGAAATCATGGGGGCCAAGACTTATGACCCCCACGGGAACTTCGTGGGCTGGGTGCGGGAGCTATTCATCGAGCCTGCCGAACAGCCAAATCGGGTGGCGTGGTACTTGCTCGAGCGCGGACGCTACCGGCCGTGGCTGGTACGCTACAACCAGGTGGCCGCAATCGCGCCGGGGACGCTGAAGCTCAACGTGGACGAGCGCCAGCTCGCGCCCTATGCCGCCAACGAAGGCTGGCTGGCGGTGGGCAAAGATCTGCTGGACCAGCAAATTATTGACACTAGCGGGCGCAAGGTGGTGCGCGTGAACGACCTGGACCTGGCGGAGTATGCGATGGTGGACGGCAGCGCCGTCGAGCTGCGGCTCACGCAGGTGGACGTGGGCCTGCGCGGCGCAGCCCGGCGACTGTTGCAAGGGCTGGCCTCCCCGGGCGCCATCCGCACAATCCAGCAGAAGCTGCCGGCGCGAACCATCCTCTGGGAGTTCGTCAACCTCATCGAGCCGGATCCCATGCGGCGCGTCCGCCTGCGCATCACGCACCAGAAGCTGGCCCGCATGCATCCCGCGGACCTTGCGGATATCATGGAAGAACTCTCGCCCGCCGAACGCCAGGCCATTATCGCCACGCTCGACGATCTGACTGCGGCCGAAGTGATGGCCGAGTTGGACGAGCGCCTGCAAGCGCAAATCGTGGAGAAGCTGGACCCGGAAAAAGCCGCGGACATCATCGAGGAGATGGCCCCCGACGAGGCTGCCGATTTGCTGGCCGACTTGTCGCCGGAGACGTCGCAGGAAGTGCTCGAGGAGCTGCCCAGCGACGAGGCCGAAGAGGTGCGGGAGCTACTGCAATTCGACGAAAACTCCGCCGGGGGGATGATGAACACGGAGTTCGTCTATGTGGGCGAGGATGCCAGCCGGGAAGAGGTGCTGCGGTGGATTCGTGTGCAGGATGTGCGGGCCGAGCAACTGGACACAATTTTCCTCATTCGGCAGGACGCCACGCTGTCTGGCTCGGTGAGCGTGGCACGGCTGCTGCTGGCCGAGCCCGGGCAGCGGATGGCGGAGCTGAAGTCGGAGCCCATGGTCAGCGTGCCGCCGGAAACCGACGACGCGGAAGTGCTCGAGCTCTTCGACAAATACAACCTGCGCACGCTGGCCGTGGTGGGACCGGAAGGGCGGCCGATTGGCGCCATCACCGTGGATGACGTAGTCAGCCGGCTTCACAAGGGGCGCTGAACGACAGATGACCAGATTCCACATCCGCGAGCGGCTGGCCGCGTGGTCCGAACGCGGCGACGCCCTGCGCCACGCGCTGCGGCGCGTGCGGCGGCGGCTGGCTCTGTTCCTGGCGGTGCTGGGACCGGGACTCATCACCTCCAACGTGAACAACGACGCCGGCGGCATCTTCACCTATTCACTGGCCGGGGCACAGTACGGCGCCGCGGTGCTCTGGGCGCTGGTGCCAATGGGCATTGCGCTCTACGTGAGCGAGGAGATGTGCGCGCGCATGGGCGCGGTGACAGGCAAGGGGCTCTCCGACCTCATCCGCGAGGAGTTTGGATTCCGCGTGACGTTTTTCCTGCTCCTGGCCGTGTTGCTGGTGAATTTTGGAAACGTGCTGGCCGAGTTTGCCGGCGTGGCTTCGGCGATGGAGCTGTTCGGTGTGAGCAAATATGTCTCCGTGCCGGTGGCCGCGGTGCTGGTGTGGTTGCTGGTGGTGCAGGGGAGCGCGCGGCGCGTGGAGCGGATTTTCATGGCTGGGTGCCTGATGTACCTGGCCTACGTATTTTCCGCGCTGCTGGCTAAGCCGGACTGGCTGCGGGCAGCCATCCACATCATCCCGCCGGTCACGCGCTGGGTCCCGCACATGCGGGAGATGGTTACTCCCGTGCCGCTGGAGTCCGGGTACTTCCTCATCCTGGCCGGGCTCATCGGCTCGACCATCGCGCCGTGGCAGCATTTTTACTTGCAGGCCGCGGTCGTGGAAAAACGAGTCGGGCCGCGACAGTACAACGAAACCCGGAACGACGTGATGGCCGGCAGCATCACCGCCCTGACCATCGTGTTCTTCATCATCGTGTGCACGGCCACGACATTGCACGCCACAGGCCAGCGCCACATCCGCGACGCCGCCGACGCCGCGGCGGCGCTGAAACCCCTGGCCGGAGGCTGGGCCAGCGCGCTCTTCGGGCTCGGGCTGCTCAACGCGTCGCTGTTCGCGGCGTCCATCCTGCCGCTTTCGACTGCCTACGTGATTTGCGAGGGGCTGGGGTTCGAGTCTGGCGTGGACCGCAAAATGCGCGAGGCGCCCATTTTCTACGGCCTGTACACGGCGCTGATTGTTGCCGGAGCCGCGGGCATCCTGGTGCCCGGGGCGCCGCTGGTGCGTATCAGCGTTCTCTCGCAGGTGGCCAACGGACTGCTGCTGCCATTCATTCTGACCTTCGTGCTGCTGCTGGTGAACCGTCGCGACCTGATGGGCGAGAGGACCAACAGCCGCACCTACAACGTGGTGGCGTGGGGCACATCGCTGGCCATCGTTGCCGTCACCGTCCTGCTCGTCTACACGAGTCTGTTTGCAGCGCACGGCTGATTTGCGACCTTGTCGGAATTCTGAAGCAGGCGCGGACAGAGCGCATGCGCCTTGTAGAAGCAGCGGGCGTTTGCTAAATTGAAGAGTGAACCGCGCCCCAGCGGAACGGCCTTCTCGGGCTCGAACAAGACGGAAAGAACCTTGCGTCGCGCGACCACCATTGAGCTGAAGCCCGCCAACCGCGAAGAGGCGGGGTTGCTCCGGCAACTGGACACCGAGCGCCTGCCCGCGCACGTGGCCGTCATTATGGACGGAAACGGCCGCTGGGCGCAGCGTCGGCACCTGCCGCGCATCGCCGGTCACCAGGCCGGCGTGCGGCGCGCGCGGGAAATCATCGAAACCTGCGCGCGGCTGCACATCCCCGCGCTCACGCTCTACGCATTTTCGATGGAGAACTGGCGGCGCCCGAAGGCGGAAATTGATTTCCTGATGCGCCTGCTGCGCGAGTACCTGCGCAAGGAATTGCCGGTCATCCACAGGAACAACATCCGCCTGCTGGTCATCGGGCGCTCGGACCAGGTGCCCGGCGCGGTGCAGCAGGACATCGGAATGGCCATGCGGCACACCGAGAAAAACACGGGGATGAAGCTGGTGGTGGCGCTCAACTACGGGGGGCGCGCGGAAATGGTGGACGCCGTGAACCGCATCCTGGAACGCGCGCAGGCCGCAGGCAACGGAAACGGCCTGGAGGCGCTGCGTGTGGATGAGCAGACCATTTCCGACCATCTCTATACCGCGGGACTCCCCGACCCCGACCTGCTCATCCGCACCAGCGGGGAAATGCGCGTCAGCAATTTCCTCCTCTGGCAGATTGCCTACGCGGAAATCTACGTGACCGAAACCCTTTGGCCCGATTTCGGCGCCGCCAGCCTCCTGCAAGCCCTGCTGGACTACCAGAAGCGCGAACGGCGGTACGGCGGGCTGGGCAGCACCGCCCACGCCGCGCGCTCCGCGAAATGAGCACCACCCCTCCGCCGAACCCCGCTGCCGAGGCTGCCGCCTCCGCCGGCACAAGCACACGCGTTCTGACGGCGCTGGCGTTTGGAATCCCAGTCGTCGCCCTGGTCTGGTGGGGACCAACGTGGGCGGTCACCCTGGTCGTCGCGGCCGTGGTGTATCTCTCATTGCGCGAGTTTTTTGCCCTCGCCGAAAAATTGAAACTTGGGGGTCATCCTATTTGGGTGATGATCTGCAGCGCGTGGATCCTGACCACGCGGTGGCGGGTGGCCGTGGAAGGGTTCGCACGCTCCGAAAACGTCTGGTGGAGTCCGACAGGCCTCACTCTTCCACTCGACTATCTGCTTTTTGCATTTGCGATGGGAATAGCGGTTCTCACCACCATTCGTGCGGAAAGTTTCGGCGAGGCGCTTCCCTCCGCGTGCGTCAGTGCCGCAGCGATTCTTTTCATCACCATGCCGCTCAGTTTCCTGATTCCCCTCCATGCTTTCTACGATCACGGGGCGATTTTGCTGGTGATTCTCGCGATGGTATGGGTTGGTGATAGTGCCGCCTATTTCGTCGGACGAGCCGTCGGGAAACATAAGCTTTCACCCTCGCTGAGCCCGGGCAAAAGCTGGGAGGGGACAGCCGCAAATCTCGCAGGCGCGATGCTGGTTGGAGCAGCAATTTCCCCCTGGGCGGGAGGCGGACTACTCTATGGGGCGGGATTAGGGGCTGTGGTGAGCATCGCGGGCCAGTTTGGTGACCTCCTGGAATCCGCTTTCAAACGCAGCGCTGGGGTGAAGGATTCGGGGGACTTGCTGCCTGGCCACGGCGGGATGCTCGACCGCATCGATGCCCTGATTCTGGCCGCTCCGGCCGGCTGGTGCTATTTGAGGCTCAGTTTGCTATGAAACCCATTTCCATCCTCGGGTCCACAGGCTCGATCGGACGGCAGACGCTGGACGTCGTGGACGCGATGCCGGGGCGGTTTCGGGTCGTGGCCCTGGCGGCGGGCGGAAATGTGTCTTTGCTTGCGGAGCAGGCTGTGCGGCACAGGCCGGAGGTGGTTTCGACGGGCACAGAATCCGGTGTTGCGGAACTCCGCGAAAGGTTGCAAGCGGCAGCGGTTGACCGGATGCCGGAAATCCTGCACGGCGCGGAGGGCCTGGAGCGCGTGGCCACGCATCCCGATGCGCAGATGGTGGTTTCGGCGGCGGTGGGCGTAGTGGGGTTGCCGGCGACGTACGCGGCGGTCAGGCAGGGCAAGCCCATCGCGCTGGCCAACAAGGAAGTGATGGTTGCGGCGGGCGAGCTGGTGACCGCGGCGGCGCGCGAGAAGGGCGTGGAAATCCTGCCCGTGGACAGCGAACACAATGCCATCCACCAGTGCCTGCGCGCCGGGCAGGCGCGGGAAGTGCGGCGGCTGGTGCTGACCGCGAGCGGCGGGCCCTTCCGCAAGACGCCGGCCTCGAAATGGAAAGACGTGACGCCGGAGCAGGCCCTCGCGCATCCCAACTGGCGCATGGGCCAGCGCATCACCATTGATTCGGCCACGCTGATGAACAAGGGCTTCGAAGTGATTGAAGCGCACTGGCTGTTCGGCTTCCGCGAGGAGCAGATTGACGTGGTCATCCACCCGCAGTCCACACTGCATTCGATGGTGGAGTTCGTAGACGGCTCGATTGTCGCGCAGCTCGGCCGGACCGATATGCGCATTCCCATCCAATATGCGCTAACCTATCCGGAGCGGCTGGCATCCAATGGATGCCACCTGGACTGGACTTCTTTGCGCCGCCTGGATTTTACCCACCCCGCACCGCGGAAGTTCCGCTGCCTGCGCCTGGCGCGCGAGGCGCTGCGCAAGGGCGGGGCGCTTCCATGCGCGCTGAACGCCGCCGATGAAGTGGCCGTAGCTGCGTTCCTGGAAGGGCGGCTGCGTTTTCCGGGCATCGCCGAAGTGATTGAGAAAGTGCTGGGCCGGGTTTCCCGGGCGAAGTTGCATTCGATGGACGACGTCCTGGCCGCGGACGCAGAAGCGCGGCGCCTGGCAGGTGAGGAAGTCGCAAGAACGCAGGGAAGGGAAGCGTAACGCCGAGAATGCTGGATACCTTTCTAACCCCCGTCGTCGCCGTCCTCGTGGTGCTGGGCATCATGATGTTCGTGCACGAGTGGGGACATTTCATCGCCGCGCGCTTCTTCGGCATCCGCGTCGAGATTTTTTCGTTCTTCGGGATGGGCCCGCGCGTGTGGGGCTTCAAGCGCGGAGACACCGACTACCGGCTCAGCCTGCTGCCCATCGGCGCGTACGTGAAGATGGCCGGGGAGGACTTTGGCGGCGAGCTCACCGGCGCTCCAGACGAATTTCCGAGCAAGCCCAAGTGGCAGCGCACGATTGTCCTTCTGGCCGGCCCCGCGATGAACATCATCACGGCGATTGTTCTGCTCACTGGCTTGTTCGTGGTCGGGATACCACAGTTTGCCTACTTCGATGAACCCGCCGTGATTGCCTGGGTGCCGAAAGACTCGATTGCCGAAAAGGCCGGGATCCTTTCCGGGGATCGCGTCGCCGAAGTCAACGCCATCAAGAATCCCACCTGGGAGCAGGCCTATTTCGAAGTGCTCGTCGCCGCCGGGCGCGACGTTCAACTGGTGGTGGACCGGAAAGGCAACCAGCTGCCGGTGAGCGTGCCTACCACTTCCGTCAAGCGTCAGGACGACGCCCTGGGGCTGCTGGGCTATCCTGCGCTACCCGTGATAGTGGGCCGCTTGTCGCCGGGGATGCCCGCCGACAAGAGCGGGATCCGCACCGGCGACCGCATCCTGGAAATGGACGGGGTCCCCCTGTTCACCCAGGAGCAGTTCCGGCGGCGTCTCCAGGCGACGGGCGGGCGTCCGAGTGAGTTGGTCGTCGAGCGCGGCGGCCAGCAGATGAAAGTGCAGGTGCGGCCCATCTACGGGGAAACCGGCAGCGGAATGCGTTACCAGATCGGCATCGTGTTCCACATCGAGTCCAAGCTCAAGCCGCTGGGGCCTGCCGAGGCGTTTTCGCGCTCGCTGGAATACAACGCCCGGTTTGCCACGCAGATCCTCTGGGTGGTCGGGCAGCTGGTGCAGGGCAAGGTATCGCTCAAGCAATTGCAGGGGCCGGTGGGAATTGCGCGCGAGGCGGCCCAAGCTGTGCGGCAGGGCCCGCATGAATTTGTGCTGCTCATGGCCCTCATTGGTATGAATTTGGGCGTGCTCAATCTTTTGCCCATCCCCATCCTGGACGGCGGACACATCCTGCTCCTGATGATCGAGGGCACCATGCGCCGGGAACTGAGCGCTGTGGTCAAAGAGCGCGCCCTCCAGTTCGGCGTGGTGCTGCTGCTCTTCCTCACCGTCTTCGTGTTGTACAATGACATCCTGAAGACTCTCCCTGCGCGATAGAGGAAGCGCCCATGGCAGCGACACCCGCCCGCCGCGTCTCCAGCGGCGAACGCATCAACGTCCACGAGCCCCCCGGCCGGCTGCAAGCGGAGCTGGAATCGCGCGGAATCCGCCTGACCCGCCAGCGCCGCGTCCTGCTGGAAGTGATGGAGAGCGCGCAGCGGCACATGGACGCGGACGAGCTCTGGAAACGGGCCAGGAAAATCGATCCGCGCGTGCACCGCGTCACCGTGTACCGCACCATCGACCTGCTGAAACGCCACGGCCTGATCGACGAGCTGGACCTGCTGCACATCCGCGGCGACCGCCACTACTACGAAAGCCACGCCGCACGCGACCACATCCACGTGGCCTGCCTGAAGTGCGGCAAGGTGCGGGAATTCGAGAGCCGCCTCTACGAACGGTTGAAGCGGGAGATCGAGCGCGACTGCCGCATCAAGATCGCAGTCAGCCGCACGGAAGTGGGCGGCTACTGCGAAGACTGCCAGCCTTCCTGAACCGTTCCCTGTGCAATCAGCGCCCGTGAGCCGGAGCGCGTGCCGCGCGCAGCTTGTTGCAATGCATTTGCAACTAGCGCGACGGAATCGCTTGACAGGCGGGTCACGGGCAGGTAGCGTGGTCAGCTCAGTTGCAAATGATTTGCGACTGGAATTTCTACATCGAAAGGTGCACGGCCCTGCTCCTGCGTTCTTGCCTGGCTCCACTCAGCTTCGCCCTCCTGCTGCTCGCATTCGCCTCCCCCGCCAGCGCCGCCCCCGCGCAAGGCGAAATCCGCGGCCGCATCGAGGATGAGCGCGGAGGGGTAATCCCGGGCGCGGCGCTGACCCTGTATGGAGCTTCGGGGAACTCAATCGCGCAGGGCGTCTCGGACGAGGAAGGTCGGTTCCTGATTCGCGCAATCCCGGAAGGGCGGTATGAACTTGAGGCCCGGTACGAGGGATTCGGGTCTCTCCGCAGCGCGGTGACGGTCCGGGCCGGGGCCGGGGCCCCGCTGGTTTTGACCTTGCGCGTGGGCGCGGTGAGCCACCGGGTGGGGGTGACGGCCTCGCGAGGTTTGCCGGATGATCTACTGGGCGCGCCCAATGGCATCAGCCACCTGACGGCCGAGGAACGCGAGGCCCGAGCGGGGCTCATCCTGCCGCAACTGCTGCGCGAGGAGCCGGGCGTTCAGCTCCAGCAGACCAGCGGGCATCAGGGCGCGGTGCTGATCCGCGGCCTGACCGGCCAGCAGGTGCTGCACCTGATTGATGGCGTGCGTTTCAACACTTCCACGTTTCGCCCCGGACCCAACCAGTACCTCGCCACCGTTGATCCCGCTTTCATCGACACTTTGGAAATCTCGCGCGGGCCGCATTCGACGCAGTACGGCAGCGACAGCCTGGGCGGCACGCTGAACATCCTGCCGCCCCGGCCGCTGCCGACCGCCGCCGGGCATCGCATCCGCGGCGAGGTTGCGCCATTCTTTCGTTCCGCAGACCTGGCTGGCGGAATCAGCTTGCGGATTTCGTACGGCACCGGGCGCTGGCACCTGCTGGGCGGCGGCTCGTTCCGGCGGGCGCAGGACCTGCGCGCCGGCAGAGGCGAGGATTCGCATTCCGTCGCCGTGCGGTTCCTGGGCCTGCCATCGAAAATCCTGGGTGGGCGACTGCAAGATACGGCATTCAGCCAGTGGGCCGGATACTTCCGCGTGTACGTAAACCTGCTGGCAAATCAAACCCTGAGCGCCACCTACCACCGCGGCCAGCAGCTTGGCGGCCGGCGGTACGACCAGCTCAACGGGGGCAGCGGAAATCTTCTGAACTCCTTTGATCCGCAGACACTGGATTTCTTCTACGCGCGGTACACCAGGCAGAAGCTCGGGTGGATGGACACGCTGGAAGGCACGGTTTCGCTCAACCGGCAGGGCGACGCGCGCCGCTTCCAGGGCGGGAGCGGGAATCCCAGTGCAGGGGTCACCCAAGACGACAGCGTGACCACAGTGCTGGGCTATCAAGCCCAGGGAACCGCGCACGCCGGGACGCACCACATTCTGCTGTTCGGCGGCGAGGCGTATCACGAATTCATCTCTGCGTCGGCTGCGTCGCTGAATCCCCTGACCCTGGCGCGCACAACCATACGCCCACGGTTCCCGCACGGCAGCCGGTACACCAGCATTGGATTTTTCCTACAGCACAGCTCGGAATGGCTGAACGGGCGGCTGCGGACGCAGGCCGGGCTTCGCAGCAGCGGGGCGCGATTTGCAACCTATGCGGACAAAAACGTGGTGGTGAACGGGCGACCCGCGGTGCCGGATTTCCGGACCGCGCTTGGCGATGTGACCTACCAGGGCGGCGCATCGCTGCGTCTTAGGCCGTGGCTTGTTGTGTTCGGCTCAGCTTCGCGCGGCTTCCGCTCGCCCAATGCCACAGATTATTCACAGGTAGGTCTCACTTCGGCCGGGTTCGAAGTGTCGCCCGATATTGCCGCCGCTGCGCACGGAACCTTGGGGAGCAATGCAGGACCCTCGGCAGTGCCCACCGGAGTTGCCGCACAACAACTTCGCCCGGAACGGCTGATGGACTACGAAGGCGGCGCGCGCATCGAGACCCGCGCTGTAACTGCCTCACTTACAGCCTTTCACTACAACCTGCGCGATTTCCTCTCCCGGCGCACGCTCCTGCTGCCCGGCGGCGCAGTGGGAACAATTCTGGCCGGGGAGACCATCGTGCAGCAGCTCGCTTCAGGAGCTGTGGTTACCGCCGCCGACGCGCGTCCGGTCATCACCCGCGCCAACGCAGGGCAGGTGCGGCTGCGAGGCTTGGAGACCGAAATCCGGGCAAGACTGAATTCGACACTGACACTGGAGACCCACGTCTCCCATTTGCGCGGAGAAGACCGGGCCACCGGCCTGGCCCCGGATATCGAGGGCGGCCTTCCGCCGCTGCATGGATTTGTGAGCCTGCGGTGGCAGCGCGCAGGCAAACCGTGGTGGGTGGAAGCGTACTCGCACTGGTCGGACGCGCAGGGCCGCCTGTCGTCGCTGGAGCTGGCGGACCAGCGCATCGGAGCCACGCGCAACCGCGCGAGTATTGCCGGGTTTTTCCAGCACGGCGCCGTGGCCCGCGGGCTGGTGGCAGGCGGCATTCTGCTGGCCACAGGAGAAACCCTGGCCCAGGTCCAGGACCGCGTGCTGGGGCCGGGCGAGCAGAGTGCGCCGCTGGTGCGGCGCACAGCCGGATTTGCCACTCTCAACTTCCGCGGCGGCGTGAAAGCGGGCGAAAAGTCGGAAGTAGTTTGGATTCTCGAAAACGCACTGGACAAAAACTACCGCCTGCACGGCTCCGGCATCGATTCCCCTGGACGAAATCTACAGATTACCTACCTCTGGCGATTCTAACCGCCCGGCGCTTGCAATCGCGTAGCCGCCGTCATATACATTGCGCCCCATGCTGAGGGAAGCCTGGCAATATCTCCTCTCGCGGCCGCTGAACCTGCTACTGGTCGCATTCCCCCTGCTCATCGGTCTGGAGCTGGCGCACGCCGGACCCGTGTGGCTGTTCATCGTTTCCAGCCTGGCGATTGTTCCGCTGGCCGGTGTGCTCGGGGACGCCACCGAAGAAGTGGCCGGGCGGATGGGACCCGTGGGTGGCGGCCTGCTGAGCGGCACGCTGGGGAATGCCACGGAACTCATCATCGCCGTGATGGCTGTGCGTGCGGGCGAGATCGAGGTGGTAAAAGCCTCCATCACCGGCAGCATCCTCGGCAACCTGCTTCTGGTGTTCGGCCTCAGCCTTCTGGTGGGCGGCTTCGACCGCGAGAAGCAGACATTCGACCGCACCAACGCCGGCATCAACACCACGATGCTGATGCTGGCGGTGTGCGGGCTGGTGATGCCGGCGGTGTTCGATCTGGTGACCTACGGCAAGCTGGAGTCCAACACCGAGGCCGTGCAGAAGCTCAGCCTGTGGACAGCGGCGGTGCTGATGGGCACCTATCTGCTCAGCTTCGTCTTCTCGTTCAAAACTCACAAGCACTTGTTCGGCAGCCACGAGTCGCACACGCTCTCGGCGATGAGCCAGAAGACGGCCATCACGCTGATGGCCGTGGCCACGGTGTTGATTGCGTTCGCCAGCGAGGTGCTGGTGGGCCAGATCGAGCACGCCACCAAGGCGCTGGGGATGACCAAGTTCTTCGTGGGGATGATCGTGGTGGCGGTGGTGGGCAATGCCGCAGAGCACTCCGCGGCCGTGGTGGCGGCGCGGAAGGACAAGATGGACCTCTCCATCACCATCGCTGTGGGGTCCAGCGTGCAGATTGCGCTGCTGGTGGCGCCGCTGCTGGTATTCGTCAGCTACGCCCTGGGCCATCCGATGACTCTGGAGTTCAACGGCTTTGAAATCGCCGCCACCATCCTTTCGGTATTGATAGTGGGGATGGTGGCGCTGGACGGGGAATCCAACTGGTTCGAGGGCGTGCAACTGCTGGCCACCTACATTATCCTGGCCATCGCCTTCTTCTTCGTTCCCGGCTAAGACATCCGGCCCGCGACCCCGGCAGTCAGGCCCTCGCCTGTTGGAAGAGCGCGTAACGATCCCAGTAGCGTTTGGCCCGGTTCACATCCGCCTGAATCTGTTCGCGCAGCGCTTCCGGGGAGGGGAACTTGCGTTCCTCGCGCAGCCTGCGGAAAAATCCCACTTCGATGGGCCCCGAAGTGGCGGTGATGGCGCCGTAGTCAGTGGAGAGCACGTGGCTCTCGACCGACATCGCGCTTCCACCGAAGGTCGGCCGATAGCCCACGTTGGTGACCGACTCCATCCACACCTTTTCGAGCAGGGTAGAAGTGACATACACGCCCGGCGGCGGCAGCAGTTCCTGCTGCCACGCCATATTGAGCGTGGGAAAACCCAGCTGCCGCCCGCGGCCCTCTCCGGCAATAATCCTGCCCGTCAGGCAGAGCGGATGACCGAGCATCTGCGCGGCGCGAGCCATGTTTCCGTCGCCGGCCGCCTGCCGGACGGCGGAGCTGGAAACCACCTGGCCGCGAAAGGTTACCGGCGGCACGATGAGCACTTCATATCCGAGCTGGCGGCCCAAAGTTTCCAGGAGCGCGACGTCGCCGGCGTGGCGGTGACCGAAGCGGAAATTTGCGCCCACCAGAATTTTCTGCGTCCGCAGTTTTTCCACCAGGAACTTGCGCACGAACTCCTCGGGGGTTACACGGGCCAGGTGCTCGTTGAAAGGCAGGACCAGCGCGGCGTCCAGTCCATATGTTTGAAAGGCAATCACGCGGGCGTGCAGTGTGCTGAGCAGTAGTGGCGCCTCGGCGGGACGCAGGAACTTGACCGGGTGCGGCTCAAAGGTGATGGCTCCGGAGGCGCAGGTTCCGCAGGCGCGGGATTCGCGGGTGACGGCTTGCAGGATGGCCTGGTGGCCGCGGTGGATGCCATCAAAGTTCCCGATGGTCAGGATGGAACGTCCGGATATGGCGCCGGCCCATTCCACGGCAGAATGGAAAACGCGGATGGCCATCAGCGCGCCACCTCGAAGGAAAGTCCATCCCAGGCCAGCTGGACCTGGGTGTGCGGCAGTCGTCCGGCGAGCGCCGCATTGGTCTCGATGTGAGGAAGATCGTGACAGATATGGGTGAACCACGCGCGCCGCGGCTTAACTTCTGCCAGCAGGGCGAGCGACTGCTCGACGTTGCTGTGCATGGGATGCGGCTCGTGGCGCAAGGCGTCCAGGACAAAGTCGTCCAGCCCGTGCAGGAGCTTGCGTGTGAGCTCCGGCACGCTGCTGAAATCGGTCAGGTATGCCGCGCGGCCGAAACGGAAGCCCAGCACAGCCATATCGCCATGCGCTGCCTCCAGGGGCGTGACCTCGAGTCCGAGCAGCCGCAGCGGGCCGCGGATTTCGTTCAACTGCACGCCGGGCAGGGAACTCAGCGACGCTGTGGAGTCGAAGATGTACGCAAAGGTGCGGCGGAGGGTGGCCAGGGTTTCGGCCGTGGCATAAACGGGGATGTCCCCTTTTTGTTTCAGATTGAAGGGACGGATATCGTCGAGTCCCAGTATGTGATCGGCGTGTCCGTGGGTGAACAGGATGGCGTCCAGATGCTGGATTCCTGCGCGGAGGACCTGCTGGCGAAAATCCGGGCTGGTGTCGATGACCACGTTATGGCCGTCGAACTGGAGCAGCACAGAGGGGCGCGTGCGCTTGTCGAGCGGTTCCGGGGAGAGGCAGACGCGGCAACGGCAGCCGATCGAGGGCACGCCCATCGAGGTGCCCGAACCGAGGACCGTCAACTTCAGCGCGGTCATAGGGAACTAACGCTTGGCGCGGGCGCCGGGAGGCGCGGCCCCGGCAGCATCCGCGGCCTGCATCGCCGCGGCAGCTTTTTCCATTTCCAGGTAGGTCACCTTCAGGTTGCCGATGATGTCCAGCAGGATTTGCCGGTCTTCCGCAGCCAGATTGCCGCGGGTGCGTTCGGTGAGGTCGTCGAAAATGTCGACGATGGCCCGGGCGCCGTCCAGGTCCAGAAACGCCTGGCCGGTGCGCGGGTCAGCCATCCCGCCGAGGCAGGCCTCCGCCTGGTTGGCCAGCAGGCCCAGCAGCATCCGGAAGTGGCGCGAGGACTTGGGAGCATCCGCAGTTGACGGAGTCGCTGGTGCGGCCGTGCCCGGGGCCTGTGCTCCGGCCTGAGTAGCGGAAAGTGCGGGGGGAGGAGACACGGATGCTGCGGCCTGGAGCTTTTGCACTGCGGCGGCGCGGTCCTTCTCTTCCTGCTCGGCGACGTCGGGGCGCAACTGGCCGTCCTCGCCGAACAGGCGGCGGTCCACCACGCGGAAGGATTCGTCGTGCTTCTCTTTGCTCAAAGGAGTCTCTCAGGCGGCGGCCCGCGCCGCAGTGTGAAAAGCAAAGTGTAACATCCGGGGCAGCGGCCATCAACCGCAGAGGATTGGTTCTTGTCAATCGCGACACACTCCCGTAGAGTTTTTGTTTCGTCGAGGGAGGGGATTGAAAGTGTCGCGGAGATTTGAAGACCTCGTGGCTCTGCAAGCACGATTGCGGGCCAATGACGGGTGCCCCTGGGACCACGAGCAAACCCACCAGACCCTGCGTACCTACCTGCTGGAAGAGACATACGAGACGCTGGAGGCGCTCGAGAGCGGCGACGACCGCAAACTGGCCTCTGAGCTGGGCGACCTGCTATTGCAAATCGTGTTTCACGCGCAAATTGGCGCTGAGGAAGGGCGATTCGACATCGGGGACGTGGTCGAGAGCATCCACACGAAAATGGTGCGGCGCCACCCCCACGTGTTCGGGGAAGCGCAGGCCGGGACATCGCAACAGGTGCTCAAGAACTGGGAGCAGCTCAAGGCAGAAGAGCGTAAAGCGGCGAACGGCACGGAGAAACGCTCCTCGCTGCTGGACGGATTGGCCCATACGCTGCCTGCGGTCCTGGAAGCCAATCAACTGACACGCCGCGCCGCGAATATCGGGTTCGACTGGGAGAACCTGGCAGGCGTGCTCGAGAAGCTGGCGGAGGAGGCCGGGGAACTGCGCCGCGCTCAGCAGCAAGAGGCGGACGCGAAGCCCGCCCCGACGCGCGTCGAGGAGGAAATGGGTGACCTCTTGTTTGCGGCCGTCAACGTGGCGCGGTTTCTGGGCGTGGACCCGGAGCTGGCCCTGAAAAGAGCCAACCGGAAGTTCCAGGCCCGCTTCCGGGCCATGGAGGCGGCCGCGGAGTCCCGGGGGATGAAACTCGCCGACGTGCCGCGCGAGGAGATGGAGGAGCTTTGGGAGCGGGCCAAGCAAAACCGGTGAGCGCAGGCGCCATCGTGGTGCGCCCCTGCCACGGTCTGGCGGAGTTTGAGCGCTGCGTGGAGCTCCAGCTTGCCATCTGGGGCGGCGCGGAACTGGACGCCGTTCCCTTGCCGGTGTTCGTGATCACGGCGGAGATGGGCGGGCAAGTCCTCGGTGCGTTCGACGGCGCCCGGATGATCGGCTTCACGCTGGCGTTTCCGGGGCTGCACCGCCAGAAGCCTTTTCTGCATTCGCATATGACCGCGGTCCTGGAAGAATTCCGCGACCGCGGGGTGGGCCGGCAGTTGAAGCTCTTCCAACGCAGCGAAGCACTGGGCCGGGGTATCAAACTTGTGGAATGGACCTTTGACCCCCTCGAGCTGCGCAATGCGCATTTCAACATCGTGCGCCTGGGCGCCATCGCACGGCGCATCCTGCCCAATCACTATGGGATTACCAGCAGCCCGTTGCACGCCGGGCTTCCCACCGACAGGCTCCTGGCAGAGTGGCACCTGAATTCCCCACGGGCTGTGGCGCGCGCGGAGGGCAAGGAGAGCACGCGGCGCGCCAGCTCGAATGCCAAACTCGTATTCGTCCCCGCAAACATCGGTGAGCTCAAACGCACCGACCCGCGGGAAGCAGAAAAGATCCAATCGCGCGTCCGGGAAGAATTCCAGCACTGGTTTGCAGAAGGCTACGCGGTGCTGGGCCTTGAGAACACACCCCAGGGAGCGAGTTACATCCTCGAAACTCATGCGAGTCCAGAAACTCTGCCTGCGTGAGCTGCGGATGGCGCTCATCGCGCCGTTCCAGACCAGTTTTGGCACCTCCACGGTGCGTCGGCTGCTGCTGGTCGAGGCCTTCGTGGACGGCACCACCGGCTGGGGAGAGGTGGTGGCCGGGGAAGACCCTTTCTATCACCCCGAAACCGTCGAGACCGCCTGGCACATCATCAAGGACTTCATCTGGCCCGTGGTGCGCGTGCGGGAGTATGCCGCGGCGGCGGATGTCTGGGATTCCCTCGCGCACATCCGCGGACACAATATGGCCAAGGCCGGAGTGGAAAGCGCGCTCTGGGACGCGGAGGCCAGGCAGCAGGGACTTCCGCTTTGGAAGCTTCTCGGCGGCGCGCGGGATGAGATCGCCTGCGGCGTGAGCATCGGGATCAAGCCCACGCTCGAAGAGCTGGAAGCGGCCGTGGCCAAAGAGCTGGCCGCCGGCTACCAGCGCATCAAAATCAAGATCAAGCCGGGTTGGGATGAGAAAGCGGTGGCGCGGCTGCGTGAAAAATGGCCGCTCATCCGGCTGATGGTGGACGCCAACTCCGCGTATCGCGCGGCTGATCTCGCGCTGCTCAAGCACCTCGAGCGCTTCCACCTGATGATGATCGAGCAACCGCTGGGGTGGGACGACCTGTATTCTCACGCCGAACTGCAACGCCAGATGGAGACGCCCATCTGCCTGGACGAATGCATCCACAGCTTCGAGCACGCGCGAGCGGCCATTGAACTCGGCGCCTGCAAGATTATCAACATCAAGATGGGCCGCGTGGGCGGACACACGCCCGTGCGTCGCATCCACGACCTCTGCCAGGCCAGGGGAATACCGGTCTGGTGCGGCGGGATGCTGGAATCGGGCATCGGCCGGGCGCAGAACATCGCCCTCTCGACGCTGCCGAATTTTGTACTCCCCGGCGACGTCTCGGCCAGCAAGCGCTACTGGGATGCAGACATCATCGAGCCGGAAGTGGTGGTCGGGCCAAAAGGCACCATTCGAGTCCCCGCTGGGCCCGGCATCGGATTTGCGCCGCGGATGGAGCGCATCGAGCAGCTCACGGTGAGGAAGGAACTGCTTACTTGAAGCGGCGGCCGAACACTCAGTTCACCTCACATAGCTTAGCGTTGACCCTTGTGAGCCCATCAACTCGGACAGCGGCGAAGCCGTGACCTCCCTCGTCCCGCACCCGCCCGCAGGTCACCCCCGGCCGCATCCCGCGCTGCTGTACGGG
>Ga0247727_10003085_pt1 | contig 37333 bp, 43 predicted proteins | sample WisWelCaveWW1625_FD_202498 | JGI IMG/M metagenome (GOLD analysis project Ga0247727, IMG submission 202498) | Biofilm microbial communities from Wishing Well Cave, Virginia, United States - WW16-25 | ecosystem: Environmental > Aquatic > Deep subsurface > Groundwater > Cave microbial mat | place...
CGAACGCGCTGGCACCTCGGCGACGAGTTCGTTGCCTCTGTTGGAGCAAGCAGGCGGCGCCAACGCGTGGCGCGTCGTCCTCCCCCCTCTTCGCGCCTCGCGCGCTGCGCGACGCGCAGGGGGAGGGAGAAAATGAGCGCTTTTCCCGGTCAGCCCTGCGGCTTAGCCGGGGATGACGCGGCGGTGGACGTCAGATCAGATCACCTGCCCGGTCGCTTGGTCGATCAGGTGCATGTTGTTGAGGTCGGCGGCCAGCCGCAGCGAAGCGCCGTCCTTGGCCCCCGCGTTGGGGTTGACGCGGCCGCACACCTGGGTGCCGTTGAGCGGGAAATACACCAGCGTCTCCATTCCCATCGGCTCGGTGACCTCGAGCTTGGCTTCGAACGGCACCGCGCCCGGCTCCAAATGCTGGCGCGCCTCGGTGATGTGCTCGGGCCGCAGTCCAAGCAGCAGCTTGCCGTTGGCGGCATGCGGGCGGTAGTGCGCCGCCCGGGCCTCGGGCACGGGGAAGGCCAGCTGGTCGGTGACGCGGACGCTGAGGCCGCCGGCGCCGTTCTCCATGCGGCAGGGAATGAAGTTCATGGCCGGCGAGCCGATGAAGCCGGCGACGAAGTGCGTCTTCGGGCTGTGGTAGAGCTGGTGCGGCGTGCCGACCTGCTCGATGACGCCGTGGTTCATGACGACGACGCGGTCGGCGAGAGTCATGGCCTCGACCTGGTCGTGGGTAACGTAGACCGTGGTCGTGCGCACCTGCAGGTGCACCTTCTTGATCTCGGTGCGCATCTGCACCCTGAGCTTGGCGTCCAGGTTCGACAGCGGCTCGTCGAACAGGAACACCTTGGGGTTGCGGACGATGGCGCGGCCCATGGCGACGCGCTGGCGCTGGCCGCCGGAGAGCTGCTTGGGCTTGCGGCCGAGCAGCTCCTTGATGTCGAGGATGCGGGCGGCCTCGTCCACCCGCTTCCTGATCTCGGCCTTGGGATAGCGCTTGAGCCGCAGCCCGAACGACATGTTCTGCTCCACCGTCATGTGCGGGTAGAGCGCGTAGTTCTGGAACACCATGGCTATGTCGCGGTCTTTCGGCGGCACGTCGTTGACGACGTCGCCGCCGATCAGGATGTCGCCGCCGGTGATGTCCTCCAGCCCCGCGATCATCCGCAGCGTCGTCGACTTGCCGCAGCCCGACGGCCCCACCAGCACCACGAATTCGTGGTCGGCGATATCGAGGTCGATGCCGCGCACGGCCTCCACCTCATCGTACTTCTTGACGATACTGCGTAGTTTGACTTCCGCCATGGATCGCCTCAGCCCTTGGTCGCGCCGGCGGTAAGCCCGGCGATGTAGTAGTCCATCAGGAAGGCGTAGATGATGAGCGGCGGGGCGGCGCCGAGCAGCGCCCCGGTCATGATCTGGCCCCAGTTGAAGACGTCGCCCTTGATCAGCGACGTGATGATGCCGACCGGCAGCACCAGCTGGTCGTCCGAGGTTGTGAACGCGAGCGGATAGAGGAACTGCGCCCAGCTCACCGTGAAAGCGAAGATGGTGGCGGCGATGATGCCCGGCAGCGCCACGGGGATGAAGATCTTGGTCAGCGTCTGCATCCAGGTGGCGCCGTCGATCAGCGCCGCCTCGTCGAGCTCCTTGGGGATGGAGGCGAAGTAGCCGATCATGATCCAGGTGCAGAACGGCACCGTCAGCGTCGGATAGAGGATCAGCAGCACCCACCAGCGGTTGATCAGCTCGATGCCGGTATACTCGTTGAACACCGCGAACATCTTGAACAGCGGCAGGAACAGCAGCGTCTCGGGGATGAGGTAGGTCAGGAACACGCCCGTCGCCAGCGTGGCCGAGCCCCAGAACTTCATGCGCGCCAGCGCGAAGGCGGCCGGCACCGAGATCAGCATCGTCAGCGTCACCACCACCACCGACACGATGGCTGAGTTGCGGAAATAGGTGAGATAGGAGTTGGAGGTCAGCAGCTCCACGTAGTTGCCGAGCGTCGGATTGTAGACCCACCAGGGGTTGGTTGCGGCCGAGATCTCGGCGCTGGTCTTGAGCGAGGTGATCAGCATGTAGACGGGCGGCAGCAGGAAGAAGATCGCAAACAGCACCAGGAAGAAGTAGGACCAGCGCAGGGCCCACTGGCGGTCGCGGCTCATGCTGCCGTACTTGGGCCGGCGCGCCGGTACCTCATTTGCGGTTGCAGCAACGGTCGCCATCACACCTCACTCCCCCGGCGCGTGATGTCGCGCAGGATGAAAATGGCCGCGACCGACAGGATCGGCACCATGAACAGCGACACGCTGGCGCCGAGCGGGATGTCGCCGCCCTCGATGCCGACCCGGAACGACCAGGTGGCGAACACGTGCGTCATGTCGATTGGACCGCCGGCCGTCAGGATGCGCACAATATCGAAGTTGGCGAAGGTGACGATCAGCGAGAACAGCGCCGTGATGGCGATGATGTTGCGCATCATCGGCAGCGTCACGTACCAGATGCGCTGCCACCAGTTGGCGCCGTCGATCTCCGCTGCCTCGTAGAGCTGCTCGGGCACCGACTTGAGCGCCGCCAGGTACATGATCATGAAGAACGGCGCGCCGATCCAGATATTGACCAGGATGACCGAGAAGCGCGCCCAGTTGGCGTCGCCGGTCCACGGGATCGGTCCGGCGCCGAACAGCGCCAGCACCCAGTTGAAGGCGCTGTAGGATGGGTCGAACAGCCACAGCCAGGCCAGGCAGCTCATGGCCGGCGGGATCACCCACGGCACCAGCAGCATGCCGCGCCACTTGCGCTGACCCTTGGCCGGGATGTTGTGCACGAAGTGGGCGACGATGAAGCCGATCAGCGCCTTGAAGGCCACGGCGGTGAGGGCGAAGACGCAGGACTGCTGCACCACCAGCCAGAAGGTCTGGCGCTTGAACAGGAAGGCGAAATTGTCCAGGCCGACGAAGCGCTCCATCGACTTGTTGAGCGTGGCTAGATGAATCGAGTAGAGCGCCGGATAGAGCACGAGGATGATGATCAGCAAGATCAGCGGCAGCGCCATCATGAAGGCAATGGTCGACTTTCGCTGCATCGTCTTGCGCAGGCTCGAGCGCGGACGGGCGGCGACCGCTTGCCTGGGCGCGGAGATTGCAGCATCGACCATGGTCTGCCTCGTTGCAGTCTAGTGCTTCCCCTCCCCCCGCGGAGAGGAGACAGGTCTACTCGTCAGGGGCGCATGAAGCCTCTTGGTCATCAGCCCCTGCGTGTAAATCTGTACGGCCGCGCGCTTGCGGCGGATGCGAGGTCGTGCAGCCGGTGCCTCGCTGCTCGGCCGGGCCAGCGGCGCCTCGCCGAAGTCGCGCGAAAAGCGCTGATACGATCGCCTCAGGTGCTCGCGCATGGCGGCGCGGGTCGGCGATCTGGCGGTAGCGACGGCGCGGCTCGACGGCCTCGATGGGCAGGGCGCTCTCCTGGTGCGTTCCTCGGTCTGATTATCGTGCGCTGATCTTATCGGTCAGTTGGTCTGACCATTTGACAGCCCGTCGGCGGCGCATGTCAAGGTCGGCGGCGGCAGCATTCCCGGCTCTCTGCCAAAGCATTAACTGCGGCGCGCGAGAAAATCGGCGGCCCCGGCGCCGATCAGGCGCGGCAGGTGCGTGTAGATATACCTGCAGCCTTTCCCCAGGATCTCCGCGAGGTTGTCCGCCGTCGCCGGCATGCCGGGGGTACGGCCGGCGGCGATGATGCTCGCCAAGGCCCGATCGATCGCCTCGGCGACGGGTTGCGCCTTGGCGTTGCCCGGATAGCCCATCGACTGCGACAGGTCGGATGGGCCGATGAAAAACACGTCGATGCCGTCGACGGCGAGAATCGCCTCGAGGTTTTCGAGCGCGGTTTGGTGCTCGATCTGCACGCACACGAGCGACTGGGCGTTGGCGCGCTGGGCAAAGTCGGGCATGCGCGCGCCCAGGCCCCAGCTGTCGGGCCGGGTGCCGGCGGCCAGCCCGCGCATGGCGCCGGGCCCGAACTTGACCGAGGCGACGGCGCGCCGCGCGTCCTCGGCCGTGTTGACGTGCGGCACCTGCACGCCCATGGCGCCGCGATCCATGAGGCTGGTGATGTCGCTTGCCGAATTGGTCTTGGGCCGGGCAATGGGAGTGATGCCGACGGCATCGGCCGCCATCGCCATCAGCTCGACGTCGGCTGCGCCGATGCTGCCGTGCTCGCAGTCGATCAGCACCCAGTCGAAGCCGGCAAAGCCCAGCATCTCCACGATCTGGGGCGAGGCAAACATCACCGAGCAGCCGAGCGCCGGCTCGCCGCGGGCGAGTTTCTCCTTCATGCGGTTGATTTTCATGGCCGTTGCGCCAATCGTGGTTGTGCCACCCTTGCCAGGTGCTGCTCGCGCAGGAACGTGTAGAGGCCGGCCGCCGTGACGATGGCGATGCCGAGCCAGGAGGCGAGGTCGGGGGCCTCGTCCCACACGAGGTATCCCGCCACGATGGCCCACAGGATAATCGAGTATCGGAACGGCGCCACCACCGCGATCTCGCCGGTCCGCATGGCGGCGATCAGCCAGTACTGGCCGGCGAGCAGGGCGATGCTGGCGCCCAGCAAGGTCAGGACGGCGGCCGGCGCAGGCCAGGTCCAGCTCTCGAAGACGGTGAAGCCGAGGCTTGCCAGCGTGACGGCGGCCGAGGAGGCGCCGGCAATGACCAGCGACGGCACGCTCGCGTCGACGCCGCGGGTGAGCAGATCGCGGGCGACCGAGAACAGGATCGAGACGATCGCCAGCAGCGCATAGGGCGTGAAGGCCGACCCGCCCGGCCGCACGATCAGCAGCACGCCGATCAGGCCGATGCAGGTTGCCGACCATCGCCGCCAGCCGACCCGGGCGCCGAGGAACAGCGCTGCGCCGGCCGTGACGGCGAGCGGCGTGAACTGCAGGATGCCGAAGATGTCGCCGATCGGCATGCGCACCAGCGCGCTCAGGAAGAAGACCGTGCTGCCGATGTCGGCCAGCGCGCGCAGCAGGATCCTCGGCGACAGCGCGTGCGGCAGGGCCCAGAGCGCGCCGCTGCGGGCGATGAGGAGGCCGCACAGGGTGGTCGTGAAGATGCCGCGAATGAGGATCGCCTCTCCGGTCGGCAGGTTGCCGGCCGCGATCTTGACCAGCGTGTCGTTGATGACGAACACCGCCATCGACGCCAGCATGGCGAGGATGCCGCGGACGTTGTCCGAGCGGGTGTGGGCAGGGATGGTGAGGCTCATCGATGGGGCTCGCCCCGTGCCTTACTGGGAAGCCCGCCGGCAAGCAACCCTCGCCCAACACATCGCTGCTGCGCGCCGCCCCGACGCGGCTTTCGCCTCAGCCTCACGAACTCTTTGTCAGCTTCTGGCGGCACGGATCGCCGGTTTCGCGGCAATCCTCGGCGTAGAGGGATATTGCTTCGTGGATATTGGCCAAGGCGTCTCCGCGCTCGCACCCTGATAAAGGCGTCACCCGCCCGTCACGCTCATGTGCCGCGCCACCGCCGGCTGGCGCGTGCGCCGGTCGATGATGAAGTCGTGTCCCTTGGGCTTGCGCGAGATGGCCTCGTCGATGGCGCGCCGGAGCAGGGTGTCGTCGGCGTCCGCGCGGAGCGGGCTGCGCAGGTCGGCGGCGTCGTTCTGGCCGAGACACATGTAGAGCGTGCCCGTGCAGGTGAGGCGCACGCGGTTGCAGCTTTCGCAGAAGTTGTGCGTCAGCGGCGTGATGAAGCCGAGGCGGCCGCCCGTCTCCTTGATGCGCACGTAGCGGGCCGGCCCGCCGGTGCGGAAAGGGATGTCCTCGAGCGTCCACCGATCCATCAGCCGCGCGCGCACGATCGACAGGGGCAGGTACTGGTCGGTGCGGTCGCCGTCGATGTCGCCCATCGGCATGGTCTCGATCAGGGTCAGATCGAAGCCGCGGCCGTGGGCGAAGCCGATCAGGTCGTCGAATTCGTCCTCGTTGATGCCCTTGAGGGCGACGGCGTTGAGCTTGATGCTGAGCCCGGCCTTCTCGGCGGCGTCGACGCCGGCCATCACCTGCGCAAAATCGCCCCAGCGCGTGATGGCCTTGAAGCGGTCGGGCCTGAGCGTATCGAGCGAGATGTTGATGCGCCGGACGCCGATGTCTCTCAGCTCCTGGGCGAACTTCGGGAGTTGGCTGCCGTTGGTCGTGAGCGTCAGCTCGTCGAGGCTGCCGCTCCCGAGATGGCGCGCGAGCGCGCGGAACAGCCATAGGATGTTCTTGCGCACGAGCGGCTCGCCGCCGGTGATGCGCAGCTTGCGGACGCCCTTGGCGACGAACGCCGAGCACAGCCGGTCGAGCTCCTCGAGGCTGAGCAGGTCCTTCTTCGGCAAGAACGTCATGTGCTCCGACATGCAGTAGGAGCAGCGGAAGTCGCACCGGTCGGTGACCGACACCCGCAAATAGGTCACGTGTCGGCCGAACGGATCGATCATGGGCGGCATCGCCGCAGCAGGCGTCAGCGTCTCGGTCATGGGGCGTCGATCTTCGGGCCGGACCACGCCGGCAGCCTTTTCCTGGGGTTGAACAAACGCTTTCCTCCGCGCGGCCGGGTAGAGGCCGGGCCTGTCAGCTATGTCAGCGCCGATCATGCCACGATCAAGGGGCGAACTCCAGGTGCCGCGGCCTGCTGCAGGCCGACCCGCAACGCAAAAGGCCCGCGGGACGCGCCCGCGGGCCTTTTGGCATTGGATGTAAGCGGCTTAGTACGCCGCACGCTCCTGCTGCTCGTAGAAGGCCTTGGCGTCGAGCGCGGCGCTGGCGGGGGCCGCGATGCCGGCCAGGACCGACAGGGCAACGAGGGCGGATACGATGGTCTTCATGGCAGTTCTCCTAGAGGTGTGTGTTGGTGGGTGGGTTCAGGGATCAGTAAGCGGCGCGCTCGGACTGCTCCCAGAAGGTCTTGACGTCCCAGTTGGCGCTGGCGGGAGCGGCAACGCCGGCGAGAACCGACAGGGCGATCAGGGCGGATGCGATGGTCTTCATGGCTTCTCTCCTATTTTCCTAATTTGATGTTTTATGTCAGCGGGTTGCTTCCGTTCAGGCGTGAGCTTTCGTTGCTCGTGATCGTGATATGGCGCCTGTTGCGAATGCGAAAAGGGCTGCTCGCGGATGCGTGATTAACAGTGATCAGTTGGAACGGTGGCGTGAACGAGCGTGAGGGCCGGTGCCGTGGTTGCCGCCTCCTGACTACGATGGCAAGGTGACACGGCGGTTGCGCCCTAAGCCCACGGGCATCCCAGCATGAACTTGTCGCAGACGCTCAGCGCCGTTGCCCGGCGCCTGCCCGACCGGCCGGCGGTGACCTGGGCGGAGGGCCAGCTCGGCTATGGTGCGCTCGAGGCCCAGGTGCAGCGCATCGCCGGCGCGCTGATCGCCCGGCACGGTCTGCGACCGGGCGCCCGCGTTGCGCTGGCGATGGAGAACTGCCCGGAGTTCCTGCCGGCGCTCTACGGCATCTGGCGCGCGGGCCTCGCCGCCGTCCCGCTCAACAGCAAGCTGCATGCGCGCGAGATGGCCTGGATCATGGGCGACTCAGGAGCGCGGCTTTGCCTGGCGACCCCCAAGCTCGCCGAAGCCCTCACAGCGCTCGGTGCTGCCGCTGCCGGTCTCCCGCCGATCCTCGCCACCGGCACGGCCGACTACGCCGCGCTGCTGAAAGGCGGTCCGGCGGGCGCGGTGTCGGACGACCAACAGGCGGAGGCGTGGCTCTTCTACACCAGCGGCACCACCGGCCGGCCCAAGGGCGCGGTGCTGACCCATCGCAACCTCTTGTTCGCCTCCCACTGCTACTACGCCGATATCGATTGCCTGGGCACCGCGGACTGCATCCTGCACGCGGCCCCGCTCACCCACGGCTCCGGCCTCTACGGCCTGGCGCATCTGGCGCGCGGCTCCAACAACATCATCCTGCCGGGCTCGTTCGACCCCGAAAGCGTGCTCGACGCCTTTGCCGAGCGCGCCAATGTCACCATGTTCGCGGCGCCGACCATGGTCTCGCGGCTCATCAACCACCCGCGGGCGGGCGACAGCGATACGCGCGGCCTCAAAACCATCATCTACGGCGGCGCGCCGATGTACGTCGCCGACCTGAAGCGCGCGCTCGCCCTGTTCGGCCCGCGCCTCTACCACCTCTACGGCCAGGGCGAGAGCCCGATGACCATCACCGGCCTCGACCAGGCCATGCACGCCGATGCGGCCCATCCAAGGTTCGAGGCGCGCCTCGCCAGCGCCGGCGTGGCAAGGACGGGCGTCGAGGTGAAGGTGGTCGGCGAGGCGGGCCAAGAGCGTCCCTGCGGCGAGATCGGCGAGATCGTGACGCGCAGCGACTGCGTGATGCAGGGCTATTGGAGCAACCCTGAGGCCAACGCCGCCGCCCTGCGCAACGGCTGGCTGTGGACCGGCGATCTGGGCTCGATGGACGTCGAAGGGTTCCTCACCATCAAGGATCGCTCCAAGGACATGATCATCTCCGGCGGCGCCAACATCTATCCGCGCGAGGTCGAGGAGGTGCTGCTCACCCACGCCGGCGTTCTGGAAACGGCGGTGATCGGCCGCCCGCACGCCGACTGGGGCGAGGAGGTGGTGGCCTTCGTGGTCTGCCGCGACGGTGCGGACGTAGCGGCCACTGAGCTCGACCGGCTGTGCCTCGACAGCATCGCCCGCTTCAAGCGCCCCAAGTCCTACCGCTTCGTCGCCGGCCTGCCCAAGAACAACTACGGCAAGGTCCTCAAGACCGAATTGCGCCAGCTCATGCAGGACGAGAGCCCATGAACAACACGCGGCCGGCGATGGCACGCGCGCCCGGCACGATTGCCGGGCTCTACGTTGCCGCCATCGCCCAGGTCGAGAACGGAGCTTGGCCGGCCGGGCTCGACAACGCCTATTCCGCGGACCACGAGGCGCTCGCCGACTATGCTGCAGCTGCTGCCACGGCGGAGGGATTTTCGCGCTGGTTTGCCGGCAAAACGGCACAGCCCGCGCCGGCATGATTTTGCAGCGCAGCAGCATTGTGTGCCCACCGAGCAACTGGTCCCGGCGCATCCCTCCAGCCCAGCTCGAGTTCTCGCTCTTGCCGCAATTTCCCATCTACTGGTGGGGTCGTCGATGCGGGCGGAGGGACTGGCCATGCCTCGCCGCGCCGACAGAGGGTAACGCGGACAATGGAGATGCGGGATGAAGCTCACCGAATTGCCGCTCGACACGTGGGTCGTGGTCGAGCCGGTGGCGGCCGACGAAGTCAAGCTGCTGTCGCGGCACGACACCCAGGATGAAGCCGAGGGCGAGCGCGACCGGCGCAATCAGGGCCTGCGCCGACCGCGCTTCAGTGCGGTGAGGGCGCTGGCACCGGCCGCGGGAGCGCAAGGCTGCGTGGCGAGCCTGGCGCCCGGCAAGCCTGGGCATTGATCGAGCGGCTTGATCGCCGGACCGGCTGCGCCCATTCCGGGCAGCGCGGCACACTTGGCGTGCGCCCGCTTGCTCCTTCACCGAGGGCGCGCGCGAGTTCTTCCATTGCGCCGGCCAGGGCCGCATCGCTGCGTTCTTCCTGTCGGGCGGGCAGATCGACGGCGGCGTGGGGCACAATTCGCACCGGTCCGTGAAATAAGCTATGCCGCGCATTTGTGGCGCTATGGACACACACAAGCCACGCATTGCGGCGGCCCTGCGCCGCAGTCTTAACGCTGCGCGGTGCGATGCTTCATGAAGCAGGGAAGGAAGCAGGGAAGCAGGATAACAGGCACGGACTGCCGAGGGGGATCATGCGCCGGCGAATGAATTGGTGGGCGGCTGCCTACGTGCTCTTCATCGCGGGCGCTTCGCTCGCGCTCACTGTGCTGCTGCATTTTCCGCACGGGCCCGAGCATTGGTCGTCCGACCTGCGCACCGCCTGGCTTTCGCAGCGGCCGCAGACGCAGCACCCGCGCATCGTGCTCATCTATGTCAACGAGGCGACGCTCGAGCCCTATCCTTACCTGTCCCCGACCGACCGCCAGCTCCTGGCCGACCTCGTGCGCGCTGTCGATGCGGTCGGTCCCAAGGCCATCGGCTTCGACTTCATCATCGATCGCGCCACCGAGCCGGCCAAGGACCAGGCGCTGCTCGAGGCCGTCCGTACGGCGCGTGCGCCCGTGGTGCTGGGCGCGCTCGACGAGCCGATCCAGGCGAGCGGTGCCAAGAGCTTCCAGGCCCAGTTCCTGGAGAAGGCCAACCGCGACATCGGGCATCTCTACCTCGACGAGCGTCACAACATGCTGGTGATCAGCGACAACGTGGTGCGCCTGATGGCAAATCGGACGCCGGGTCAGCCCTACCAGAAGAGCTTTGCCGAGGTCCTCACGTCCAAGGAGGGCCGCCATGCCGAGCCGCGCTCCCGCTACATCTCCTGGCTGCTTTCGCCCAAGGACAACACCGAGACGTTTCTGGCCCTGACGGCCGAGATCGTGCTGGGCCGCACGGCCGCGCGGCTGCCCGTGCCGGAGCTGCTGCGGGACAAGATCGTGCTGATCGGCGGCAACTTCGGCGACCGGGACCAGCACCTCACGCCGCTCTCCGTCATGAGCGACAAGCGCTTTCCGGGGCTGTTCGTTCATGCGCAGATCCTGGCGCAGCTGCTCGACAACCGCTGGTTGGTGACGCTGCCCTGGCCGCTGCAGCTCCTTGTCATGGTTCTGGGCGCCACGCTCGGCTACTGGATCGGCCGGCTGGTCGGCCACAACTATCTCATCATCGAGCTCGTGAGCGTTGGCGCGCTGATACTCGTCGGCATCGTGGCCTTTGCGTACGCCAGTCTTATTTTCCCTTACACTGGCGTGCTACTTGCCTGGCTCGCCGGAATTGCGGGTGGCCGCTACAGTAAGCGGGTCTACCCGTGAGCCGTTTGATGCAAGCTGATTCAAGCTGATTGAAGGAGGGTTCTGCAAATGCGGTTGCGCGATCTCACGTGTGCGGGCGTGGCTCTCGCCCTCTCGGCCTTCGTCGCTGTCTCGCACGCATCAGCCGAGATGCAGGTCATCGAATCCAACAGCGCGCGCTACCCGGTCGGCGCCACCTTGCGCGATGACGCCACGCCCACTTTGGCCGCCGGCGAGCAGATCAAGGTGCTATTGCTGCCGTCCAACCGCACGAAGGTGTTCTCGGGCGCCAGCAAGGCGTCGCCCGGCGTTCCCGGCGGCACGCGCGGGGTCAATAAGCAGTGACGCGCTTGGGCACGCCCGCCGGCGCCTCGCTGCCCGGAAAATAGAGAAAGCTTGCCTGCGCCGCCGCGAGCAGCGCGCCGGTCTCGTCCCGCACCTCGCCGGATGCCGTGATCAGGCGGCCGGCGAGGCCTTCGGCGCGGCCAAGGTGGCACTTTGGTCGGTCATCGCTGCCCTGCTAAGGTCGCCCCGTTCCGCCAGGCCTCTTAGCACGCAGGACGAAGGAAAAAGATGAGTGCCACCAAGGGTGTCGCGCGCGCCATCCCGGCCGAGGCCCTGGAGCGCCTGAAGGCCATGGTTGGAGGGCCGGGCTACCTCGACGATCCAGCCGACATCGCGCCCTACTGCCGGAGCTGGCGCGACAACTGGGTTGGCCGCGTTCCCCTGGTGCTGAGGCCGCAGTCGACCGAGGAGGTGGCCGGGCTGGTGCGCATCTGCGCCGAGGCCGGCATCGCCATCGTCCCGCAGGGCGGCAATACCGGCCTCACCGGCGCCAGCCAGCCGCACGAGGACATGAGCGAGGTGATCGTCTCGACCTCTAGGCTGAAGCGCATCCGCGCGCTCGACACCGTCAACGACACCATCACGGTCGAGGCCGGCGTGGTGCTGAAGGAGATCCAGGCGGCTGCCGACGGCGCCGGGCGGCTGTTCCCCCTGAGCCTCGGAGCGGAAGGGTCGTGCCAGATCGGCGGCAACATTTCCACCAACGCCGGCGGCGTGCAGGTGCTGCGCTACGGCAACATGCGCAACCTGGTTCTGGGGCTCGAGGTGGTCCTGCCCGACGGCGGCGTGTGGGATGGCCTCCGCGGCCTGCGCAAGGACAACACCGGCTACGACCTGAAGCAGCTCTTCATCGGCGCGGAGGGCACGCTCGGCATCGTCACTGCCGCCGTATTGCGGCTGTTCCCGAAGCCGACCGCCAGCGAGACCGCGTGGATCGGCGTCGAGCAGCCGGCCGCCGCCACGGCGCTGCTGGGCCTCATGCGCTCACGCATGGGCGAGGCCATGTCGGCCTTCGAGCTGATCCGCCGCTCGATCGTGGGCTATCTGCTGGCGGGCGTGCCCGGGCACGAGGACCCGATGCGGGAGGCGCATCCCTGGTACGTGCTGGTGGACGTGACGGGCCAGGGCGCGCCGGGCTCGCTGCACGAGCCCTTGGCCGAGGCGCTGGCCGCCGCCCAGGAGGCAGGCCTCATCCGCGATGCACTCATCGCCGCCTCGGGGGCGCAGGCCGCCAAGCTCTGGAAGATGCGCGAGAGCCTGCCCGAGGCTGCCATCTCGGCGGGGGGTGCCGCCCCGCACGACATATCGGTGCCGGTGTCGCTGATCCCCGAGTTCATCGCCCGCGCCGATGCCGCGCTCGAGGCCGCCTATCCCGGCATCCGCCATTGTGCCTTCGGCCACGTCGGCGACGGCAACATGCACTACAACCCCCTGTGGCCGCCGGCATGGGACGATGCGCGCCGGCGGGAGGAGCGGCCGCGCATCAACCGCATCGTGCACGATATCGTGGTGGACCTTGGCGGCTCGATCAGCGCCGAGCACGGCGTCGGCCGCTCGCGGCTGGCTGAGCTCGAGCACTACAAGTCGCCGCTGGAGCTCGGCATGATGCGCGCGGTGAAACGCGCCCTGGACCCCAAGGGCATCATGAACCCGGGCAAGGTTGTCCGAGTGTGACGGCCGCGTGCCTTCTCATCCCGGCGACCGAACACTCGAGGAACGCGGCAAGCATGCGTGGGTTGCGTGCGCAATCGCGCAGTGCAGCGGGGGCTGCCCCGCTCAGCGCCCGAGTGCCTTGATCTGGGCTTCCCGCCGCGTGATGTAGACGGCGGAGACAAAGATGACGAGCGCGCCGACCCAGGTCCACATGTCGATGGTCTCGCCGAAGGCCAGATAGGCGATCGTCACCACGAACGGCAGGCGCGAGAACTCGAACGTCATGGCGAGCGAAGCGTCGGTTGCCGCGTAGCCGCGCACCAGCGTGATGTGGCCGAGCACGGCGCAGACCCCCATGCCGAGCAGCGCCGGCAGCACCTCGGGCCCAGGCCAGGTCCACACGAACAACGCCGGCACGAGCGAGAGGGGCGTCAGCATCAAATTGGTCAGGAATACGATCTTGTCGGGGTCGTCGCCGCCGGTGAGCTGCTTGATGAGGATCGCCGTCAGCCCCATCGACATCGCCGACAACACGGCGCACACCTGCCCGACGCCGAGCGCGGTGCCGGCCGGCCGCAGGATGATCATGGCGCCCAGGAAGCCCACCAGCAGCGCGGTCCAGCGCCGCAGCCGCACCTTCTCGCCCAGCAGGAAGATGGCGCCCAGCGTGCCGAACAGCGGCGCCAGGAAGCTGATGGCCGTCACCTCGCCGATCGGGATCAGCGAGATGGCGTAGAACCACGCCTGCATCGAGAACAGCGAGATGACGACGCGCACAACGTAGAGCCCGAGCTGGTCGGACTTGGCGAGCGATCGGCCGCGCCAGGCCAGCAGCGGCAGCAGCATCAGCACGGCGAACAGGTTGCGCAGGAAGACGACCTGGAACGGATGCAGGCCGGCATTCATGGCAGAGCGCGAGAAAGCCGCCAGGCCGGCCAGCACGGCCATGGAGATCGTCACCCAGAACACGCCGGCTATGGGGCCGCTCAGTCTCGCGCCTGCTGCGCTTGCCAGTCGCGGTGCCGGCATCGGCGGAAGTACCTCCGATCAAACCTCGGGCTTGCCGGCGGCGAAGGGCGCCAGGGCCTGGGCGATGAAGGTGTGCGTGGGTGCCGGCACGCCGCAACGTCCGCCGAGCCGCGCCACGGCGCCGGACAGCCCGTCGATCTCGATCGGCTTGCCGGCCAGCAGGTCGTGCGCCATCGACGCCATCATCTGCTTGGGGAAGGTGTCGATCAGCGCCATCACCGTGCGCGCGTCGTCCGGCTCGAGGCCGGCTTTCAGCGCCATGCCGACGGCGACCGTCTCCGTCACCGCGGCTTCCAGCAGCGCCCGCGATTGCGGGTTGGCGCGCACCGGGCCGATGGGCCCGCGCGTCAAGGCCGTGAGGCCCGCGACGGGGGCCAGCATGGCAAACTTCATCCAAACCTCGCGCTGGATACGGGGCGGCAGAACGGCCTCGAAGCCGGCCGCCGTACAGGCCTTTTGGAATGCCGCGGTGCGGGCGCTCGGCTTGCCGTCAGCCTCGGCGAACTCGAGGCGGGCGAACTTGCCGATCTGGGCGATGACGCCGGGCGCGGAGATATGCGAGGCGATGCGCGCCACGCCTGGCACGACGCTCCCCGTGCCGACAACGCTGCCGATGCGCTCCGTGCTCTCCACGCCGTTCTGGAATGTGAACACCGCCGCGCCCTTGGCCACCAGCGGCCGCAGGCTTTCGGCCGCGCTCTCGGTGTCGCGCATCTTGACGGCGAAGATGATCGCATCGGCGGCGGCGATCTCGGAGGCGTCGCCGACCGCCCGCACGGGATCGAGATGCAGCTTGCCGATCTCGCTGTCGAGCCGCAGGCCGCCCTTGCGCATGGCGTCGAGATGCGCGCCGCGGGCAACGAAGGTGACCTCGTTGCCGGCCGCCGCCAGGCGCGCCCCGAAATAGCCGCCGACGCCCCCGGGGCCCATCACGGTGATCTTCATTGCACTCTCCGTTACGGCGTGACCACGACGCGGCCGACGATCTTGCCGGCGCGCAGGTCGTCGAGCGAGCGGCCGGCCTCGGCCAGCGGCCGCAGCTCCACCGGGATCGGCGCCACCTTGCCGGCCTTGACCAGGTCCAGCATCTCGCGCGCTTCGGCGGTCGAGCCGACGTAGCTGCCCATGACGGTGAGCGCGCGCAGGGGGAACATCGGCACCGGCAGCGTGAAGCTGCCGCCGATCAGGCCGACGACGATGGCGGCACCGCCCTTGGCCACGGTCGCGTGTGCGAAGGCGAGCGATTTGTCCGAGCCGGCGAAGTCGACGGCGGCGCCGATACCGCCGCCGGATGCTTTCGCAACGGCCTTGCGGGCGCCGGCGTCGGCTGGATCGAAGGCCTCCGCCGCGCCGAGCCTCAGCGCCGCCTCGCGCTTGGCGGCGTCGATGTCGGCCACCAGGATCGGCTTGTCCGTGAGCACCTTGGCGAACTGCAGGCCCATCATGCCGACGCCGCCGAGGCCGACGATGAGGAGCGGGCCGACCCGCAGATAGGCCAGCGCCTTCTTGATGGCACCATAGCCGGTGAGGCCCGAGCACATGAGGGCGCCGGCGATCTCGGGGGCGATACCCTCCACGTCCAGCAGATAGCGCGGGTGCGGCACCATCACATGGCTGGCATAGCCGCCGTCGACGGTGATGCCCAGCGCGCGCGGCGCGTTGCACATGTGCTCGTCGCCGCGGGCGCACAGCGCGCACTTGCCGCAGCCGATCCAGGGATAAGCCGCGTAGCGCTTGCCCTTGGTGACGCCCTGGGCGTCGGGCCCCAGCGCCTCCACGGTGCCGGCGATCTCATGGCCCAGCGTGAAGGGCAGCTGGCGGCCACTGCGCACGTCGAGCTTCTGGCCGCCGCCCAGGTCGAAATAGCCGTCCTGCAGGTGGATGTCGGAGTGGCACACGCCGCAGTGGGAGATGCGCACCAGCACCTCGGTTCCGAGCGGCTGCGGGGTCGCGGTCTCGGTTGCTTGCAGCGGTTTGCCGTAGTCGACGAGAGATTGGCGATGCATCGGTGGCCCCTTGCTAGTGTGGCGTCTCGGAATTGCCGACCAACGTTGCGGCTAGGTGGTCATCGGCAATTCCGAGACGCCACACTAGAACCCATACTTGCTAGTGTCCTTTTGTCTCCGAATTGCCGAACCACCTGGTCGGCAAACGCGTCGGCAATTCGGAGACAGGACACTGGTGTGGCGGCGGGAGATTAGCAGGCCGAGCTTGCGTGCGAGAGCAGAAATCGCGGCCCCGATTGCACATGGGCCGACGCCCGAGCCAGATTGCACGGTGGCCATCGCGGGAGCAGGAATGCCGCTCGACTTTTCGCTGCTTGGCGCTTTCGCGCTGCTGTGGCTGGCGATCGTGCCGACGCCGGGGCCGAACTCGCTCCTCATCATGCATCTGGCCTTGACGGCATCCTGGCGCGACGTGGCGGCGGCGCTGGCCGGCAATCTGCTCGCTATCGCGTTCTATGCGCTGGTCACGCTGATGGGGCTGGCGATGCTGCTCGCGGCCGTGCCGTCGGTGCGGCTCGGCGTCTACCTGCTGGGCGGGGCCTATCTCGTCTGGGTGGGCCTGCGCCTGATCCGGGCGGGCGTGATGCGGCGCCGCCAGGGTGTGCCGGCGGACGCGTCGGCGGCCACGGGCCAGGCCGGGGCGAGCGGCGGGCCGTTCGTTCAGGGCGTGCTGACCGCGCTCGCCAACGTGCCGGCATTGTTCTTTCTCGCCAGCATCTTTGCCGGCGTCGGGCTGCTGTCCGCCAACGTGGGTACCCAGCTCGCCGCGATCGGCATCATCATGGCGGGCAACGGGGGTTACCTGAGCCTGCTCGCCTGGCTGCTGCAGCGGCAGGGCCCGCGCACCGTCTATGCCCGCTATCGGCCGATCATGGAGATCGGCTTCGGGGTGCTGTTCGCCCTGTTCGGCGCGCGTCTTGTGCAGCGCGAGCTGATGGCCTGGCTGCAGGGTGCGATTGCCGGCTGACCGTGTCCGGCGCGCGCAATGCCCTCGCGTGCGCGCAGCGGGCAGGGTAAGGCATGCGCGCCCCACGTCTCGTCCCGCGGCGCCATCCTCGCCCATGCACACGCCTCGTCCGCTCAGTGCCGCCTCGATCCTGCTCCTCGCCATCGCTGCCGAGGGGCTGCTCACGCTCATGGACGCGCTGATCAAGTCGCTGACGGGGCGCTATCCGACCTTCGAGATCGCCTTCCTGCGCTATCTGTTCGGCATGGCCGGCGCCGTCGTCTATGCGGCCTGGGCGCGGCCGGGCTGGCCGTCGCGCCAGGCCGCGGTCCACAACGGCATGCGCGCCTGCCTGATCGTCGTTATCGCCACCTCGTTCTTCTTCGCGCTCGGTCGCCTGCCGCTCGCCGATGCCATTGCGCTGAGCTTCATCTCGCCGGTGCTGACCGCTCTGATGGGCGCGCTGCTGCTGGGCGAGAAGCTGGACGGCCGCATCGCCGTGGCGCTGGCATGCGGCTTTGCCGGCATGCTCATGATCGTGGGGGGGGTAGCCTCGGCAGCTCCGAGTTCAGCGCCGATGCCCTCGTGGGGGCCGTCGCCATCCTGGTCTCGGCGGTCGGCTACTCGCTCAACCTGATCATGCTGCGCCACCGCGCCACGCGCGATCCGTTGGCCCAGATCATCCTGTTCCAGAACGTCGGGCCCGCGCTCATTCTGGCTGTACCGGCCTATTTCGTGTGGACCGCGCCGGCGCTGGAGGACCTCGGGCTGTTTGCCGTCATCGGCACCATCGGCGTGACGGCCCACACCATGCTGGCGCACGCTTTCGCGCGGATCGAGGCTGCGCGCCTGGCGCCGGTCCAGTACGTGACGCTGGTATGGGCGGTCCTGTTCGGATTTCTGTTCTTCGCCGAGGTGCCGGGGCTGGCGACGGCCATCGGCGCCGCGCTCATCGTGATCGGCACGCTGGCCACCCGGCGGCGTTGAAAGTGCTGAAAGGATTGGAGAAAAACCGGGCCGGCGCGGCCGATTCCTGGACGCGACAGCCTCAACGGCAGCCGCATTGCGGCGGCGCCAGCGGGATTTGCGTGTGCTCCTCGGCCTTACATCGTCAGTGCCGAGTCTCGTCCTGCAATTTCGTCATCTCGTCCTTGATTCTGAGCTTTTCCTTTTTCAGCTGGCTGATATGGAGCTCATCGACGCCCGGCCGCGCCATTTCTTCCTGAATTCGCTGCTCCAGCTGCCGGTGCTTCTCGGAAAGCTCTGTGAGATGATGTGCAGAAAGCGGCATCATGCCCTCCGTTTGCGTGTTGAAGGGACCCTTACTGTGACACGGAAGTGACGGCTTGTCTAATCGTTGTGTCGCCCCGGCGGGGGGCCCTGTGGATCAGTTAATTTAGTGTTTCCTTTTTAGTTGTAGTGACTTATGCGCCCCGTGGGGCGGGCTTGCCGCCGCTCGTCAGTGGCGATACTAATGCTGGGTGCAGACGGGTTCCCGGCGGAGGGCCCATCGGGCCGATGCAGCGACCGGACGAACGCGAGCTACGCGAGGAATTGGCGCGGCTCAGAGCCGAGCACCGCGATCTGGACGCCCGGATCGCGGCCGAGGAAGTGTCGGGAGTCACCGATCAGTTGCACATCAAACGTCTAAAAAAGCGCAAGCTCTCCATCAAAGACCGCGTCACGGCCATCGAGGATCAGCTTCTGCCCGACATCATCGCCTGATCGGCCCGCTACTCAACCCTCTGCCGTTACCGTCAGCCGTCCACCCTTGTTTCGGGCAGCCGGGGCCGGTCGCACGACGATCTCGACATCCTGGCCGAGCGCCACCAGGAAGCGCATCAGCCGCTCGACCGAGAACTGGCGGAAGTGACCGCGCAACATGCGCGAGACATCCGGTTGGGTGATCCGCAAGCGGCGAGCCGCTTCTGTCTGCGTCAGCCCATCTCTTTCAAGCATGGCCGCAATCTGACGCACGAGTTCGGCTTTCAGCGCGTGTTCGTCGGGGCTCTTGACACCCAGATCGGCAAATACGTTGCCGCTGCTCTTTGTGATCCTGGTGCTCATGACCGTCCTCGCCTTGCCGATTCCCGTGCCTCACGCAGCCTGCGCTTGACGAGATCAGACGCCAACGCCCGATGCATATGGCTATATCACTATAGTGTGAACCAACCAGGAATCCAACAGGCCGAATTCCGACCGGATCGCCGGAAGGGCGCACCCCAGCGTCTTGCCAGGACGGCACGTCTTACCTTAACTGCTCGCTTTCCGGCGAGGCAGGAGCGCATGGCTGGCCAGGCGAAGATCGGCATCATCATGGGCAGCATCTCGGACTGGGCGACGATGAAGCGCGCCGCCGACGTGCTCGACGAGCTCGGCATCGCCTACGAGGCAAAGGTGGTGTCGGCGCACCGCACGCCCAAGCGGCTCTATGACTACGCCGAGACCGCACGGGCGCGCGGCCTCAAGGTGATCATCGCCGGCGCCGGCGGGGCAGCGCACCTGCCCGGCATGACGGCGGCCATCACGATCCTGCCGGTGCTCGGCGTTCCGGTTGCCACCAAGGCGCTGGCCGGCCAGGACAGCCTGCTGTCGATCGTGCAGATGCCGGCCGGCGTGCCGGTCGGCACGCTCGCCATCGGCGAGGCTGGAGCCACCAATGCCGGGCTGCTCGCCGCCCAGATCCTGGCGCTCGAGGATGCCGAGCTCGCCAAGCGGCTCGAGGCCCTGCGCGCCCGGCAGACCGCGTCCGTACCCGAGGCGCCGAAGGACGATGCCTGACGCGCAGCCGCCCGCGCCGTTGCCGCCCGGCTCGACCATCGGCATCCTGGGCAGCGGGCAGCTCGGGCGCATGCTGGCGGCGGCCGCCGCCCGCCTCGGCCTCAGGACGCATATCTACTGCGAGGAGAGCGGTCCGGCCTTCGACGTGGCGACCCATACGACCAGGGGGCGTTTCGACGACGAAGCGGCGCTGACGGCGTTTGCCGGCGCCGTCGAGGCCGTCACCTACGAGTTCGAGAACGTGCCCATCGCCGCCGCCCAGCACCTCGACCGGTTCGTACCGGTGCGGCCCGGCGCCAGGGCGCTGGAGGTGGCGCAGGACCGGTTGACCGAAAAGGAGTTCATCGCCGCACTCGGCGTGCCGGTTGCCCCGTTCCGCGCCGTCGGCGGGCCGGAGGAGGCGCGTGCGGCCTTGGCGGCATTTGCCGCGCCGGCGATCCTGAAGACGCGTCGCTTTGGCTACGACGGCAAGGGGCAGGCAAGCCTGGCGCCCGGTGCCGATGCCGCCGCGGCCTGGCAGGAGATCGGCGCCAAGCCGTCGATCCTGGAGAAGCGCGTCACCTTCGCGCTGGAGCTGTCGACCCTGGTGGTGCGTGGCCGGGGCGGCGAGCTCGCCTTCTACGACTGCCCAGCCAACACGCACGCGGGCGGCATCCTGCGCCGCTCGGTCGTGCCGTCGGGGCTGCCGGAGCCCGACCTCGCCCGCGCCCGCGACATCGCGCGTCGCATCGCCGAGGCGCTGGGCTACGTCGGGGTGCTGGCGGTGGAGATGTTTTACCTGGGCGCGGCTGCCCCGGCACCCGAGCGGCTGATGGTCAACGAGATCGCGCCCCGCGTGCACAATTCCGGCCACTGGACCATCGAGGCTTGCGTCATCAGCCAGTTCGAGAACCACATGCGCGCGGTGGCCGGCTGGCCGCTGGGCGCGACCGAGCGGCATTCGGACGCCGAGATGGTCAACCTGATCGGCGCGGAAGGGCTCGACTGGCAGCGGCTTGCCGCCGAGCCCGGCGCCGGCCTCCACCTCTACGGCAAGCACGAGGCCCGGCCAGGCCGCAAGATGGGGCATGTGACGCGGCTGCGGCCGAAGTCGAAGGTCTCGGCCGCCTGAGGGCATCCACCCTCGACCGCTGCTACTGCAGCGCCTGCTTGTGCTTCGCCGCCCAAGCCGCCGGGAAGACGAGCGCGTTGGTGTCGCTGCGGTCGACGATCGTGCACTGGCAGCTGTTGGTGGCGCGATAGCACTGGCTGAGTGCGCGCTCGTCGGCGTCGATCTGGGATTTCTCGCCCGAAGCAAACGAGAAACCCCGATGTTCGAGGCGATGCGGCGTCGACTTTTCCCAGTCGATGCAGACGGCCATGGCCTTAGGCGACTTGGTTGTGGCGTCCTTGTAGTAGTTGTCCTTGCCTTCGTCGGTTTGGGTGAAGAACCCCTTCAGCTTCTGCGCCATGATGCGGCGCATGAGGGAGGCGTAGAGCTGGTTTGATGCTTTCGGGGCCGCGCCGGGAGCTGCATCTCTGGCGGCGGCCTTCTGCGCGGCGGCCGGTGGCGGGGCGGGTGGCGTGAAGTAGAAGCGCGCGCGCAGCGCCGAATGCTCCCAGGGGACCTGCTTGTTGCGGGTGGCGCTCATCACGTCGTTGCGCACGTCGATGAGGATGGCGGAGAGGTCGCGTGCCGCGCCGCCCTTGATGCGCTTGACCAGCGCGGCAGCGAAGGGCGAGTTGCGCCCGTCGCCGTCGAGGGCGACGTTGCCCGGCTGCGTCGAGTAGCTGATCAGCGTGCCCACGCCCGACTCGGTTGCCGCCAAGCCGCGTCCGATCTCGGCCGAGCGCGTGCCCATGGCGCGCGCGAGATTGCGCGCCAGCGGATTGTCGCGGCAGGCGTCGAGGAACAGGATGTTGGTCTTGGCCTCGCGCTCCATGGTGCGCTGGACGAGGTCCAGCCTGACCATCTCGAAGTCGAGCGACGCCGCGGTGGTGAGTTGCGCATCGATCGGCACCAAATAGTTGCTCCCGCCGATCTGGAGGCCGTGGCCGGCATAAAAGAAGACGCCGACGTCGGCGTTGGAGAGCTTGCCGGCAAACTCGCCGATCTTGCGATCCATGGCCGCCTTGGTCAGGTCCAGCCCCTCGATCACCTCGAACCTAGCGCCCTTCAGGATGGCGGCGACGTCGGCGGCATCGTTCTTGGGGTTCGTGAGTGCGGGCGTGGCTTGGTAGCTCGAGTTGCCGATGACGAGCGCGACCCGCCTCTGGGCTGCGGCCGGCGTCGCCGCCAGGCAGGCATAGACCAGCGCCAGAGCCAGACAATGCAGCGCCGGCTTTGCCAACATGACCCGATGCTCCTGCGGCCCGCTACCGAGACGCTAACTGAATATCAAGACCAAAGGGCGCCGGCAACGCGCCTCGGATCGGGACGACGCAACCCGCATGGACATGTTAACCGAGCTTTGCTAGAAGCATGCCCAACGTGTGGGGCAAGACTTCAGGCGCCCGATCGTGTTGCCTGGACTTTGCCCCGCAAGGCATCTGCGACAGACACAACCGAATTCGAGGATACCACCGCTTGCTGGTTCAGGTTCGCGACAACAACGTCGATCAGGCCCTCAAGGCGCTCAAGAAGAAGATGCAGCGCGAGGGCATTTTCCGGGAGATGAAGCTCCGGAACTACTACGAGAAACCTTCCGAGAAACGCGTGCGCGAGCAGGCCGAGGCCGTGCGCCGCGCCCGCAAGCTGGCGCGCAAGCGGGCCCAGCGCGAAGGGCTGCTGCCGGGCAAGGCTCCAGTGAAGCCCGGCGCAGCGCGACCGGGCGGCCGTCCCGGTGGGCCTCCGCGTAGCGGTGGCAGCGGCGGTGGGTTTGGCAGCGGCGGCGGGTTCGGCAGCGGGCCCAGGTAACGGGCCTCGTCTCGCGCAGCGCAGCAATCGTGTTGGCCCTTCTCTCCCCGACGGGAGGGAAGGGCTTTGCATTTTCCGGCGATCAGCGCTCGAGCCTGCGCACCCAGTCCCGAAGCGCATCGAGCGCGGCGTTGCCGTCGACATAGAGATCGCTGTGGCCGCCATTGCGGAAGGTCACGAGGCGCTTGGGCTCATTGGCGATGCGCGCGATCTCGCGGCCCATGGAAACGGGGATCACGTCATCGCGCTCGCCGTGCAGGATCAGGAGCGGCACCCGTATTTGCGGGATGTATTTGGCCAAGTCGTAGCGGTCGGCGATCAGCAGACGCACAGGCAGGTAGGGATAGACCATGGCGCCGACATCGGCGGCCGACGTGAAGGGCGATTCGAGGACGAGGCCGGCAACCTCGCGCTCCGCCGCGATGCGGGTGGCGACACCGGTGCCGAGTGATTCGCCATAGGCGATGATCGACCCCGGCTCCACGCCTTCGAGCACGAGCGCGCCGTAGGCGAGGCGTGCGTCGGCAACGTTGGCAGCCTCGGTAGGGCTGCCGCTGCTGCCGCCGTAGCCGCGGTAGCTCATCATGTAGACGCCCCAGCCCTGTCCCATGAAGCGGCGGATGCGGTCGGCGCGCTCGGCCAGGTTGCCGGCATTGCCGTGGAAATAGAGCAGCGTCGGCTGGCCGGGCCTGGCCTTGCCGTACCAGACGATGATGCGCTCGCCGTCCGGGGTGGTGAGCACGCGCTCCTCGACGCCGGCAAGGCCCTCGCCGGAGGGCGCGGTGCGCTGAGGATCGGGGAAATACATGAGCCGGCGCTGGCCGAGGTAGGTGGCGAACACGAGCAGCGCATAGCCGCACAGCGCGGCAACGGTGAGCTTGAGGATGAGCGACATGGGCGGCTTCTCGCCCAGCGTGCGGGCGGGGTCAAGCTGGTCGCGCACAACAAGAATGCGCGAGGTCTATCAAGCGGCGGCCTTGCGTGATAAGGCCATCATGACAGTTTTATGACAATGGAAGACACGCATGGCCGCCAAGAATCTGGCCCTCGCCAGTCCAGAGAACCTGATCATGCTGGCGCGCATCGTCGGCGCGCTGGTGATCGGCGCGGTGATCGGGCTCGAGCGTACCTTGCGCGGGCGTCCCGCGGGGTTCCGCACGCACGCCCTCGTGTGCGTGGCCTCCGCCCTGCTGATGCTGGTCACGGTCTACCAGGGCCAATGGATGACGGAGGTCTCGCTCGAGGCTATCCGCACTGACCCGACCCGCATGGCCCAGGGCATCATGACCGGCATCGGCTTCCTCGGCGCCGGCGTGATCTTCAAGGAAGGGCTCACCGTGCGCGGCCTCACCACGGCCGCGTCGATCTGGACAACGGCCAGCATCGGCATCCTCGTCGGGGTAGGGTTCTGGTTCCCCGCCCTCATCGGGACGGTCGCGACGCTGATCATCCTGAGCGCCTTCCGCTTCATCGAGAACAAGGTGCCGGCCGAGTTCTACGCGCACCACCACCTGCGCTTCAGGCGCGAGGCCGTCATGGGGGAGGATGAGCTGCGCAAGCTGGTCGGCGGCTATGGCTTCTCGATCGCCAACCTGCACTCGCGGCTCATCAACGATGGCGCGCTGTTCGAGTATCGCATGGTGATCCGCAGCCGCGACCGCGGCAGCGCCGGCCGTCTCTCCGAGCACCTACTCAAGCTGCCGCAGGTGATCGAGTTCCGCATCTCGCCGACTGGGGACTGAGCCCCCCGCCGCGATCGGCCGCGCCGAGCGGGCCGGCATCATTGAATGCTCGGCAGCACGACCTCGCGCAGGACGCGGGTGGGCGGCATCCACTGGTCGTCGGCGCCGTAGTTGCCAGCCGTGACGGCGACGACGAGATCGATCCCCGGCAGCACGAACAGCCGCTGGCCGCCCTCGCCGAACGCACCCCACCAGCGCTCGAGATGGCGGGCAGCCCACCCGAGCGGCTGGCCGAAGGCGATATCGCCCGAGTACCACTGATAGCCGTAGCGCCGCACCTCATCGACGCTGACGATCTGCGCGGTGCACTGCCCGAGCCATTGGGCCGGCACCACCTGGCGGTCTGCCGTCTTGCCGCCCTGCACCAGCATCAGGCCGATGCGCGCCATGCCGCGCGGCGTCATGCGCAGGCCCGAGGCGGCATAGGCCTCGCCACGGCGGTCGGCGAACCATTCCGTGGGGCCGAGCCCGAGCGGATCGAACAGAGCCTCGCGGGCGAAGTCGTGCAGCGGCTTGGCCGTGCCCTTGGCGATGATGCGGCCGAGCAGGGCGGTGGCTCCGCCGCAGTAGGTCCAGCGCCTGCCCGGCTCCATGACGACGCGCCGCTCGAGGATGTAGCGAAAGCGGTCGGGCGCCAGATCCATGGCGATCTCGCTGTTGGCTGGATTGGAATAGGGGATGCTGGTCTCGTCCCAATCCGTGCCCATCGTCATGGTCAGCACGTGGTGGATGGTGAGCTTGTCGCGGCCGTAGGCGCCGGCAAGATCGGCGTACTCGGGGAAGGAGGCAAACAGCGGCGCCTCGGGCGCGGGCACCTTTCCCTGCGCCAGGGCGATGCCGTAGAGCAGGCCGACCACGCCTTTCGACACCGAGCGCATGTCATGCAGGGTGTCCGCGTTGAAGGCGACCTTGCCGAGGCGGCGGCCGCGCGCGTTGTCGTCGCCCTCGAAGTAGCGCTCGAGCACCAGCCGGCCGCCGCGCAGGACGACCACGCCGTGCAGGCCCCAGGCGCGCTTCTCCGCGATGAGCTTGTCGAGCCGGGCCTCGAGATCGGGAGCGAAGCCGGCTTCCGCGGGGGCGATGGCCGCCAAGTCGGGCGCGGCGGCGCCGAGCGGGCCGGCGGGCTGTGTCACGAGCGCGGCTCCTGCACCCAGCAGCACGTGCCGGCGACTGAGACTTGGCATGTGGTCCTCCACGGAGCGCCGGTATGCTGCCCAGCGGATGGCGGAGCGTCAATGCTCGGCGTGAGACGGGGCTGCGGGCGGCCCCTCAGTGCCCCATGGCCTTGCCGATTTCCTCGGTCATTTTCTTGGCGTCGCCGAGCAGCATCATGGTGTTGTCGCGGTAGAACAGCGGGTTGTCGATGCCGGCGTAGCCGCTCGCCAACGAGCGCTTGTTGAACATGACGGTGCCGGCCTTCCACACCTGCAGCACCGGCATGCCGTAGATGGGCGAGGTCTTGTCGTCCTCCGCCGCCGGGTTGGTGACGTCGTTGGCGCCGATCACGTAAGCGATGTCGGCCTGGGCGAACTCGTTGTTGATGTCCTCGAGCTCGAACACCTCGTCATAAGGCACGTTGGCTTCCGCCAGCAGCACGTTCATGTGCCCCGGCATGCGGCCGGCCACGGGGTGGATGGCATACTTCACCTCCACGCCGGCCTTCTTGAGGTGGTCGGCCATCTCGCGCAGCGCATGCTGGGCCTGGGCGACGGCCATGCCGTAGCCCGGCACGATGATCACCTTGCCGGAGTTCTTCATCAGGAAGGCGGCGTCCTCGGCGGAGCCGAGCTTCACCGGCCGGTTCTCGGCGCCGGCCGCGGGCCCCGCCGTCTCGCCGCCGAAGCCGCCCAGGATCACCGACACGAACGAGCGGTTCATGCCTCGGCACATGATGTAGGACAGGATCGCGCCCGAGGAGCCGACCAGCGCGCCCGTGACGATGAGGGCGATGTTGCCGAGGGTGAAGCCGATCCCCGCCGCCGCCCAGCCCGAGTAGGAGTTGAGCATCGAGATGACGACCGGCATGTCGGCGCCGCCGATCGGCACGATGATGAGCACGCCAAACAGCAGGGCAACGAGGGTGATCGCCCAGAACAGGGCCGCCGATCCGCCCGACTGGCAGAACCAGGCAACCAGCACCACGAGCAGCACGGCAAGCCCGAGATTGATGAGATGCCGGGCCGGCAGGATGATCGGCTTGCCCGACATGCGCCCCGACAGCTTGGCGAAGGCGATGATGGAGCCAGTGAAGGTGACGGCGCCGATGGCGACGCCGAGCGACATCTCGATCAGACTCGCGGCCGCGATGTCGCCGGGCGTGCCGATGTCGAAGGCCTCCGGCGCGTAGAGCGCACCCGCCGCCACGAACACGGCCGCCAGGCCGACGAGGCTGTGGAAGGCCGCCACCAGCTCCGGCATCGAGGTCATGGGGATGCGCCGGGCGATGACCGCACCGATGCCGCCGCCGACCGCCAGCGCCAGCACGATCAGCCCGGCCGTCAAGCGCAAGCCAGGCTCGCCCAGCTGCGCCAGCGTCGTGACCATGGCGATGGCCATGCCGATGATGCCGTAGAGGTTGCCGCGGCGCGAGCTTTCGGGGCTCGACAGGCCGCGCAGCGCCATGATGAACAGCACGCCCGCGGCGAGGTAGAGGAGGGCTACGACGTTGGGTGACATGGCGATCGCCTCGCTAGCCGCGTGGGCTGCTCCCTCTCCCCGCTCGCGGGGAGAGGGTCGGGGTGAGGGGCAGCGGCAAGCCTCGGCGCGCGTGGCTGCCCCTCACCCTAACGCTCTCCCCACTGGAGGGTGGGGAGAGGGAACATCCGCCCGGCACGCTCACTTCTTGGGCTCCCGCTTCTTGTACATGGCGAGCATGCGCTGGGTGACGAGGAAGCCGCCGAAGATGTTGACCGAGGCCATCGCCAGGGCGAGGAAGCCAAAGGCCTTGGCCCAGGCGGAGCCGGCCGCGATCAGCGGCACGCCGACGGCGAGCAGGGCACCGACCACGATCACCGAGGAGATGGCGTTGGTCACCGACATGAGGGGCGTGTGCAGCGCCGGCGTCACGCTCCACACCACGTAGTAGCCGACGAAGATGGCAATCACGAACACCATCAGCTGGTAGACGAGGGGGCTGACGTCCCCGCCACCTGCGGCGAGGGCGGGGGTAGGGACAACCGACGACAACACCGCCGCAGCGACCGCTAGCGCGAAACCCGACCCGCGATCTGCCCCTCCCCCCTCGTTCGCGACGTCGGGTCGAAGACGCGCCTCCGGCACGAAGGCGCCGCCTTCGTCGCAGGGGGAGGCGAAGGTGGCGGCTGGCTCGCGTGTCAGGCTGTCGGTCATCTCACGCCCCCTTCTGCAGGCTCGGGTGCACGATGCGGCCGTCCTTGGCCACCAGCGTGCCCTGCACGATCTCGTCGTCCCAGTTGACCTTGAGCGCCTTGTCCTTCTTGTCGATCATCGTCTCCAGGAAGGCGAGCAGGTTCTTGGCGTAGAGGCTCGAAGCGTTGACCGGAACTTCCCCGGCGAGGTTGAGCGGGCCGGCGATGAGCACGCCCCTGTGCGCGATGGTCTTGCCGGGCTCGGTGGCCTCGGTGTTGCCGCCGCGCTCGGCTGCCAGATCGACGATCACCGAGCCCGGCTTCATGCTCTCGATCATGGCGCGCGTGATCAGCTTGGGTGCCGGCCGGCCGGGGATCAGGGCCGTGGTGATGACAATGTCCTGGGCCTTGATGTGGGAGGCGACCAGCTCGGCCTGCTTCTTTTGATACTCCGCCGACATGGGCTTGGCGTAGCCCGCCGCCGTCTGCGCCTGCTTGAACTCGTCGTCTTCGACAGCGATGAACTTGGCGCCCAGCGAGGCCACCTGCTCCTTGGTGGCGGGCCGCACGTCGGTGGCGGAGACGATGGCGCCGAGCCGCCGCGCCGTGGCGATAGCCTGCAGGCCGGCGACGCCGACGCCCATGATGAATACCCTGGCCGCCGGCACCGTGCCGGCCGCCGTCATCATCATCGGGATGGCCTGGCCAAAGGTCGCGGCGGCGTCGATCACCGCCTTGTAGCCGGCGAGGTTGGCCTGGCTCGACAGCACATCCATGGACTGCGCGCGCGAGATGCGCGGCATGAACTCCATGGCCATCAGGGAAGCCCCGGTGCCGGCCAGCGCCTCGAGGCCGGCACGGTCGTCGTAGGGCGCCAGGATGGCCGCCACGATGGCGCCCGGCTTGAGGGCCTTCACCTCGTCGGGCGAGGGCCTGCGCACCTTGAGCAGGATGTCGGCGCCAGCCAGCGCCTCGGCGGCGCTGGCGGCAATGGTCGCACCCTGGGCTTTGAGCGTCTCGTCGGCGAAGTGCGAGCGCATCCCGGCGCCGGCCTCTACGCGAACCTGGCAGCCCATGCCGGTGAACTTCTTCACCGTTTCCGGCGACACCGCCACCCGGGGCTCGTCATCGCGCTCGGCCGTAACGGCAATCGTGACCATCTAAAGCTCCCCCGCGGGTGCCCAGGTACGCCGGCGGCCGGCAACAATCGGGTCTAGGGAACAAGCCACAGCAAGAACAGCAGGACCGCGACGATCAGGACGATCATGGTCACGGTCGCCCGGATGAAGCCGGAATAGGTGCGAATATGCTCAGGATAGTCCATGGCGGAGTGGCCGCCGGTCGGATCGATGGCCATGAGAAGCGTCCCTCGCTGATCGGGTGATTTGCCCTGCGGCCTTGGTATCGCAAGCCCTCCCGAGCTTCAAGCGCCGCCGCGGGCGCCGCGCTGCGGCACTTGTGCGTCGCTGCAAAAGACCAAGCGGGTGCCTTCTCTCCTGCCCGCCGGCATGCTTCAATTGTGCCAACAGCATAGGTGTCGGAACGGAGGAAGCACCATGGATCTCGGCATGACGGCGAAGGTGAAGCCGCTGGTGGAAAAAGTCCACACGATGGTGCGCGAGGAGATCATGCCGCTCGAGCATGAGTACGAGGCCGAGGTGGGCAAGGGCGATCGCTGGACCTACACCAAGCGGCAGGAAGAGATCCGCGAAGGGCTGAAGGCCAAGGCACGCGAGCGGGGGCTATGGAACTTCTGGCTGACCGGCTCCGACAAGGGCTACGGCCTGACCACCGTCGAATACGCCTACCTCGCCGAGGAGATGGGCTGGTCGCGGCTGGCGCCCGAGACCTTCAACTGCTCCGCCCCCGACACCGGCAACATGGAAGTGATCGAGCGCTACGGCTCGGCCGAGCAGAAGGAGAAGTGGCTCAAACCCCTGCTCGACGGCAAGATCCGCTCCGCCTACATCATGACCGAGCCGAACGTTGCCTCCTCCGACGCCACCAACCTGGCGCTCGATGCCAAGCTCGAGGGTGGCGAGTGGGTGCTCAACGGCGAGAAGTGGTTCGCCTCCGGCGCCGGCGATCCGCGCTGCAAGATCTACATCGTCATGGTGTGCACCGATCCCGGCGCCGAGAAGCACAGGAAGCATTCGCAGATCTTCGTGCCGGCCGGCACCAAGGGCGTCAATATCCTGCGCCCGATGCGGGTGTACGGCGACGATGACGCCCCGCACGGCCACATGCACATCCGCTTCGAGAACGTGCGCGTGCCGAAGGAGAACCTGATCCTCGGCCGCGGCCGCGGCTTCGAGGTGTCGCAGGGCCGGCTGGGTCCGGGCCGCATCCATCACTGCATGCGCGCCATCGGCCAGTCGGAGCGGGCGCTGGAAATGCTGTGCCGGCGCTCGCTGTCGCGCGAGGCGTTCGGCAAGCCGCTGGCCCAGCTCGGCGCCAACTACGACATCATCGCCGAAAGCCGTATGAAAATCGAGATGGCGCGCCTGCTGTGCCTGAAGGCCGCCTACATGATGGACACCGTCGGCCAGCGCGACGCCTCGCCCTGGATCTCGCAGATCAAGGTGATCGCGCCGCGCATCGCGCTGGAGATCACCGACGAGGCGGTGCAAATGCACGGCGCCATGGGCATCACCCAGGACACGCCGCTGGCGCATATGTGGACGCACCTGCGCACGCTCAGGCTCGCTGACGGTCCCGATGCGGTGCACCGCCGCCAGGTCGCCCGCGCCGAGCTCAAGCGCTACACCAACCAGAAGATCTGAGGCATCGAGGATGCGGCAGGACGGTGCGCGTTTCGTAGGGCGCAATAGGCGTGAGCCGTATTGCGCCGATCGCGGGCGAAACGGTGCAATACGCTTCGCTATTGCACCTTACGTCTCATGGCACGGGAGTGCCCGATGACCTCGTTGACGCACCAGGCCGCCCAGATCGATCTCGCCGTGCTAGCGCGCTACCTCGAGGCGCGGTTGCCGGGCTTCAAGGGGCCGATCACGGCCGAGAAGACGCCGACCGGACAGTCCAACCCCACGTTCCTGCTATCCTCGCCCAGCGGGCGCTACGTGCTGCGCAAGAAGCCGCCGGGCCAGCTCCTCAAGAGCGCGCACGCGGTCGACCGCGAATACCGCGTCATGAAGGGGCTGGAGACGACGGACGTGCCGGTGCCGCGCATGCTGCACCTGTGCGAGGACGACGCCGTGCTGGGCACCGCATTTTTCGTCATGGAGTACGTCGACGGCACCGTGTTCTGGGACCCCGCGCTGCCTGACCTTAGCAAGGCGCAGCGAACGGTCGTCTACGATTGGGAGAACAAGGCGCTGGCCGCGCTGCATCTGGTCGACCCCGCCGAGGTGGGGCTTGCCGACTTCGGCAAGGCGGGCAGCTATTTCGCCCGCCAGCGCGACCGCTGGACCAAGCAATACCGCGCGTCGGAGACCGAGCACTTGGCGGACATGGAGACGCTGATCTCCTGGCTCGAGGCCAACGAGCCGCCCGACGATGGCCGTGTGTCGCTGGTGCACGGCGACTACCGCATCGACAACATGATCTTCGCCAAGGACGCCTCGCGGCTGCTCGCCGTCATCGACTGGGAGCTGTCCACGCTGGGGCATCCGTTCTCGGATTTGGCCTACCAGTGCATGCAGTGGCGCCTGCCCAACCGCGACGCCATGCGCGGATTGGCGGACGTGGACCGGCCAGCTTTGGGCATCCCCACCGAGGAGGCGTACGTCGCCAAATACTGCGAGCGCGTCGGGATCGCGGGCATTCCCATTTGGAAGTTCTGCCTGGCGTTCTCATTCTTCCGCCTGGCGGCGATCGTGCAGGGCGTCAAGAAGCGCGGGCTGGAGGGCAATGCGTCCAACCCCGAGAAGGCGCGCAAGTCCGGCGAGATGGTGCCGATCCTGGCGCGGATGGGGGCGGGGGTGATTTGAGGGGGCGTCTCCGGGCGCGAGACTTGGTTCGCGTCCCGCGGAGCCTGCGGGCACGTCGCGGGTCACGTGCGACCGGCGGACATGCGATCAACGCCGAGCACCTCATTGTTTCACGTGAAGCATCGAGGTGCTCGCCGTAGTCTTGTTGTGCAGCGCGAGTTGAGCGGCTCCTGTCCGTGAGCCTCGGCGCCGATCAGAACCTGATGGTTAGGCCGCCGCCGCACGATGCCCCGCCTTTGAAGTCGGTCTTGCAATCCAATGTGAATTCGCCGCTTGCCCGCGGTGCCGGGCCGGCGCCCGCGTGCTTGGCAGTCACGCCGAGGTCGGTGATCATTTTGGCGAAGGCATCGTCGTCGATCAACTCTTTGAGCTGGCGGCGCATCCCGCCGATATCGCCGATGTCGCATTTCGGCAGCATGATCTTGCACTCGAAATTCTCGAACGTGGCCATGTCATTTCTCCTTCGTCATGAAAATCGGCCTTGCAAACCGCTGCTGATCGCCGAGCAGGCCTGGGTGCTGCGGAAACCGCACCGCGACCAAGGGCGAGACGTGATTGATCAACGCGTCCGCCGTCAGCTGGCTGTCTTGGCGCAATGCCCGGGTCGCGTGATATGTGAAGGCACCGTGCCGCTGACTGTCATCCATTTGCGCGTCCCAGGCCGATTCCTCCTGTCGCGCCGCGGCGATGATCAGCCGGGGTACGGAGCTCTCCGCCTTTTCCAGGCTGGCGATGCGGCGCACCGGCATCGGCACCGTCGCGGAGCGCGACGCAACGTCGGGAGGTGCCTCCCAACAGCGCGGCAGCGGGCGATTGCCATTGACATCAAAGATCGAACGCAGCATGCCGCCGGAGTGGCAGGTGTCGAAGATGAACGTGATCTTGCAGCTTGTTCCACCGACGCTTGATCGATCGGCGATATCGGCAAGGTCGTCGTCGTAGATGAGATAGCTGTCGATGTCGCCGATGGGCGGCGGGTAGGTGACGAGCGCCTCGTCCAAGTTGTCGTCCAGATCGCCCGTATCACTCTGGCGCCGCCGCACCCGCGCACCGTGCCCGGCGAAGATGAACACGCGGCGATCGCCGTCTGCGGGATCCGCAAGCAGCCAAGCGAGGCGCGCCTCAATATCGGTCTTGCTGGCCCGATCGTCCGCGACCAGGCGGACATCGTCGGGAGGAAAGCCGAGCGAGCCGACAAGCAGGCCGCGCCACTCGTTCATGTCGTTGATGCAGCCAGGCAGCGGCTGCTTCAGGCGGCCGTAATCGGAAATCCCCACGACCAACGCACGATCCATAATCCGCACACCCAACCGCTAAAAGTAACGCGCCATATTATCCTACAAAATTGATGAGTCAAACCCCAGAACGCCTGCGGATCGAACTTTTTTGCATGTCGGGTGTCTGGTTCATGGCGCGCCGCTCTCGACAGGTTCGGTGTGTCTAACGGACCGGCCCGCCGGCGACAGGTCGGCGCCGTACTTGCCCGGCGTCAGGTGCTCCGGGTCTTGTGCCACGCCAGTTGCCAAGCCATTCGAGACGTATTAGCTAAGTCTAGCTTAGTCTTGGAGGTCGACCATGCCTACCTATACCGTCCACGCCGCCAAGACCAACCTGTCCAAGCTCATCGAGCGCGCGGAGAAAGGCGAGGAGATCGTCATCGCCCGCGGCAGGAAGCCGGTGGTTCGCCTCGTTCCGATGGGCGTGCCCGCGCATGTGCTGCGCCGCCGGGCCTTCGGCGTCTTCAAGGGCAAGCTCAAGCTGCCGGACTCTTTCTTTTTCGATCCCCTGCCCGAGGAGGAGCTGGAGCTTTGGGGAGGCCGAGAGGACTGATGAGTGCGCTGCTCGATACGCACGCGCTGATCTGGTGGGTGGAAGGCGACGAGCGCGTTACGCCCAGGCTGCGACAGCGACTGGGCGAGCCTGGCGAGGACGTCTATGTCAGCGCCGCCAGCGCCTGGGAGATCGCCACCAAGACCCGCATCGGCAAGCTCAGGACGCCGAAGGTCCTGCTGCAGGATTTCGTGGAGGCGATCGAGATGCTGGGCTTCCTGCCGCTGCCGATCAGCCTGCGGCATGGCTACGAAGCCGGCCGGCTGCTCGGCGCCCACCGCGACCCGTTCGACCGCGTGCTGGCGGCGCAGGCACGCGCGGAGGGGCTGGCGCTGGTGAGTTGCGATCCTGCGTTCGAGGCGTTGGGCGTGAAGACGCTCTGGTGATGCGTGGCTTGGGTCCGCTTGTCTCCGACGCAGCCGCATCGGCATGAGCAGCGCCGATCCGCGCGCGTGGCGCTCAGTCAGGCGCGCCTCCGCGCCACGCCAGCGCGGACCTGGGTGAGGATGGTCGCCACGGCCACCTTGTAGGCCTCGATCACCGCCGGCGCGTCGCCGTCGCTGCCGGTCCAGTTGAGAGTGAGGCAGAAGGTGACGGGCGTTGCGCCCACGATCATCTGGCCGGCGGTGGCCATGCAGTGAAAGCCGTTCCAGTCGATGCTGCCGCCCTTGAGGTAGGCGGGCGTGTCTGGCGGCACGACCAGCGCGATGGCGTCGGCGAGCCCCAGGATGCGCTTGAACTCGGCGAGCGTCTCGCGTTTGGCGAAGAAGGCGCCCGCGAGCGCGCGTTTGTAGTAGGTCACGAACGTGGCCGCCGTGCCAGCCATGGTCTGCACGTCATTGAGGGCATCGCGCGCCACCGTCTCGCTCTTTCCCGCGAGCATCTGGGCGATGCCTTCGAGCCCCATGTCGACGCCAGCGGGATAGCCGGCGATATAGGAGAAGAAGCGCCGCGTGTTGTCGGGGATGCGCACATCGGCGAGGCCGGCCTCGGCAATGAACGCGCGCACCTTGCCGACGCCGAGGCGCTTCATGGCAACGTCGGTGGCGGTATTGTCGCTGTGGGCGATCATTGCCTCCAGCACGATGCGCGCCGGCGCGCTACCGGTGAGAAACTCGAAGACGCCGCCGCCGGTGGAACGGATCTCGTCGTCGACCGCAAGCTGCTCGTCGAGCGCCAGCCGGCCGGCCTCGACCTCCTTGAGGTAGGCCGCCAGCACGAAGGTCTTGAAGCAACTGCCGCAGAAGAGTGCCGCGTCGGCGCCGTGCGCCACCCGCCAGGGGTCGCCCTGCAGGTCGACATCGATTTGTGCGCTCTTGGTCCCCGGCAGGTCCAAGAACCTCTTGAGGAGGCCGGGCAAGGGGCCGGGGCCGGCCTTTCTCTGCGCGGAGGCCGAGATCGGCAAAGCTGCTGCCGATCCGAGCGCAACTCCCAACTTGATGAACTGACGTCGCTGCACAATCGCTTTCCGTCATGCTAGATTGCGGCCAGCATAGGACGCGCGCGAAGGAGTTGGCGGCCGCGCGGTGGGGATCTTGTGCAACATCGCTAACGGACAGTATCCATCGCCGATCCGCCCCGGCCCTTGCCGCCGGGCCGCTGACGCGGACGGGCGTACAATCGGGGGATCGCAGCATGTGCCTTTACTGTGAAAGCAAGCGCGTCGATCGCCGGGGCCTGCTTCGGCTGGCGGGCCTCGGATTGGCCGCAGCCAGCCTGGCGCTGGCCCCAGGGGCGGCGTCAGCTGCCGCGGGAGCGAAAACCTCGCTGTCGCCGGACCAGGCCCTGGCAGCACTGAAGGACGGGAACGCGCGCTACGTATCCAATCCGCAGGTCTGCGTCGCCGATCTGGCCAAGAGCCGGGCGGGGGTGGCCCGCCACCAGGCGCCGTGGGCGACGATCGTAGGGTGCGCCGACAGCCGCGTGCCGCCGGAGCTGCTGTTTGGCGGCCTGGGTCTCGGCGAGCTGTTTGTTGCCCGCAACGCCGGCAACATGGTGGATACGGCCACCATGGGCACGGTCGAGTACGGGGCGGAGCACCTCGGCACGCCGCTCGTCGTCGTGCTGGGGCACGAGCGCTGCGGTGCGGTCGTGGCGGCCTGCTCGGTGGTGACCAAGAATGCGAGGTTCCCCGGCTCGATCGGCCCCATGGTGGCGCCGATCGTGCCGGCCGCCCGCGCCGTTCGCGGCAAGCTTGGCGATTTCGTCGACAATACGGTGCGCGAAAGCGCCAGGCGCACAGCGCGCCGTCTGGCGAGCGCCAGCTCGATCCTCTCGCACCTGATGAAGGACGGAAAGCTCAAGATCGTGGCTGCCCGCTATGGCCTGGAGGACGGCAAGGTTGAATTTCTCGCGTGAGGGGCGGCCGCCGGCGAGAGATGGTAAGGAACCCCGACAGGAGCCAGGGGTTCAGTGACATGACGCGCCATCGCATCGCCATCGTCGGCCTCGGCATGGCTGTGACGCCGCATGCCAAAAGCCTGTTGGACCTGACCGAGCGCACCGAGGTCGCCTGCGCCATGAGCCCGAGTGCGGCGCGCCGGCAGGCGTTCTCGGCCCGCTTCCCGTTTCCCACGATCGACAGCCTCGCGCCGATCCTCGAGGATCGCGGCATCGGCGTGGCCGCCGTGCTCACCCCGCCCAACACGCATCTGGAGATCGCGGCGGCGCTCGCCCGGGCCGGCAAGCACATCCTGCTCGAGAAGCCGCTCGACATCTCCACCGCGCGCGCCGAGCGGCTGGTCGCCGCCTGCCGCGAGGCGAACGTCGCCCTGGGCGTCGTGCTGCAGCACCGCTTCAAGCCGGCGGCGGAGCGGTTGGCGGCCATGCTGCGGGCGGGCGACCTCGGCCGCATCGTCAATTGCTCGACGAGCATCCGGCTGTGGCGGCCGCAGAGCTACTACGACGAGCCCGGCCGCGGCACCAAGGCGCGCGACGGCGGCGGCGTGCTGCTGACGCAAGGCATCCACACGCTCGATTTGATGCTCAGCCTCGCCGGCCCAGTGGCCGAGGTGCAGGGATTTGCGGTGACCTCGCCGGTGCACCGCATGGAGACGGAGGATCTCGTGTGTGCCGCCGTGCGCTTCGACAGCGGCGCCGTCGGCGTCATCGAGGCGACCACGGCCGCCTATCCGGGCGCGCCGGAGCGCATCGCGCTGATCGGCACCAAGGGGACAGCGGTGCTTGCCGGCACGGCGATTGGGGTGCATTTCCACGACGGCCGGCGCGAGGAGCTGGCGCCCGACGACTCGCCGGGCGGAGCCGGTGCCGACCCGATGGCCTTCCCGCACGACTACCATCTGGGCGTGTGGCGCGACTTCCTCGATGCCCTGGAGGCGGGTCGGCCCCCGCGGGTCTCCGGCGAGCAGGCGCTGGCCGTGCACCGCCTGATCGATGCGCTGCTCGCGGCCGGCGCAACCGGCCGCGCGGTCTCCCCTGCCTAGACCGGCCCGATAGCCGTGTGATTTGCCAGCCGAAGAGCGCCTGCGGGGCAGCTTTGCGCTGCAATAGCTGGAAGTTGCTGTTGAGACTGATCGCATTGTCTGCGACGATGCGCAAAACAAAAATCACGCCACCGCGAACTGGCAACAAGGGAGGACTTTATGAAACGGCTGGTGCTCGGCACGATGTGCCTCGCATTGATGGGCTCGGTGCCGACCGACTTGGCTGTCGCTCAAGTGGTCGATGGTCCCGCCGTCGAATGGCGCCATTCCAACTGGGGCAAGCGGCGCGCCAACACGGAAGGGATCGAGAGGATCGCCGCGATCCTCAAAGAGCGCACCGGCGGTAAGTTCACCATCAAGATCGGATACGGCGAGATGTTCTCCAAGGACAAGGAGAACCTCGACTCCATCAAGCTCGGTGCCATCGAGATGGCCGACATGTGCAACTTCTACCATCCGGGCAAGAACCCCTCCTGGATGGTGTTCTCGCTGC
>Ga0247727_10003086_pt1 | contig 37326 bp, 19 predicted proteins | sample WisWelCaveWW1625_FD_202498 | JGI IMG/M metagenome (GOLD analysis project Ga0247727, IMG submission 202498) | Biofilm microbial communities from Wishing Well Cave, Virginia, United States - WW16-25 | ecosystem: Environmental > Aquatic > Deep subsurface > Groundwater > Cave microbial mat | place...
TTTTCAAGAGAAGGGGATAAAGGGGATGAGTTGCTGTGATGTGTGAACAAAAAAGATTCTTGTTCTCATTAGCCCGATACCTATCGAGTTAATCAGAGTTTGATAATAGAGTGGAGAGGAGGTGCTTCGGCGTTTCGTCGATAAAGTTTTGAAGATTAGTCAAAAGGCATCAAAACCATTGACCAAAGGAGGATCAAGAGATGAATCGCTCGTTCGTTAAAAGTTTTGCCTGCGGGATGACCCTGCTGTTCATGGTTATCCTGTTGAGTCCGCCGGTGGATGCTCAAACCATCAATGTGAGGATGCGTTTGAATACCTCTACCAACCGTGATACACTCACGACGCGCCATGCCGTGCAGATTCGTGGAGAAGCAACCGGAACCGTCACGCCGGCGATTACCTGGGATCAAAACACCGGTCTCGTCCTGCAAAATGCCGGCGGCGACTATTGGGAAACGACTTTCCAGATGCAAGCCGGAGCAACCATGAGATTCAAGTTCTGGACCGGCTTTACCTCCACGACCGGAACGTTTTTCTGGGATGGTTGGGAAGGGCCGATCAACCCGGCGAATCCGGTTAACAGCGGAGACAATCGTCTTTTCATTGCAGGCAATAATGACACAACACTGGCCCTGCAATTCTATCATGGCATCGAGACCACGCGCGATCAGTATTGGCGGCCTTACGCGGCGAGACCGGATTCTTTCGCCGTCTATTTAAGAGTCAACATGGCGGCCTTTATGGAGACGCAGGATTTCAATCCCGATGCCGGCGACCGGGTTATCGTTCGCGGCTCGCCGCCGTTGGATCCGACCAATACCTGGGGTGTGGACATACCTTTGACGCGAGAAGTCGGCAGCGCAGATGGCGGCGCTTTCTTTTCAGGTTCGGCATATATCGCAAACAGTGCATTCACCGGCGGCAACTTTCAGGAATTTAAATTTGTTTACGTGAAGGGCACGAGCCTCTCCTGGGAAAGTACGCCGAATCGATTTTACACTTACGTCGGGGCCAGTGACACAACGATTCATTGGGTCTATTTCAACAATCAGAAACCGACCGGCGGCAATGTGATCTCGGCGACTTTAACCTGGCAGATGAACACCGATGGTTTGGAAAAACTGGGCGTGTTCGATCGCAGCGTCGGTGATCAGTTAGTCGTTGATGGCGCGAAGGCATGGGACGTTGTGAATGCCATCCCCATGGACTATGTGCCTTTGCTCGGCCTGTGGGTTGGGCAGTCGCCGTTCATCAAAGCGCCTGGCGCAGTTCTCGAGTATAAAACCGTTCTGCTCTGGGATTCATCACGCGTCGATCCTACGAGTCCGAATTACCTCCCCGGTTTGGATTTGACCGCTCCACTTCGTTATTGGGAAGAACCTTCCGTCACCGGAACGGGAAATCGGAACTACACCTACGGCAATCAAACGCAGCAGTTGGTTCCCGGCGATTTGGGATTTGAACATCAATTCTTCAACGGTCTGCCTGAAGAAGGCGTCATCGAAACGCCCATCACTCTCACCTTCAGCATCGACATGACGCCGGCGACGAGCGTGGCCACGAATCCGGCGAATCCGCTTTTCAGGCCGGGCATCGATACCGTGTCGGTTCAGTTCTACGGATGCTTGATGCCGCTCACTCAAGGCGACGGGCTTTACACGAATACGCCGCTGCGATTGGCAGACCCGGATGGCGACCTGGTTTATTCCGGATCGATGAACGTCACTCCGCCCGCGCCCTATGACGTTGGGTTTAGAGTCAATTACACGGCAGGCGCCGGTGTGACGATTCAAAATGGCGGCGGCAACTTGAGAGGGCGCAGCTACTATCAATATGTTCATCCGACCAAGGTCAACCAAGACGGCAGCATCGATTGGCCGTCCGAGTATTCTTTCCCCACACTTGCGTGGATGGACGGTGATTTGACCGTCGAAGATGCACCCAACTTGTTTACACCGACGGCTGTTGATCAATCTGGAAACGGCGGCACGCCGATCACGTTTGCATTGTCGCAGAATTATCCCAACCCTTTTAATCCCGAAACTGTGATTCGTTACCAGGTTGCGGAGAAGTCCCATGTGCAGCTCAACATCTACAATTTGATGGGACAAGTGGTAAGGACTCTTGTCAACGGACAGCAAGGGCAGGGATCATATTCCATTCAGTGGAACGGAAGAGATTTGAGAGGAAACGAAGTTCCGACTGGCGTCTATTTTGTGAAAATGGCCGCCGGTTCCTTTGAGCAATTGCGGAAGATGACGCTCATCCGATAGCTCCAAGTTGTTCCGGACGGTCGCTTCGACAGGTTCAGCGACCGTTATGAAAGAAACTGACACTTCATTCGATTGCGTCAAGAAGTGCCGAGAAGAATCCATAAAGGTGCGGCCCGCCGCCCCGCACTTTTGTGGTGCAACTTTCAAGTTGTACCCAAAGAGAGCAAAAGCGCACGCAAAGGCGCGGAGCCGCAAAGATACGCAAAGTTTTTTGCAGTGAAGGAAAGAATTGTATGCAGTGTGGAGAAAAAAAATTCTTTTGTTTTCCTTCGCGTTACCTTTGCGCCTTTGCGTCTTTGCGTGAAAGGCTTTGCTTTTTTTTCATATTACTCAACGTAGTAGTTTTTTCGGCGGCAAGCGCCCAAACCGACTCCACCGAATTCATCAAAGGTGCTGATGTTTCTTTTATTCCACAAATCGGAGATTTGGGCGGCGTCTATAAAGTCAATAACATTCCTCAAGACCCTCTGAAAATTTTCAAAGATCATGGATTCAATTTTATAAGATTAAAACTCTGGCATTCTCCTGCTGAGAAATATGATAACCTCGAAAAGATTCTCTACATGACGAAGCGAATCAAAGACCGTGATCTCAAATTTCTGTTGAACTTTCATTATTCCGACACCTGGGCCGATCCCGGCAGGCAACGCAAACCCGCGGCGTGGGTGAACGTGCCTTTTCAAGCATTGAAGGATAGCGTTTATCAGTATACAAAAAATGTGATGCGAGCTTTATATGATCAACAAACTTTGCCGGACATGGTGCAAATCGGCAATGAAATAACTCCAGGCATGTTATGGAATGATGGGCGCGTTGGCGGCTCGTTTGATACCCCGCAACAATGGAGCAATCTCGGAGAGTTGATCAAAGCCGGCGTTCGCGGCGTCCGCGAAAGTTGCGACGCAGGCGATTCAGTTCGCATCATGATTCATCTCGATCGCGGCGGCGACAACGCAGCGTGCCGATGGTACTTCGACAATTTGATTTCGGAGGGAGTCGACTTCGACATCATCGGGCTTTCTTATTATCCCTGGTGGCATGGAACATTGAATGCCGTTCGAGCCAATCTTGATGACCTGGTTCTCCGATATGATAAAGACCTCGTCATCGTCGAGACCGCTTATCCGTGGACGCTCCAGTGGGCCGATAGCCGAGGCAACATCGTCGGGAGCGCCGATCAACTGCATTCGGGTTATCCGGCCTCGGTCGATGGGCAAGCTGCGTTCCTTCGCGAGCTGATAAAAATCGTGCGCAACGTTAGAAATGAAAAGGGCAGAGGTTTATTTTACTGGGCGCCGGAGTATATCTCGGTGCAGCCGATTGGGTCGCCGTGGGAAAATAACACTTTGTTTGATTTTTCCGGCAACGTGCTGTCATCGATGGAAGTGTTTCTCGAAGAACCCCCGACGCTTACCCCGATAAATGTGACAATCAAGCTGAACACCGCGACACTCATGGACACGCTTCAGGCGAATCACTTCACACAAATTCGCGGCGAGGTGAGCGGTCTCTCTTCCCCGACTTTGCCCGACGGCAAAAGAGTGACGTGGGAATCCGATTCTCAATTGATATTGGAAAATGCCGGCGGCGATTACTGGGAAACAACTTTTCAAATGTTCCCCGGCGATATTCTTTCTTATAAATTTTGGAGCGGCTTCAACCAAACGCAAGGCACGTTTCAACGCCTCGGCTGGGAAGGACCGATCACTCCGTCAGACGGTCTCACGGGCAATCGACGTGTTCTCGTTGCCGGTGAAAGAGACACCGTCATCAGCGTGCAGTTTTATAATTCAACCGGAGAATCCAAAGAGCAATACTGGCAGCCTTTTCAAATAAAACAAGACTCCGTCGCCATTTACTTTCGGGTGAACATGGCGAAAGCAACGGCCTCCGGACGATTCGACAAAAATATTAATGGCCCGGTGACGGTTCGCGGCGATGCCGTGGCTTCAGGCGGAAGCCTTGATTGGAACATCTCAAAGGTTCAGCTTCAACGCGAAGAATTTAGCGTGAGCAGCGGTTCGTTTTGGTCTGGTGTCTGTTATGTTTCAAAGATGGCGATGCAAGCCGGAAATATTCTGGAGTACAAATTTTTTATCGAGAACGATAGTCAGAATGGCTGGGAAAATAACATCTCGAATCGCAAACTAACTTTTACCCAAACTTTTTCCGAGGCTCGAACTGACACGACAATTCACTGGACGTACTTTGATGAACTTGATTTTGTGAGCGGCGTCGATGACGCTGAACAAGACACCCCCTCTTCATTCCAGCTAAAACAGAATTATCCAAATCCGTTCAACAACCAAACGCGGATCAGTTATTTCATCGACAAAGTGACGTTTGTCAAGTTGGTGGTTTATGATATTCAAGGCAGAGTGATTGGAACTCTTGTGCAAGAAGCTCAGCCTGTTGGCGAATACTCTGTAACGTGGAATGTTCAACAGAGAGATGGAGCTTTCGTCGCAACAGGGCTTTATTTTATCCGGCTCGAAACCGGCAAAGGCGTTGAAACGCGCAAGGCGCTTTTGTTGAAATAAACGTGACGCGACTTTCAAGTCGCGACAGCCGGAATTAAACAAGCTTTACAAAAAAAAATTGTCAGCGGATAGATGAACCCAACGGACAAAACTCTTACAGTTGTGGTCATCTATTCGTTGGCGACAAAAATTTTCAAAATATTATTCTGATGTTGATTCTTAATCATCTTGCCATAAAATAATTTTGCCTTTTGAGGAGACGAAGATACAATGAAGAAAACCAGACTCGTCATTTTTGCTTTTATCATTCTGATCACAACCAACTGCTTCGCCCAAAATAACCAGCCAGCCTTCATCAAGGGCGCTGATGTTTCCTTTCTGGCGGAAATCGAAGACATGGGCGGCACATTTTATGAAGATAGCACAAGCAAGGATGCACTTGATATTTTCAAGGCCCATGGCTTCAACTATGTTCGTTTGAAGATTTGGCACACGCCGCGCAAAAGCTACAACAATCTTGAAAAGGTTTTGCTGATGGCACAGCGGGCAAAGGCCAAAGGATTTCGCTTTCTGCTCAATTTTCATTATTCGGATTGGTGGGCTGATCCTCAGAAACAAATCAAGCCCGCGGCATGGAAAGATCTCATATTCGACGTTTTGAAAGACAGCGTCGCGCAATATACTCGCAATGTGGTCACGACTCTCAAGCGCAACAATACGCTTCCCGATATGGTGCAAATCGGAAATGAAATTACCCCCGGCATGCTTTGGGATGACGGCAAGGTGGGAGGTGAGTTTGACACCGAAGAGCACTGGCGCAAGTTCGCGGAGTTGATCAATAGCGGCATCACCGGTGTGCAGAGCAGCCTCGACTCGACGGAGAAAGTGCAGATCATGGTTCACATCGACCGCGGCGGCGATAACCAAGGCACGCGGTGGTTTTTTGACAATCTGCTGGCGCAGGGCGTGAAGTTCGACATCATCGGGTTGTCATATTATCCGAAATGGCATGGAACGTTTGATGACCTGAAAAAAAACCTGCACGACATTTCGTCTCGCTACCCGCACGACATCGTTGTCGTCGAAACCGGCTACCCGTGGACTTTGGAGTGGACCGAAAGAGAAGGCTTCGATCGCGACCGCAATATTTTTGGTCAGCAGAGCGATCTCCATCCCGGCTATGCCGCGAGCGTCGCCGGACAAAAAGCCTTTCTGCAAGATTTGATTCGGATCATCAAGGAAACACCAAATCAAAAAGGAAGAGGCCTGTTTTACTGGGAGCCGGAATGGATTTCCGTGAACGGTCTTGGTTCGCATTGGGAAAATGTCGCGCTGTTCAATTTCAAAGGAGAAGCGCTGGAATCGATAAAGGCTTTTGAAGATAAATGATGGCAACGATCTTTCATGCAAGTTGAAAACAGAGGTACTTCTTCAAAACTTAAAGCCCACAGAAAAATAAATCCCACTGAATTGAAATAAATATGGTTGCCACGCGGATTAAGAAACCACACGGATTAGATTTGGCTTTTCGTCGGTGTGGTTTTTTAATCTGTGTGGGAGCAGTTGATTTTCTGTGGGATTTCGTTTCTGTGGGCGAAATGCTTTCAGTTTTTTGAGGTCGATCGGCTATTCACATATCTCTATAAAAGGGCTTGAGAGATGACTTCGCATAATATTCATTTCATTTTCCGTATCATGTTCGCTGCTGTTGTGTCCTTGTGTGCTTGTGTGTACACGACTGAAAAGAACAACGGCGCGCCATTCAGAAGAGACATTAATTTTAACGACGACTGGAAATTCAAACGCTGCGAATCTTCAGAAAATACGCTTGAGACATTCAAAGAAATTGATTATAATGACGCGGCCTGGGAAAAGGTTGCGCTGCCTCATACGCCGCGGATCGAGCCGCTGGTGGTAAATGATCAATGGCAGGGCATCTGCTGGTATCGAAAAGAATTTGCTTTGGAGAGCGCACACAAAGGAAAGAAAATATTCATCGAATTCGAAGCCGCCATGCAAATCGCCGAAATCTGGATTAACGGGAAGCATAAAACAAATCACTATGGGGGATACCTGCCGTTTTCCATCGACATCACCGGTGATATTTTTTTTGACAAACAGAATCTACTTGCCGTCAGATTGGACAATCGCGATAATCCTGAAGTGCCCCCCGGAAAGCCGCTGAAAGATTTGGACTTCAACATGTACGGTGGCTTGTATCGCAATGTGAAAATGCACATTCTCGACAAGCTGTACATGACGGATGCCGTCCATGCCGACAAAGTTGCGGGTGGCGGCATTTTTGTTCAATACCCCGTCGTTGAAAAAGATCGCGCGCAGGTTCGGGTGCAGACGCACGTTATCAACGAAGATGACGAATTAAGAAAATTCAAGGTGGTCTCAAGATTGTTAGACGGCAACAAATTGATTGCTGAAAAAACAAGCGAGATGGAGAGCCTTGCCTCGTCGGAAGACAAGCATCTCGTCCAGACTATCGATGTTCAAGCCCCGAAGTTGTGGCGCCCCGATTCTCCTCATTTGTATAAACTGCACTCGGTTATTCTGCAAGATGACAAAATCGTTGATGAAGTCGAAACGCGAATCGGCATAAGGCATATTTCATTCAGCGCCGCGAACGGATTCATGATCAACGGCGAGAAATTTTATTTGCGCGGCACCAATCGCCATCAAGAGTATCCATACATCGGCTACGCATTGCCGGACAATGCGCATTATCGCGACGCTTTGAAAATCAAACAAGCAGGTTTTGATTTCGTCCGCCTGTCGCATTATCCACACGCCGAAGCATTCATGACCGCTTGTGATGAGTTGGGAATTTTGGTGATGGATTCCATTCCCGGCTGGCAATTTTTTGGAAACGATCTGTTCCAACAAAGAAGCCTCCAGGACTGTCGCGAGATGATCCGCCGCGACCGCAACCATCCGAGCGTCATCCTCTGGGAAGTTTCTTTGAATGAATCGGATATGAGCAAAGCTTTCATGGAAAAAACTCACAGCATTGCTCATGAAGAATATCCGGGCGATCAGTGCTACACCTGCGGTTGGCAGGATTATGCTTACGACGTTTTCATTCCGGCGCGTCAACATGCGAAACCTCTCGATTATTGGAAAAAATACAATAAGAATAAACCCATCTTCATCGCTGAATACGGCGACTGGGAATATTACGCGCAAGACGCCGGCTTCAATCAAACCGAGTTCAAAAATTTGTCGCCGGAAGAGAGAACATCTCGACAACTTCGGGGTCATGGCGAAAAACGGTTGCTGCAACAAGCGCTCAATTATCAAGAAGCGTTCAATGATAATTTAGCTTCACCGGCAGTGGGCTGCGCCAATTGGTTGATCTTCGATTACAATCGCGGCTACGCGGATGATATCGAAGCTTCGGGAATCATGGACATCTTCAGAATCCCTAAATTCGCTTATTACTTTTATAAGAGCCAAAGGCCGGCGCAGAAACTGACAAATCACTCTACACAGCCAGGCCCGGTGTTGCACATTGCAAATTACTGGACGGAAAATTCCGATCTCGATGTGAAAGTTTATAGCAATTGCCAAAGAGTTTCACTTTTGCTCAACGGAAAGGAGATTGCTGTTCAGAATCCCGACCGCGATGTCTATTCAAGCAACTTGACGCATCCGCCTTTCACTTTTAAGGTTGATAAATTCCAAATAGGAGAGATCGAAGCGATTGGTTTCATCGATGGCAAACAAGTAGCTTCACATAAAGCGAGAACACCGTCGAAAACGCTGGGCCTTCGATTGAGCGCCGACCTGAGCGGCATTGAACCCGAAGTCGGCGAGAAAGATGTCTTCTTCATCTATGCTTCTATCGTCGATGAAAACGGGACGATAATTCCGACAGCAGCGAACTCGGTCACGTTCGAATTGAGCGGCCCTGCTCGATTGATCGGTCAAAATCCGATGGATGCAGAAGCGGGCATTGCCTCCATTCTTGTTGAAACACAGGGGCAAGCAGGCATTGTTGAGATTGGTGCGCACTGCTCTGATTTGGCTGCTGCAGCTAAAATTCGAATCACCGACTGAAACGAAAATGTGTATTCTTATGAAATAATTTTTATCGAGGAATCATTTTTGCAAAGTACGGGAGGGTGTTTGATGAAATCTATCTCGTAGTCTTGCAATCAAACAGAAAAGCTGGAAGCGTTTCTCTAAAACCACATCGGAGGGGTTGAAAAAGTTTTCGTCGAATTGCTTGCGAAAAAACGCGAACACATTCTGACGACTTGAAAAGGAGAGTTTATGGAGTCGATCCAACTGGCATTTCCAGACTGGCTCATTATTGCGTTGTATTTTGGTTTTGTCCTCGGCATCGGCGCTTACTTGAAGAAGTACACGAAAGATGAGAGCGATTTTTTTCTCGCCGGAAGAAAAAGCACCTCATGGGTTTCGGGGTTGGCGTTTCTCTCCGCAAACCTTGGCGCGCTCGAACTGCTCGGCATGACCGGCAACACCTTTCAGTACGGCATGTATGTGGCGCACTTTTATTGGATCGGCGCCATTCCCGCCATGTTATTCCTCGCCATCTACATGATGCCTTTTTATTACAGCAGCAGGATCAACTCAATCCCCGGCTACTTGAAGCTTCGGTTTGATGAAAAAACGCGGGTGCTGAACGCCATCTCCTTCGGCGTCATGACCGTGCTTGTATCGGGCATCAACCTCTACGCCATGGCGTTGGTCTTACACACGTTTCTTGGATGGAATTGGGACGCCAGCATATGGGTTTCGGCAGCGACGGTGGCCGCTTATGTCACGATGAGCGGCATGCTCTCGGCGATGTTTACGGAGATTATTCAATTCTTCCTGATCTGGTTCGGTCTATTTCTCGTGGCCGTTTTGGGCATCATCGAAATCGGCGGCATAGATGAAGTGTTTGCCAGAGTTCCGACGGCATACTCGGCGCTGTGGTCAACATCTGCAAACGCCGCGGACAATGGCATGCTTGTCACCTGGAGCGGAATAGTTCTTGGCTTGGGTTTCGTTCTCTCGTTCGGATATTGGACGACGGATTTCTTGGTGGTGCAGAGAGCCTTGGTGGCGAAAGATCTACGCGCGGCGCGACAGACACCGATTCTCGCATCGTTTTTCAAAATGGCTGTTCCCTTTCTCGTCATCATTCCTGGACTGATCGCGTACATCCTCGCCAACGATCCCACAAGCGGATTTTCTCTTTTGCAAGACGGTGGCGTAACGAACTACGATTCCGCTTTGCCTCTGCTCGTGGCGCGCTATTACCCGACGGGACTTGTCGGGCTGGGCATCACCGCATTGCTCGCGGGTTTCATGGCGGGACAGGCAGGCAACATCAGCGCATTTAATACCGTCTGGACGTACGACATTTATCGATCGCTCTTCAAAAAGGATGCGTCGAGCGCGCATCTGATGTGGATGGGACGCGTCGCAACCATTGCCGGCATCTTGATCAGCATCGTCACGGCATATTGGGCGAAGACTTTTCCCAGCATCATGGATTACATGCAAGCGATCTTTTCGTGGGTCAATGCCCCGCTGTTCGCCACGATGCTGTTGGGAATGTTTGTCCGGTGGATTACACCGAACGGCGCCTTCTGGGGATTGCTCGCCGGCATGGGTTCTTCCTTTACGCTTTTCCTTGCGGTGAAATTCAACTGGATAGAAAAGAGCGTCATCACACTCTCCAGTGTCTCGAGCGATATGGCGGCGAATTTTTGGCGCGCTTGGTGGGCATGGCTCATCTGTTTCGGCGTGACGATTGCCGTCAGCTTTGTCACGAAGCGCAAACCCGACGAAGAGCTTGTCGGCCTCGTCAAAGGATTGACCAAAGAAGCGGCTACTGACAATGTGCCGTGGGTGAAGACGTCCGAGTTCTACGCCGTTCTTTCACTCGTGGTTTTGATCGTTCTCAACATCTACTTTTGGTAGAGAGGAAAAATCTTATGAAACCAATTTGGTATTTTGTCGGCTTGATCCTTCTGTCGATGGGTGCAGTTGTGTTGGCGTCGGGTTTATATCGTCTCGTTGTTCCATCGACCGCCCAGACCGTTCTTCAAGAATTGCGTCCGGATATTTGGTGGGGCGCGATCATGATTCTTGCGGGCGGCATTTTTTTCTTTACCAATAGAAAACCGGTCAGCGAGTAGGTCATGAATATTTCCACTCCCGCTAAACAGCGATTCATCGAAGATGCATTCGCTAAAAAGTTCGGCGACCGGAAGGACAAGATTGTCGTGCGCTCTCCAGGGAGAATCAATCTCATCGGCGAGCATACGGATTACAATGAAGGCTTTGTTCTTCCGGGAGCGATAGATAAGGGCGTCTGGTTTGCCATCGCGCCGCGCGACGACAACGAGTTCCATTTTTTCGCTGGTGACATGCAGGATGAATTCGCCTGTTCGTTGTCGTCGTTGCAGAAATCCGAAAAGGGTTGGCCGAATTATCTCATGGGGGTGATCGAGCAAATTGTGAGAAGAGGGCGGGAGTTGCGCGGATGTGATGTCGTGTTTGGCGGTGATATTCCCATCGGCGCGGGTCTCTCCTCATCGGCAGCGGTTGAAGCCGGATTCGCATTTGCCCTGAACACGATTTTTTCACTCGGGTTTGATAAACTTGAACTCGTGAAAATCTCGCAGAAAGCCGAAAATGAATTCGTCGGTGTGCAGTGCGGCATCATGGATCAGTTCATCAACATTTTTGGTCAGGAAAAGAAAGTGTTGAGGCTGGATTGCCGAATGTTGGAATACGAATATTTTCCATTTGAGCGTGACGATCTTTGTTTTGTGTTGTGCGACACCGGTGTCCGAAGAAAATTGGCTTCTTCGGAATACAATGTCCGCCGCAGCCAATGCGAAGCGGGAGTGGCTGCGCTTCGAGAACACGATGCGAGTCTGAAAAGCCTGCGTGATGTGAAACTGGAATTTCTTGAAGAGCACAAGAACGAGCTTGATCCGATCGTTTACAAGCGCTGCGCTTACGTTGTTCGGGAAAACGCCAGAGTTGGGTCAACGTGTGAAGCACTCCTCAGTGGCGATCTGCACTCCTTCGGCGAGTTGATGTATCAATCACACGCCGGGCTGCGAGATGAATACGAAGTGAGCTGCAGCGAGCTTGATGTTCTCGTCGACATCGCTTCACATGTTTCGGGCGTGCTCGGCGCACGCATGGTCGGAGCAGGCTTTGGAGGCTGCACGCTCAATCTTGTTGAAAAAGAACATCGCGAGGAATTCACCCAAACCGTTCGGCGTGAATACAAAAGAGCGACAGGCAACGATGCGATGACGTACGTCGTGCAGATTCAAGCGGGAACCGGGCTTGTGTGAGATTCTCCGTGGCGCGACTTTTAAGTCGCGCGAAGAATGATCGATGAGTGCGTAGGCGCCAAGCCGAGGATTTTCGCACCACCGCAACTCATCCCCCTGCCCCCTACTCTTCTTAAGAGAAGGGGATTGAGGAGATGAGTTGCGGTAAAGCCCTGAACCAAATCCCTCTCTAAAAAAATTCGAGATTATGACGGCTGTATCAGAGAAAAACGACAATCTGTTTTTGGAATTCAAATGGCGGGATTTGATCTAACAACACACCCTCATCGCCGGTTTAATATTCTGACCGGCGAATGGTTACTGGTCTCTCCTCATCGAACCAAAAGGCCCTGGCAGGGTAAGATCGAAAGTATCAGAGACGGCCGGCGGGTGCGCTATGATCCGACTTGCTATCTCTGTCCGGGAAACAAGCGGGCGAGCGGCGATGCAAATCCGCAGTATGAAAATACGTTTGTGTTCACAAACGATTTCAGCGCCCTTGTTCCGCATGTTCCCGAGGCTGTGAAGAAGAGCGAAGACCTCGACAAGCTCGGTCGAGCCGATCTGCTCGTCGCCAGCTCAGAATCCGGAACCTGCCGCGTTGTTTGTTTTTCTCCGAATCATGATCTTTCTCTTGCTGAAATGGAGGTCGAAGCGATTCAAGCCGTCGTTGAGGTGTGGGCAAGAGAATATGAAGAACTCGGCGCGATGCCGGGAATCAACCACGTCCAGATTTTTGAAAACAAAGGCGAGCTGATGGGGTGCAGCAATCCGCATCCTCACGGGCAGATTTGGGCGCAGCAATCGATTCCCACGGAACCCGCGAAAGAAATATTTCACTTGGAGGAACACCTGCGTGCCCACCGCTCGTGCCTGCTGTGCGATTACCTTGCTCTCGAATTACAAGAGCAGGAGCGAGTTGTCTTCGTGAATGATGATTTTGTGGTGATCGCACCTTTCTGGGCGGTCTGGCCTTTTGAAACGATCATTATTCCAAGGCGGCATGTCTCGTCCATCAACAAGCTGAGTGTGAATGAAAAAAAATCATTCGCCGATGCCATCAAACGACTGACGACGAGATACGACAATCTTTTTCAAATATCGTTTCCCTATTCCGCCGGGCTTCACCAATCTCCGACCGACGAAAGAGAGCATGAAGAATTTCATGCCCACATGCATTTCTATCCGCCATTGCTGCGCTCGGCAAGCATCAAAAAATTCATGGTCGGATATGAAATGCTCGCCAACCCCCAGCGCGACATAACCGCAGAGTCAAGCGCGGGGCAATTGAGAAGTCTTGCCGATGTGCATTACCGGGAAAAATCAAAATAACATATTTTAAAATCGCATCTATAAACATCCTGAACCTGTAAAAACAAGTTCTCTACACAAACCTCAGCTTCATATTCACAATCTCCGGCGTATTGCCAAGTCGCAGGGGCGGACCCCACGTTCCAACACCGCATGAGACGTAAACATGCGTGTCGCCTTTTTTCTTGTAACCCCAGCTCACCTCATAAATTTTCCGGGTGATATAATTGAACGGCCAAAGTTGCCCGTGATGCGTGTGGCCGGAGAATTGTAAATCAATGCCGTTGTTCTCGGCCTCGTGCAATCCGAACGGTTGGTGATCCATGAGAATGATCGGGAAACTTTTGTCAACGCCGTTCAAGATTTCCTGCAAAGATTTTCGTTGCCAGCCGCCGAAGCGATTGGCGCTCAAATCTTCCCTGCCGACAATATACATGCTGCCGTTCACTTTCATTGCAGCGTCTCTAAGCACAGTAATGCCGTGCTCGGTGAGATAACGCACTGCTGCTTCCGCGCCACCGATGTATTCATGATTGCCGGTGACGGCGATTACTCCGTAGCGCGATTTGATGGTGCGCAAAGTCTCGCCAAGATTTTGTTTGATCACCGGAGCCAAATCTTCATCGACGACATCGCCGGGGAGCAGCACGAGATCGGGATCGAGGGCGTTCATCTTTTTCACGATACGCTGAAGTCGAGATTTGCAGATGATCGTGCCGAGGTGAATATCCGAGACCGCGACGATGCTCAATTCCTTCATCGCATGGCTGTTCTTGGAGATTTCCAAATTGAGAGTTTTGATTCGCGGGATGCGCGCGTTCATGTATCCGGCAATGACGATGATCACAACAGAAACACTTGCGATTATAGCCGTAACTTCCTTTGCGCGTTGATAATCGGAAGTGATAAAGTCGGGGAAGAAGGAAATCAAAGAATTCGCCAACCGCAGCACATCAACAGCAAGAATCATCAAAAGAAAATAAACCATTGCGCCAAGCCAGAATGAGCCGATCCAGACCATCGTGCTGCTAAACCACGATAGCGAAACCCGTTCGAGAAACCTTCCGGCGATATAGGAGAGCGATAAAAAGACAAATACTCCGATGAATATCGTCCGCAGCATCGGCTTGTGCATGATGGCCTCATGCCCGCGAATGAAAATGTAAAAATTAATCAAGCTGTGAACCGAAAGTACGATAGAAAAAAAGATGATGAAGTCTCGTTTACGCATTCAGTTTGGCTCCATATCGTTGTATGCAAGATTATGAATAGAGTCGATCTTGAAGCGGTCATCGTTTAATTCGAAAATTTTCGCCCCTGTTTAAGTTTTGTGTACGGCAAATGTATTCTACTCCACCTTCGTCTGCAACATCTTTCAAAACTTTTTTTGGCGATTCGCCGAAAAACGTTTTGTTTTTTACTTTTTCATCACAAAACGGCCCGAGCAGTTGCAAAAAATTAACTGCTCATGCCGCTTTTAGCCCTGCTTATTTGAAGAAGCCAAAGGGGGCAGAGGGAAGAGTCGAAGTAGCGCTAACCCGTTTACTTCATAAACCCAAACCGCGAAGTCGCCAAGGACGCTAAGAAAGCCGCAAGGGCAGAGAAAACTGACTGAGTAGTCCTGTATGCCAAAGAAAAGGGCAAATTGAAATACAATCAAAAAAAATTTTGGATCACCTTCGCGGTTTTCTTTATGAATTATTCAGGCTAAATCGCTTAGCTTGACACCTATGGCATTACGCCCCTGAAAATTTCCCCAAACTCGGAATCCGCAAGTTAAAAGCCTTGCAGATACCTAACTAAACCATAATTTTATAAACTGCTACTTTGGCTTGGCAGCAACAGTTATCCTGGATGTTCGCAGGCGTAAAGGAACACGCCCTGCTTTTTCGGTCATGGCTGCATTTTGTCATGCCGCCAAACCGGTTCATTCCTTCCGAGAACGGATTCTCCACAAATTATTTCCATAGAATTGTCACGCGACTCGTCCGCAAATTTTTGACCGGTCGCTGCATGGAAAAAAATCGTTTTCAAAATTCTTTAACATCTTTAACAACTTCGACCGGAGAATTACATGCCTACTGTCGGTAACGCTTTGTTGAAAAAACTATTCCATGAAACTGCCGGTTTTGCCGTATTTTCATCTGTTGTGAGTTCTTGCTTTTTCGCATTCCATCCTCCGTCTGTGCTGGCGCAAGCGCCTCCCCCCGATGTTGGTTATCGTGATTTCAATTTCGGCACAGTGAGCACTTCCGAGCCGACCTCGGAAAAACCGCAGAGCAAGCTTTGGTGGAACGACGGGCTTTGGTGGGGGGGCTTGTGGAATCCAACGGCCAACCGCTATGAGATTCATCGTTTTGATCTTGCCTCGCAAAATTGGATCACCACCGGAACCGCGATCGATATTCGCAGCACGACGAAAGCCGATGCGCTGTGGGATGGACAATACTTGTACGTTGCCTCCATGCGATATGCAGCAACGGCCGGACCCGCGACAGCGACGAATGCCGCCCGGCTTTATCGGTTCAGTTATAACTCTTCGACTAAAATCTACACACTTGATTCCGGCTTCCCGGTGAATATCAATAGCTCGCAATCCGAGGCGTTGGTGCTCGACAAGGATTCCACCGGCAAACTCTGGATCACCTGGGTCGAAGGCGGAAAGGTCATGATCAATCGCTCGACAGCGAACGATCAGACCTGGGGGACGCCGTTTATTCTGCCGGTGCAGGGTAATGACGCAAATTCTGATGATATTTCAACGCTCGTGGCTTTCGGAGGCGGCAAAGTCGGCGTGATGTGGTCGAACCAAAACGACAGCAAGACATATTTTGCAGTGCATAACGATGGGGACGCCGACGATACCTGGCAACCGCGCGAGGCTGCGCTCGAAGATGCCGTGCTTGGCGCAGTCGCCGAAGATCATATCAACCTTAAAGCCGCTGGCGACGGCAGCGGGGCGGTTTACGCAACGACGGTAAGCAATCTCTCCGGCGTGAATCCCGGCATTTTTGTTTTGAAACGCGATGCCGCCGGCGTATGGACACGCAGCACGTTTGCCCCCGCAAACCTCGGCCACACACGGCCGATCCTGGTGATCAATCATGCCGATCAACGAGTGCATGTTTTCGCGCGCAGCACAGAAACCGGCCCGGCAGTATTGTACACGAAAAGCGCTTTGTTAAATGATCTCGTTTTTCCTGCCGGCCTCGGCACACCGATCATTCAAAACGCCATCGATACGAATATCAACAACCCAACTTCAACAAAGCAGGCGTTAAATAATACAACCGGCATGCTCGTGCTTGCCAGCGATAGAACCACGCACTACTATCTTCACAATTTTTTTGATTTCACTGTCGACGGTCCACAAATCACTTCTTTCTCGCCAAGCAGCGGACCGATTGGCACACAGGTGACCATCACCGGAGAAAATTTTTCGAGTGCCACCAAGGCCGCGTTTAACGGCGTGACGGCGGCGAGTTTTACGATTGACTCGGACACCCAACTGCGCGCTACTGTTCCGACCGGCGCCAGCAATGGTGTGATCAGCATTACGAATGCGATAAATACAGGAACGAGTGCAAATGATTATCTGCTTACCGCCCCGCCGGTCGTTTCTTCTTTTGCTCCAAGCAACGGCCCGGCCGGAGCAGAAATAACCATCGTTGGTAATCACTTCGCAAGCACAACGTCCGTGGCGGTTAATGGAACAGAGGCTCTGAATTTTATTGTCGATTCCGACACGCAGCTTCGGGTGATCATTCCCACAGGCGCGACAACCGGAAAGATCAGTGTCACCAATCCAGATGGCGAGGGGTTGAGCGTGACTGATTTTATCGTCACGTTGCCTCCGGAGATTGCTTCCTTCACTCCTGCCAATGCTTTGGTGGGGACGGTAATCACAGTCAGTGGAAATAACTTTGCTGGGGTCAGCGCCGTTGCTTTCAATGGAACATCAGCGAGTTTTAATTTTGATTCGAACACGCAAATTCGCGCCACCCTGCCTTCGGGCGCGACGACTGGAAAAATTTCGATCACGAATTCTGCCGGTGTAGGTTTGAGCGCAACAGATTTTGTCGTTCGCCAGATTTTGAATGTAACTGTCATTGGTTCGGGTACCGTGAGCTTGGATCCGTCGGGCGGCGTTTATGATCAAGGAACTGCCGTGACAGTGACCGCTCTTCCCGCCGAGCATTGGGAGTTTAATGATTGGGATCAAGACCTGGATGGCGCGCCGAATCCCGCAACGCTGGTTATGAATTCAAACAAAAACGTTCGAGCAACGTTCACTGCGATCCCGCAATATACAGTCACGACGAGTATCGTCGGGTCGGGCACGATCACGCTCGACCCTCCCGGCGGCGTTTATTATCGCGACACGATAGTCACGTTGACCTCAACGCCCGACCCCGGTTATGTGTTCAGCGGCTGGAGCGGGGACTTCAAAGGCTGGATGAACATCGAGCAGATCACGATCACTTCGAATAAAAGTTTGACCGCAACTTTTTCGCCGTTGCCGACGCCATTGGCTTCCGGCCTTTTGACGAATGCCAACGAGCTGAGCGTGTTGCCCGCAACCGGCATGCGTTGGGAGCGCATGAAATTTTTTGCCGACTTGCCGAACGGCGCGCCGAATTTGTCTGATCAAGATGATTCAGTGAACGTGAGAATTCTTGCAAAGGCGCTGATCTATGCGCGCACCGGACAGGCCTCTTATCGCAACGACGTCATTGCTGCGTGCATGTCAGCGATCGGCACGGAGCAAGGCGTGGATGGACGCACGCTGGCGCTGGGCCGGGAACTGGTGGCTTACGTTATCGCCGCGGATTTGGTCGGCCTGCCACCTGCAGAAGACGCGACGTTTCGCGCCTGGCTTGGAACTGTATTAACCGAAGTCCTCGAGGATCACACACTGCGATCGGCTCATGAGATTCGCGCCAACAATTGGGGCACGCACTGCGGCGCGAGTCGCGCTGCCATCGCAAGATACTTGGGTGACGCGACCGAGCTTGAACGCACGGCGCGAGTTTTCAAAGGCTGGCTCGGTGATAGAAATACCTACACGGGTTTTTCTTTTGATGAACTGGATTGGCAAGCGAATCCGGCGACGCCGGTCGGCATCAATCCACAAGGCGCGATGCTCGGCGGTCAGTCGGTCGATGGCGTCTTGCCGGACGATCAACGCCGCTCCGGAGGTTTTAGCTGGCCGCCGCCAAAGGAAGATTACGTCTATGGCGCTTTGCAAGGCGCGCTGGTGCAGGCGATTATTTTGCACCGCGCCGGATACGATGTTTGGAATTGGGAAAACCAAGCGCTTCTACGCGCTGTGAAATGGTTATATAATGAAGCGGATTATCCTCCTGACGGCGACGATGAATGGGTCGCCCACATCATCGATCATTATTATGACGAGCATCTTCCGGCGCCATTCCCGGCAAGCCCCGGCAAAAATGCCGGATGGACGGATTGGTTGTACGGCGGGCAATTCTCCTTGACAATGCAAGAAATTGGCGACGGCGATTTCGAAATTCACTCTCTTGGTGAAGATCAAAATGATTTTGTGGATTTGAAAATTTCAGCGATCCCCGACGTTGGCGCGGAATTCATCAATTGGGCTGGAAGTCTTTCCGGCACGGAAAACCCCGACACGCTGAAGATGAATTCCAACAAAAGTGTGACGATAAATTTTTCCGACATTGGAGAATATGTTCTTACCGTGAACAAGGTTGGACAGGGCAATGTGGCGACGAGTCCGCCAAATTTGAGCCATAATCCAGGAACTGTGGTGACGTTGACGGCGCTGCCTGCTTCCGGATTTCAGTTCAGCGGCTGGAGCGGAGATTTGACCGGCTCGACGAACCCCACCACCATTACAATGACGGGTCACAAGACCGTAACGGCGATCTTTACTTCGATTTCGAACCCACAGTACATTCTGACGGTCAACGCCGTTGGCTCAGGAAGTGTGACGCTGAACCCTCCCGGCGGGGTTTATGATTCAGGCACGGTGGTGACGCTCACGGCGAATCCAGCAGCGGGATTTCAATTTACCGGCTGGAGCGGTGATTTAACCGGCTCGACGAATCCGACAACCATCACCATGAGCGCTGCGAAGAGTGTGACTGCGACGTTCACGCCGATTCAATATTCTCTTTCAGTCAACGCGGTTGGCTCAGGAAGTGTGACGCTGAACCCTCCCGGCGGAGTTTATGATTCAGCCACGGTGGTGACTCTCACGGCGAATCCGTCGGCGGGATTTCAATTTACCGGCTGGAGCGGTGATTTGAGCGGCTCGATAAATCCGACAACCATCACCATGAGCGCCGCGAAGAGTGTGACCGCGACATTCACGCCGATTCAATATTCTCTTTCAGTCAACGCGGTTGGCTCAGGGAGTGTGACTTTAAATCCTCCCGGCGGAGTTTATGATTCAGGAACGGTTGTTACACTCACAGCGAATCCGTCTGCGGGATTTCAATTCACCGGCTGGAGCGGTGATTTAACCGGCTCGACAAATCCGACAACGATCACCATGAGTGCTGCGAAGAGTGTGACCGCGACATTCACGCCGATTCAATATTCTCTTTCAGCCAACGCCGTTGGCTCAGGAAGTGTGACGCTGAATCCTCCCGGCGGAGTTTATGATTCGGGCACGGTGGTGACACTCACGGCGAATCCGTCAGCAGAATTTCAATTCACCGGCTGGAGCGGTGATTTGTCTGGCTCGACGAATCCCGCAACGATCACGATGAATTCGAACAGATCGGTTACCGCGACGTTCACTCCATTGCCGCCAACGCAATTTATTTTGACGACAAATGTGGCTGGCTCGGGAAGTGTGACGCTCAATCCTCCCGGCGGAGTTTATGATTCAGGCACAGTGGTGACTCTTACGGCAAATCCAGCAGCGGGATTTCAATTCACCGGCTGGAGCGGTGATTTGTCTGGCTCGACGAATCCCACAACGATCACGATGAATTCGAACAGATCGGTTACCGCGACGTTCACTCCATTGCCGCCAACGCAATTTACTTTGACGACAAATGCGGTTGGCTCAGGAAGCGTGAGTTTAAATCCTCCCGGCGGAGTTTATGATTCAGGAACGGTGGTGACTCTCACGGCGAATCCGTCTGCGGGATTTCAATTTACTGGCTGGAGCGGTGATTTAACCGGCTCGACGAATCCGACAACCATCACCATGAGTGCCGCGAAGAGTGTGACCGCGACGTTCACGCCGATTCAATATTCTCTTTCAGTCAACGCCGTTGGCTCAGGAAGTGTGACGCTGAATCCTCCCGGCGGAATTTATGATTCAGGAACGGTTGTGACTCTTACAGCAAATCCAGCAGCGGGATTTCAATTTACCGGCTGGAGCGGTGATTTGAGCGGCTCGACGAATCCGACAACCATCACCATGAGTGCTGCGAAGAGTGTGACCGCGACATTCACGCCGATTCAATATTCTCTTTCAGTCAACGCCGTTGGCTCAGGAAGTGTGACGCTGAATCCTCCCGGCGGAATTTATGATTCAGGAACGGTTGTGACGCTCACGGCGAATCCGTCGGCGGGATTTCAATTCACCGGCTGGAGCGGTGATTTAACCGGCTCGACGAATCCGACGACCATCACCATGAGTGCCGCGAAGAGTGTGACCGCGACGTTCACGCCGATTCAATATTCTCTTTCAGTCAACGCGGTTGGCTCAGGAAGTGTGACTTTGAATCCTCCCGGTGGAGTTTATGATACTGGCACAGTTGTGACGCTCACGGCGAATCCAGCTGCGGGATTTCAATTTACCAGCTGGAGCGGCGATTTGACCGGTTCGACGAATCCAACGACAATCACGATGGACGCAAACAAGAGCGCGACTGCGACATTCACCCCAATCGGTGGCAGCGCGATAGTTACGCATGAAGAAACTAAAACCGGAGGCTCGTCCAACTCCACAACCGCGATGACTTCAGCGAGTGTGACCGGTGTAAGTGGACATCTTTATCTCGCGGCGATTTCAAGCAGGCCACGAGTCACGGTGACTTCAGTATCCGGTTTGGGATTGACCTGGACATTGGTGAAGGCGCAATGCTCCGGAAGAAATCTCACAGGCATTGAATTATGGATCGCGCAAGGCTCACCGAGTGGCGATGGAACAGTGATCGCAACCTTGTCTTCCGCGCCGAAAAATGCAGCGATCACTGTATCGCGATACTCAGGGGTTGCATCGGTGAATCCGGTAGGCAATATTGTTTCGGCAAATAGTAAGGGAGTAAACGGCGCCTGTTCGGGTGGAAAGGATGGCAAAACTTATTCATTTAATCTTGCAACGACTGTGAACGGCGCCGTTGTGTATGGTTCCGTGACCATGCGCAATCGAACCCACACCCCGGGCGCAGGCTATACTGAGCGAGCTGAAATCATCCAAGGCACGGTTACCGGTGACATGGCTTCGGTTGCGGTGGAAGATAAAACGGTTTCTGCGCCTGCGTCTGTTGCAGTGAACGGCACGTTCAATGCAACGGCTGATTGGGCTGCGGTGGCAGTTGAGATCAAGCCGCAAACCGGCGGCGCGCCAACGCAATTTTCTTTGAGCGTAAGCTCGAACGGATCTGGCAGCGTCTCCCTGAATCCGCCGGGCGGAGTTTATGATCCAGGCACAGTTGTGACTCTCACGGCGAATCCGGCAGTGGGATTTCAATTTACAGGCTGGAGCGGCGATTTGACCGGCGTGACGAATCCGGCGACGATCACGATGAATTCAAACAAGTCGGTCACCGCGACGTTTACCGAAACAGCCGCTTCGCAATTTACATTGACGGCAAACACAAGTGGATCGGGAAGTGTGACGCTCAATCCTCCCGGTGGAGTTTATGATACTGGCGCAGTTGTGACTCTCACGGCGAATCCAGCAGTGGGATTTCAATTTACAGGCTGGAGCGGCGATCTGAGCGGCGTTACGAATCCCACGACGATGACGATGAACGCCAACAAGTCCGTCACCGCGACATTCACACCGATCGGTGGCGGGGGGGGCGCTGTAACACATGAAGAGACTAAAACCGGCGGCTCATCAAGCTCGAATGTTGTTGCGACTTCAGCAGTTCTAAACGGCGTGAGCGGCAATCTTTATCTTGCATCGATTGCCAGCAGACCGCGCGTTGCAGTTGCTTCCGTGTCAGGCTTGGGTTTGAATTGGACATTGGTGAAGGCGCAATGCTCCGGACGAAATGCTACGGGCGTCGAGTTGTGGATGGCGCAAGGAACGCCGACCGGCAGCGGCGCGGTCACCGCGACATTTTCTTCGACGACGACGAATGCGGTGATTGCCGTGTCGCGATATTCCGGCATCGCCGCAGCGAATCCGGTTGGTAACATTGTTTCCGGCAACACCACTGGAACGAACGGCGCGTGTTCCGGCGGCACGGACAACAGCGCTTATTCATTTAATCTGCCGGTGACTATGAATGGCGCAATAGCATATAGCGCAGCAACGATGCGCAGCCGAACGCACACGCCCGGCGCGGGCTACACAGAAGAAGCGGAGCTTTTGCAAGGCAGCGGCGGCGATGCCGCTTCAATCGCCGTTGAGGATAAGAGTGTAGCTTCGGCGGCAACGGTGACGGTCAACGGTACGTTCAGCGGAAGCATCGATTGGGCGGTTGTGACGGTCGAGATCAAACCGCAGGCAGCAGCGACCATCGCCGATCAAAATACAATGACCGATGAGAAAAACACCGCAGTACAATCCGGACCGATCGATGAATTCAGTTTGGAGCAGAATTATCCGAATCCATTTAATGCCGGGAGCACGATCGAGTATGCGCTGCCAGCGGAAGCCATGGTTCGCTTGCGAATTTATAATACGTTCGGACAATTGGTTCGCACGCTGGTTGATGAAACGCAGCAAATGGGCCGATACAGAATCATCTGGAATGGAAGAGATGATGTGAGCGGGGAAGTGGGCGCCGGTGTTTATTTGCTTCGCCTTGAGGTCGGATCACAAACATTGATGCGCAAGATGACGATGATCAAATAAGATTAAAGCGTAAAACGTAATTCGTAAGATTACGTCTTACGCATTACGAATTACGTAGCAAATTGGAGACTGGCGCGCGTCCTCCGCACCTCACAGTGGGGCCATTTTTCAAGGAGATTTTCGATGAACGACTTATTAAGGATGAAAAGCATTGCTGCCATTATTCTGATGGTTGCAGTGAATGGCCTGTTCTTTTTTTGCACATCGGCAATCGCCCAAGATGCCGTCCTTACTTTTTCGGTGATGGGCGATGTGCCTTACAGCTCCTCTGGCGATGCGACTTTGCAGAAACAAATCACCGATCACAACAAGTACAGCCCGTCGGAATTCATGGTGCATGTCGGCGACATCAAGCCCGGCGGCGGCGGCTGTCCGGAATCGGTTTATCAAAAAGTGGCGGGCTATTTGTTGAATCTCAAAGTGCCTACCCTCATCATTCCCGGCGATAATGAATGGACCGGTTGCAGCAATTGGGATCAGGCGTGGAGCTTCTGGGAAACCCACTTCATGAGCTTCGAGCAGAATTTCTGCTGCGCTCCGTCTGTTGATCGACAAAATGTTCGTCCGGAAAATTTTGCCTGGATCAAAAAAGGCGTGTTGCTCATCGGCATCAACATGCCCGGCGGCAACAAGAAAAATCCGTCGCTGTGGGATCAACGTCTGCAAGAAAATGCTGATTGGGTCGTTCAGCAATTACAGGATCACGTCGGCGAAGTACGCGGCGCCGTCATTTTTGCCCACTCCATGAAGAGAACCCAAGACCCGATTTTCTTCGATCAATTCCAACCGGCTGCAGCCGCTTTTGCTAAGCCCATTCTTTATATTCACGGCAATGACCATAGTTGGAAAACGGACAAGCCTTTTCCTCAGCAAAATATTACGCGAGTCTGCGTCGATGAAGGCGGCAAGGCGCTGCCGGTGCAAGTCACGGTCACGCTGAATACACAAAGCATGTTCTCGTTCAATCGGGTGCCGTGGAACTCGAATAGCCAGCCGATCAACTACGATCCGTGCGCCGAGCCCGGCCCGGACATCACGGTCAATCCGATCACGCATGATTACGGAGATGTGCAAGTAGGAGGCAATGCCACGAAAGTCATCAAAATTACAAATAGCGGAAATGAGAATTTGCAGGTCACCGGTGTTTCACTGACAGGCGGCGATGCAAGTGAATTCAACATCGAAGACGCCAGCGCGTTTACTTTGACGCCATCGGCCAGCAGAGATGTTGTAGTGAATTTCGCGCCGACTTCGGAGAGTTCAAAGAGCGCAGCTCTGCTTTTAGCAAGCAACGATCCAGACGAGAATCCGTTCATCGTGAATCTGGCTGGAACGGGAGTCGTTTTCGATCCACCGGTCATCACCAGCTTCACACCGGCAAGCGGGCCGATAGACACGAAAGTCACCATCACCGGTGATAACTTCAACGGCGCTTCTCTGGTGACATTCAATGGCGTAGTTGCGAGCAACTTTACGATTGATTCCAACACGCAGCTTCGTGCTGATGTACCGGCGGGCGCAAGCAGCGGCGTGATTTCCTTGACCACACCCGGAGGAACCGCGACCAGCGCCGGTGAATTCATTATCACTGCGCCTCCGCCCGTTACTACGTTCACTCCAACGCACGACGCTTATGTGAAGTCGACCGAAGCCTCCAGTAATTTTGGAACCCAGAGCACACTGCGACTCAGGCTATCGTCGACCATTATCAACAGCTTCTTGAAGTTTGAGGTCACCGGTGTGAGTGGAACGGTGGGCAGCGCCAAACTGCGATTGTTTGTGACGGCGGCGAGCAATAGCGGCGGCAGCGTTTATCTCGTCTCAAACAATTACCTGAACAACTCGTCGCCATGGACCGAGGCTGGTTTGAATTACAGCAATTCTCCAGATTTAAGCGGCAGCGCATTGAGCACGATCGGCAGCGTGAGCAACGGCCAGTGGGTTGAGTTCGATGTGACGAGCGTGATCAACGGCAGCGGCACGTACAGTTTCGGTTTAAAAAATTCTTCTTCGACTATCGTGCAGTTCAGCTCTAAAGAAGGCGCAAATGATCCGGAGCTGGTGATTCAGGGAAGCGGCGGTGGACAACCCCCGACACCGCGCATCTCCATCGGCAACGTGACTGTGACCGAAGGGAATGTTGGAACGGTGAACGCTGTTTTCGACGTCACACTGAACACGGCGAGTTCTCAAGAAGTGACGGTCGATTATTCGACTTCTGATGGCAGCGCTTCTGCGGGAAGCGATTATATCAGCGCCTCCGGCATGGCGACGTTTGCTGCCGGTTCGACTCACGAGACCATCAATGTCACAGTCAGCGGCGATGCATTTGATGAAAGCGATGAGGATTTTTTTGTCGATCTCAGCAACCCAACACATGCGACCATCAACGATGATCAAGGCGTTGGCATAATCGTTGACGACGATGGCAGCGGCGGTACGCCGAGCGCATTGAATCCGACTGATGATGCTTACGTGAAAATGTCCAGCCCAACCTCGAACACCGGCTCGGCAAATGCAATGCGCGTGCGCAAGACCAGCAGCGAAACGATCACCAGCTACTTGAAATTCGACGTGAATAACTTGAGCGCTCCCGTACAAAGCGCCACGCTACGCTTGTTTGTGACTGACGCGAGCAACGATGGCGGCGCGGTTTACTCGGTTTCAAATAACTACAAAGATACCTCGACACCATGGACCGAAAGCGGATTAAACTGGAACAACGCGCCGCTGATCGAAGGCGCCCCGCTGGCTACGGTTGGCGCGGTGAGTGCCGGCACGTGGGTGGAGATTGATGTTTTGGCGGCGATAACCGGCACTGGCATTTACAGCTTTGGGGTGAAGAACAACTCTACGGATGTCGTTTACTACAGTTCGAAAGAGGGATCAGACAAGCCGGAGCTTGTGATGCAAACTGGAGCAGGTTCTGTTGCCGGCAAAGAGATTTTCGCCGACATGAGCGACATGGTCATGCTGCCGAGTGATTACAATCTGAGTCACAATTTTCCCAATCCATTCAATCCGAGCACGACGTTCAATTTCAGCATGCCGGAAGCGGGCACTGTCATGCTGCGCATTTTTGCAGCGACCGGCCAACTGATGCGAACCTTGATCAACACTCAGATGAATGCCGGCCTATACACGGCATCGTGGGACGGTCGCAATCATGCCGATGTCCTCGTCGCTTCAGGAATTTATTTTTATCAGTTTGTCGTGCTGAGGGAAAATGGGGAGATGGCCTTTGGCAAAACCATGAGCATGACTTTGGTAAAGTAGGGTGAATGCTGGATGCTCTTACACTTACTCCTACTCATACTCTTACTCGCCTCTGATTTTGATCTATGAAAACCATAAGCGAATACGAGGATGAATAGGGGTAAGGAGCGCGAACGAAGACTGATTAGCACGCAAGGATGTTTAAAACTTCGACAAGCTCGCTGTGCAAATCAGACGCGTTCGTTCTCACGCGTTGTTCTTTTGGGGCTTCTCTTTTTTGTTTCTCTGTTTCTCTGTTTCTACTCACTTCAAAATCTCTTGCCCAAACAAAACCAGATACAACCCTTTTTCTCCCGGAATTTTGGATGCCTGTTTTCGCGGGCATGACACAAAATGAGTTTTTCAGCAACCTGTTGGATTGTAAGATAATAGTTGAGATCAAACCCGGCTTAAAAAGCGAAACCGGGTTTCTGCACATCGGAATTAGGGGGAGTTACCGATCATACAGGGGGAACCCGGTTTCGTATTTCTTCGGTGTAACTTTACTTTCCGTTCAATATCCTCTCCGTCCACCACGAAATCCAGCCTCCCGCCCAACATCAAACTTGAAAAGTGAGCGGAGTAATTTCTTTTTGCCAGCGGATCGCAGAAAGCGCAGGCAATATATCAAAAAAATAGAATATTAAGCAAGAAAATATTACAGAAGTATTACAGAAGTATTATTTCTAAAAATATGAGAATGGCTTTAGTCTGAACTATCTTCGCCTTGCCCGAGAGGGCTCTGAGTTTTCTCCCATCGATTTTTTCAAGAATTTGATTTTTGCAATACAACATCTCGACCGCATGATCAAGAAAAATTATGCAATAAGGCTCAGGAACTTCTCCTTGCAACTTGGTGGCGGATTGCTTATTTTTTCTCAATTCAAAAGCAGCTTTTATTGCGTCAGGTGTTTCATGCGGACTTATTCCTATCATTTAGTCGATGTTTTTACTGCAACACCTTTCGGAGGCAATCCACTGGCTGTTTTCCCCGAAGCCGGGCCAACGCCTCGACATCCCGGACTATCTGATCGCGAGATGCAGCTCATTGCGGCTGAGCTGAATTTGTCGGAGACGACTTTTGTTTTTCCCAGCCACAAACCACCGGCGCGGTTTTACCTTCGGTTCTTCACCCCGATACGAGAATTACCGCTGCCCGGACATCCGGTTATCGGAACGCATTTTGTGCTCGCGCATCTTGGGCGTTATCCTCTGCGTGAACCGGTCACTCACTTGCATCAAGAAGTGAAAGCCGGCGTGCTACCCGTTGATTTGATCGTGAAATCCGGCAGGGTAGAAAAGGTGCGCATGACCCAAGCGCCGCCACAGTTTTTGAAGAAGATGAATGATTTGCCGCGCCTGGCAAAAGCGTTGGGCTTGCGAGAAGAAGATATTTTACAGGAGCCGTTGCCGCAAGTGGTCTCCACCGGCGTATCGCAATTGATGGTGCCTGTGAAATCGCGAGAGGCGCTCAGCCGCATGAATCTCGATCGAGCCGTTCTGCGAGCGATTTGTGACGAGCTTGATAACGACATGGCATATCTTTTTGCGCTCGAGAGTTTCGATCCCGCAGCTAAAACGCATGGCCGTTTTGCCAGCGGGCATTTCGATTTTGAAGATCCGGTCACCGGTAGCGCTTCGGGCGGAATGGCCGCGTATCTCGTCAACTACGGATTGATGCCGGTAGTGAACGGCGTCGCCGAATGGTTGCATGAACAAGGTCATTTCATGAATCGCCCCGGACAAGTTTACATCACTGTTTATGGCAACACTGACGCCGTAGAAAAAGTGCAAGTCACCGGCTCGTCGGTTTACATTGGCCACGGCGAGATTCATTTGCCGGATAAAGTGTTGGAATGAGGAGATAGGTCTGCTCTCTTACTCATACTCCTACTCGTACTCTTACTCATACTCGCTTTTTGAGCAGTTAAAAATTAACAGCGAGTAAGAGTAGGAGTAAGAGTACGATGAATAAACACAAAAAATCATGAAACGAATTTTTCTACTTCTTATGCTTGCGGCGCTTATCGCGAATTCACTCTCCTTCGCCGACAAACGCTACACGATCGATGCGGTTCGCATTCATGCGAGTATTGATTCCACCGGCGGGATTTGGATCAATGAATCGCGCACGTATACTTATCTGGGGCGTTTCTCTTTCGCGACCTATGAGCTTTCCACAAGAGGTATCCCCGAGGTTTCGAGCATTGTCGTCAGCGAGGGCGATCAGCGGTATGCAGAAATAAATTCCGGCAACGATGAAGAACTGCCTGGCACTTTTCGAGTTGAGAGAAAAACGGAAACAGTTCTCATCCGTTGGAACTACGAAGCCAAAAACGAAACGCGAACTTTTGATTTGCGATTTTACCTCAAAGGCGTGGCTGTGGCTCACGCCGATGTCGCAGAGTTCTATTACAAGTTTGTTGGGACCGGATGGGATCGCCAGACGGGAAAAGTGGAGGTGACGGTCCAACTTCCCGATGCAGCGGCGATGGATGACATGAAAGTATGGGCGCATGGCCCGCTGCATGGCACCTGCGCAATTCTCGCGCCCGGTTTGGCGCGCTTTGAAGTCGCGCCGCTCCCGAAGCGGACGTTCTGGGAAGGCCGGGTTATTTTCCCGAAAGAATTTTTGCCGGCGGCTTTTTCTCGCACCGATCGAACTGCCCTGCCCAAAATTTTCGAAGAAGAGCGCGAGTTCGCCGAAGAGGCAAACCGCATTCGCGAAGGCGCAATTCGCAAAAGAGAAGAACGGCAAGCATGGCGAGAGCAAAATCTCTCATGGTTGATTGCTGCAAACCTCGGCGGATTGATCATGCTCTTCTATTTGTACAATCGTTATGGTCGTAGTCTGATCGCCGACACACGCCGGATCGAAACCTCGCCTCCGGACGACATGCCACCGGCGCTGGCAAATTACTATTATGCCGGCTCCCAGCTTTCGGGCGGCGCTTTGGTTTCGACCGTGCTCGATTTGGCGCGCCGGGGTTTTCTCACGATTAGTGAAAAAATTAAAGACGCTGCCTTCTTGATGTGGCATTGGAAAAAACTTGAATACATCCTTCATTTTAACAAAACAAATATCGATGATTCGCGCGCCCTACTGCGAGTTCACGAGAGAGAGTTGCTAACGTATCTGCAAAACGAAATTGCTCAAGGCGCTGAAAGTGTTCCATTATCCGCGCTTGCGAAGAGCCAGCGAAAGTTCGTGAAGTGGTTTCATCAATGGCGCAAACTGATCAAACAATTGGTTGAAGGCCGGAAATACTTCGAGCCGGAATCCGTTCGTGCAGCCGTTCGATGCTCTGTCGGAATGCTCGCTTTGATCGGCTTGGGAGTCTTCGCGACGATCAAAATGGGAGAGGCCGGCATTCCATTTATACTTTCCGGCGCGGCGCTTGCCGGTTTGTCGTTCGTCATCATTCGTTACTCACAGGAGACTGTCGCTCAACGCGGGCGCTTGCTCGGCTTTCGTGATTATTTGAGTCGCTTGGCAAAAAATCAAAGCGGCGTTAGCTTTGACCTGCAACATCTCGAGCCGACGCTGATCTACGCTATGGCGGTCGATTTTCCAAGCCGTGCATTGAAGAAACTACTTCAACAAGTCGAGCTTCGTTTCGGGGCGATGAATTATCCGTGGTACATTTATGCCGCCAACGGCCATCGTCACGGCGGATTTGCCGAAGCCATGAGCGGTATGATGACCTCAGTGAGCACGACGATAAGCTCGGCAAGCGGCGCAGGCGGCGGGGCTTCGGGCGGCGGCGGCGGAGGAGCCGGTGGCTCTGGCGGCGGCGCAGGGTGACATGCATTACAACGTTTCATCTATCTTCAACTAAAATACTTTTGGATTAGTGGAGTTATGGATTAATGGATTTGTGAGAAGCCCGATAATCCAGTAATCCAACAATCCAACAACCCATCAATCCATCAATCATATTCCAACCGATTTCGATGCGCGAGTCATTTCTCGAATATATTCGGCATAACGTGCTCGTTGGTGATGGCGCAATGGGCACCATGATTTATGGTCGTGGCGTCCCTTTGTCGCAAAGCTATGACGAGCTGAATCTCTCTCACCCGGAAATTATTACTTCAATTCATGAAGAGTACGTGCGCGCCGGAGCGCAGGCGCTCGAGACCAATTCCTTCACGGCAAATCGAGCGCGACTGGCGCGATTCGGTCTTGAGAATAAAGTTGAAGAGATCAATGCTCGCGCTGTTGAGTTAGCGCGCAAAGCCGCAGGTGAACAAACTTATGTTCTCGCTTCGGTTGGCCCGGTTCGCGACCGCGAGGTTGACGACCTCTCGGATGACGACACGCGGAAGATCTATTCAGAACAAATTCAAGCGCTGCTTGCGGCCTCGCCTGATGCATTGATCTTTGAAACATTTCTGAGATTGCACGAATTGGAGTTGGCGGTCATCGAAGGCCGGCGTCTTACCACGCTTCCGATCATCGCGCAACTGACGACAGATGAAGACGGTTTTACGCGTGACGGCCAACACCTCGTTCCGGCATTTCGAAAACTGCGCATCTGCGGCGCCGATGTCGTTGGCATCAACTGTGCGAAAGGTCCGGCCGGCATTATTCATGCGATGGAGCAAGTGCCACTCGATGACGGTTTGCTGCTCTCTGCGTTTCCAAACGCCGGTCTGCCGATGTTCAATGAGGGCAGATACATTTATCTTTCAACGCCGGAATATTTCGGCGAAAGCGCGCGAAAGCTGCGCGATCAAGGCGTTCGCCTCATCGGCGGGTGTTGCGGCACCGAGCCGGATCACATTCGCGCGATTGCTTTAGCGCTGCGCGACCTGATGCCGCAGACCGTGAAGGCGCATGTGCGGCAGGCGCCGCGTGTTGTCGTCAAGCATTCCAGAAAAACTCAGCCCCCTCAACAACCGGAGTTCTTGAAAACCGTCAAACATCGACCGACGTTCATCGTCGAGCTTGACCCGCCGCGTGATTTGCAATATGAAAAAATAATTACCGGCGCCGCGGAGTTAAAGCACGCCGGCGCTGATGCGATCACCATGGCGGATTCATCTTTGGGAATCACGCGCATGAGCAACATGGCGCTCGGCCATCTTGTCCAGCAAGAAACCGGCCTGCTGCCGATCATTCACCTCGCTTGTCGTGATCGAAATCTCATCGGCCTGCAATCCGAGCTGATGGGCTTGCACGCGCTGGGTCTTCATTGCGTGTTGGCGCTCACCGGCGATCCGGCGAAATTCGGCGATCAACCCGAAGCCACCAGCGTCTATGATCTCAACTCATTCAACTTGGTGAGCATGATCAAGCGGATGAATCAAGGCGTCACTTTTTCGGGAAGGACGATTGACCCGCCAGCACGCTTTACCATCGGCGTGGCTTTTAATCCGAATGTCGATCGCATCTCGACCCAAGTGAGTCGCTTGCGCAGAAAGATCGAGCTGGGCGCTGACTTTGTCATGACCCAGCCCGTCTTCGATTGGAAAAAGGCTAGGGAAATTCACGAGGTATTGAGCGAGTTTGACATTCCAGTCTTCGTCGGAGTGATGCCGTTGGTGAGTGGACGCAACGCAAATTTTCTTCACAATGAAGTGCCCGGCATCGAAATTCCCGAGCGCGTTCGCAAGCGCATGTTCAAATTCGAGGACGAGCGCGCCCGGCGTGAAGGCCTGACCGTCGCTGCTGAAATCGTCGAGAGTCTTTTGGATTATTTTAAGGGCATTTACTTGATCACACCGTTCATGCGTTATGAAATGTGCGTGGAGTTGATGGAGAGATTTCATAATCCGAAGGCTATGCCTAGGAAACGCGTGGCTGTTGAACAAGTGTCTTAGTTTCTAAAGAGAAGCGTGTGCACCATGAAAGCACGTAATTTTGCGCCGGCTCACAAGAAAAGAAGCGCTTGCTTTTTCCGCGCAGAATGCGCATAATCCATTTACTTCAATCAGCGGACGGTAGCCTCGATGCATTTTCTATATAGCGAATGGCGCGATGAGCAGAGTAAAAGTCGAATGACTTTTGAGGACCTCATGCGCCTGCTCAGTCAATTGCTCGTAAAGAGCAACGGCGACGTTGGCCAAGCGTTGCAGTGGCTGACCTATCTCGACGGCAAGCATGGCTTGTTCGATGATCGTGAAAAAGGCATCGGCGATTTCATCGAATGGCTGAAGAAGCAAGGCTACATCGAAGAAACCCCCGGTAAGCGAAACCGCAACCGGTTGACGTCGAAGGGCGGGCGACGCATTCGCGATGAGTCTTTGAATCAAATTTTCTCATCCCTACGCAAAAGCCCGTTGGGCGGCAATCATGAAACGCCGCACAGCGGCACCGGCATTGAACGCTTGAGTGAGACCAAACCGTTTCGCTTCGGCGACCAGCCCAGCAACATCGATTTCGCCGCAACGATTTCCAACGCCATTCGGCGCGATGGACTCGATCGCATCAAGATTGAAGAAGACGATCTCGAAGTTTACGAGACCGAGCACCTCACCACTTGCGCCACGGTGTTGATGATCGACATCAGCCACAGCATGATCTTGTATGGCGAAGATCGCATCACTCCCGCGAAGAACGTGGCGATGGCGCTTGCGCAGTTGATTCTCACCCGCTACCCGAAAGACAGTCTGCACGTCATCGTTTTCGGCGACGATGCCCAGGAAGTCAAAGTCAACGACATTCCGTTCATCTCCGTAGGTCCATTTCACACGAACACCAAAGCCGGTTTGGAGCTTGCTCGCCAGCTTCTCAAACGCAAGCGCAACGTCAATCGTCAAATCTTCATGGTGACCGACGGCAAGCCCTCTGCAATTTTTGAGTATGGCCGCATTTACAAAAACCCATTTGGCTTGGATCGCAAGATTGTCAACAAGACGCTCGATGAAGCTGTGAAGTGCCGCCGTGAGAAAATCGCGATCACCACTTTCATGATAGCGCAGGATCCGTGGCTGGTGGATTTTGTGAATAAGCTCACCGAGGCGAATCGAGGCAGAGCGTATTTTTCTGAGTTGAATGATTTGGGGCAATATATGTTCGTCGATTATATACGGAATCGCCGGCGGCATGTGAGGTGAGAATGAAAAAAGATAAAATGAAAAAAACAAAAAAAGATGAAAACACTTTGCATTTTCGTCATCGCGAAGAAGAGACGATTTCGATTGATGTACCTGTAGAAGCTCTCAATTCATTGAAAAAGATTGCGTCCACACGGGATATGTCGTCTCAAGCTTTGATTAAATTTTATGTAGGGCAAGGGCTACGGCAAGATTTGTCGAAACGCTACGCCGACCGAGTCTTGGAAACTACCGCTGAAGTTCTTGCGCGACATATCCCATCGAAAAGAGAAGTGTCCGCCATAATTCAGGAAATCCGCGAGAAGAAATCCACACCTAAGAAGAGAATTCGCCCTAACGCACAGGTTTAGAGGCTGAGCATGAGCACTTATAATTTTACAGTTGTATTTGAACCAGACGATGATGGCTTTCATGCTTTTGTTCCGGCTTTGCCCGGTTGCCATACTTTTGGAGAGAGTGTCGAAGAAGCTCGTTCGAACATAACTGAAGCAATGGAGCTTCACATTGAAAGCATGCTGGAAGATGGGGATTCTATTCCTGTGGAGCGAGAACCGTTGTTCATTACTCGTCTCTCTGTGCCGGTAGCGGCATGAGCGATAAGCTGCCTCGCGTTGATTGTCTTGAGTTAATTCGTGCGCTGGAACGCGCTGGTTTTGTGAAGAAACGACAAAAAGGTAGTCATCTGCATCTGTGGCGAGAATCTGATAAAAGACGTGTTACAGTCCCAGTCCACAAAAGCAAAATCCTACCCACTGGAACGCTGCGTGGGATTCTTCGAGATGCTGATATTAACGTTGATGATTTTCGAAAACTACTTACTGGAAAACCATGAAGGATCTAATAAAGATAAAAACCATCGGCCAGCTTCGCGCCTCTGAGTACAAAGTTTTGCCGGTGAAAGATGAAGTCCGAAAAAATCTCATCGAAAAAATAAAGCGCCGCGAGACAATTTTTCCGGGCATCATCGGTTATGACACCACGGTGATACCGGAGCTTTGCAACGCGATTCTTTCCCGCCATGATCTTATTCTCCTGGGTTTGCGCGGCCAAGCAAAGAGCCGCATCTTGCGCGCCCTGCCGAATCTTCTCGATGAGTACATTCCCATCATCAAAGGCAGCGAGATAAACGACAGCCCGTTCAATCCGGTTTCGAAATACGCAGTTGATCTCGTGCACGAGCACGGCGACGAGGTTGAGATCGAGTGGATTGGCCGCGACCAGCGCTACGGAGAGAAGTTGGCGACGCCGGATGTAACCATTGCCGATCTCATCGGCGACATCGATCCGATCAAGGCGGCGGCGCAGCGGCTGCATTACGCTCATGAGGGCGTGATTCACTTCGGCATCATTCCTCGCACCAATCGCGGCATTTTTGCGATCAATGAACTGCCGGATTTGCAGCCGCGCATTCAGGTTGGCCTTTTCAATGTAATGCAGGAGAAGGACATTCAAGTGCGCGGATTTCCCATTCGCATTCCTTTGGATGTGATGGTCGTCTACTCGGCCAATCCAGAAGATTACACCAATCGCGGCAACATCATCACTCCGCTCAAAGATCGCATCGGCTCGCAAATTCATACTCACTATCCGCGCACGATCGAGCACGGCATCGCCATCACGCAGCAAGAGGCATGGACTCGGCGTGATGGCAAGGCGCTGACGATTGCCCCGTTTCTTTATGAGATCATCGAGATGGTCGCCGTGGCGGCGCGGCAAAGCGAGTTTGTCGATCAAAAAAGCGGCGTTTCCATTCGCCTAACGATAAGCTGCCTCGAGAACATGGTGAGCAACGCCGAACGCCGCGCGATTGCGAATAGCGAGAGCACAATCACGCCGCGAATATGCGATCTCTTCGCCGCGCTGGCTGCGGTATCCGGCAAGATCGAGTTGGTCTATGAAGGCGAACAGGAGGGTGTCGCAAATGTTTCCAAAGGCTTGTTGGGAAAAGCGATCAAACAAGTCTTTTTGAAATATTTCCCCGAGCCTTATGCCGCCATGAAGAAGGGACAAAATCCATACACCAGCATCGTGGCGTGGTTCAAGAATGACCGCAAGCTCGACATCTCCGACAGCATGACCAGCGAAGAATATTCGAAGGCGCTGGCGCGCGTCGATGGTTTGCGCGATGTTGTCAAAAAAATTCTCCCAACAGAGATGATTTCCAGCCCGATTGAGCTGTCCGTTGGCATGGAATTTTTACTGGAGAGTCTGCATCAGAACTCGATGTTAAGTAAAGATGAAGTTGACAATGTTCGGATTTATTCCGATATGATTAATAAAATGTTCAGCAGCATGGGCAGGCCGGAGGAAGAGGAAGGCGATGAGTATGCTTGAATTGCTGCGAATGTGCGATTTTCACGTTGATTCTTGTGCCATCCCTCCGGTTTCTTCGCGGGTAAAAAGCCCTTGACTAAGTGAAAACTCTTGTCTTATATTTTTCTTACTTTCGCATGAGCGTGTGGCTAGGCCGGCCCGAAACGTGCGCACGACGTCTCACTGAAAAATAATTTTTCGAGACGAAGTGAGATGATGGAACGTTGCGACACACTCAAGCGTTTTGTTTTTTTGGGTAAACCTCATGAAGGGACATGACAACAGTCGCACCTCGGTCAACCCCAAAAGCTTGCAAAACCTTGTCGCTCGTCTTAATCAGATCGGCATCGCGCTTTCTGCAGAGCACAATCTCAGCAAACTGCTCGGCACGATCGTCCGCGAAGCGCGCCGCTTTACGCATGCCGACGGCGGCAGCCTCTACATCCGCGAAGGCGATAAGCTGAACTTTTTGGTGGCGCAGACCGAATCATTGGAAAAGCGCAATCATGCAAAGCCCTTTTCCAAATCGTTCTATGTGCCGTTGACCAAAGCGAGCATCTCCGGCTACGTTGCCAGCACCGGACAGGTGTTGAACATCGAAGACGTTTATGAAATCCCGCCGACGGTCGAGTATCGCTTCAACAAAGAATTCGATTTGAAATCCGGCTACCGCTCCAAGTCGATGCTGGTGGTGCCGATGCGGGATCATCAAGACGACGTTATCGGCGTGTTGCAGCTCATCAATTCGCTGGATAGCCATGGCCATGTTGTTCCGTTCAAAAAAGAATTTGAAGAGCTGATTTTATCATTGGCGAGCCAGGCGGCGGTCGCGATTCGCAACGTCAAGCTCATCGAAGAAGTCAAGACGGTGTTTCGCTCGTTAGTGCGCTATTCAGCCACCGCCATCGACGCGCGGTCGCCGCATACCGCCGGTCATTCCGGACGAGTAGCGAAGTATTCCATGCGATTGGCGCAAGCGATCAATGAAGAAAAAGACGGCTACTTCGGTCCGATCAAATTCACACCCGAGCAGCTCGAGGAATTGCGCATGGCCGCGTGGCTGCACGACATCGGCAAGATCGGCGTCAAGGAATCGGTGCTGGAGAAGGCCAACAAGTTGAGCGATGAAAAAATGGAGATCATCCGCCATCGCTCCGAAGTGATACGGATGGCGCTCATCAATCGCGCGACGCAGCAGAAATTGGCGCTCGCGCAACACGGGCGGTTGATCGATGAGGATAATGAACGAATCGATCGCGAGCTTGCAAAGAACTTAGCCG
>Ga0247727_10003087_pt1 | contig 37307 bp, 34 predicted proteins | sample WisWelCaveWW1625_FD_202498 | JGI IMG/M metagenome (GOLD analysis project Ga0247727, IMG submission 202498) | Biofilm microbial communities from Wishing Well Cave, Virginia, United States - WW16-25 | ecosystem: Environmental > Aquatic > Deep subsurface > Groundwater > Cave microbial mat | place...
ATATCCGAATGTCAAACCGAAACCCAGATCGCCATCGCGTTTAATATCGCTGCGTTCATACACACTGCCGATATTGAAACCGAAATTCCATCCGCTGGAATGATAAAATGAAAGTTGCTGTGAGTGAGCGGAGAAGGAGAGGAGACCGATGATGGACAGGGAGAGTAATAATTTTTTCATTGAATAAATTTTTTTTCCGCAGCCGACTTTGCTACTATCATGCCGTTTTTTGGATTTCTTAACAAAGATGGAAATTATGAGGCGAAAGTGATCTGCATTTACACCTGCCTGCTTGAAATCACTTCAACGATGAAACAAATAAATCTTCATGTTGATCTAGATGAATGAAGCAAGGTTTTACTCTAACTGTAGCAGTTAACCGTAGCAAGGTCTCAGAAGGGACACTGCGTATCAGATCAACTGCAGTATCCGCAAAAAGTGAGATACTGGTCGGAATTAATATCGTAGCTGTTTTTTTTATTGCCAACTATTTTCAATCATCAAATCATCAAATCACCAAATCTCCTTTCCATGTACCAACATATATTATCATTTCAATTAATTTTACTCTCCCTTATAAAACCATTCTTCAATGAGAAAACTGCTGCTCGTCTTCTTACCTTTCCTCTGTTTGATCATCATCGGCTGGCGCTCCGGTGGTCCCGGATTGGTGGCAGGCAAAAAGGTGACCGGTGCACCGGGTGATGACGGACTATGCAATCTTAGCGGTTGCCACAGCAATGCTACAGGCGGATCGGGCTCTGTGGTGCTTACTTTCAGTGGTGCAGCAAATGAATATGTGCCGGGTAATGTGTATTCCATTACGGTTACGATTACAGATGCAACAAAACTGGAAGGCGGTCTTCAGATCCTTGCTGTGAGAACAGATAATAATGCTTCCGTTGGAACTTTTACACCCATTACTAATACGCACAATGTGGTGCTTTCAGGCAAAACATATTTTGAACATGGTCCACCCAAACTGATGACCGCAGGAGTGGTTCAATGGACTTTCAACTGGACGGCACCCGGAACCAATGTCGGCAACATCAAATTTTATTGTGGCGGGCTGGCTACCGATAATAACAATACAAAAACAGGCGATCTGGTTTATTCAACCAATCTGGAAATAGCACCACAGTTTGTTCCTGCGCCTGTGGCGGATTTCTCTGCATCTCCACTGGCTTTTTGCGAAGGCGGTTCCACCACTTTTACGGATGCTTCAACAGGGCAGATAACATCGTGGAGTTGGAGTTTTGGAGTAGGCGCAATTCCGCCAACAGCTACGGGTACAGGACCGCATATAGTGAACTACCCGACTTCAGGATCAAAAACAATTACGTTAACCACCACAGGACCGGGCGGTTCTGATGTGGAAACAAAATCAAATTATATCACCGTTCATGAACCTGTCATTGCGGATTTTAGTGTTTCGGTGAATCAGGCTTGTGTGGGCACCCAGATCAATTTTCAAAACACCTCTGCCTTCGGAACAACTTGCAGTTGGGATTTTGGCGATGGTACAATTGTAGTTGGAGATTGTTTTCCTGCACACACTTACACTGCTGCGGGAAGTTATCTTGTAACACTTACCATTGTTGATGCAAACGGATGCACAGATAATGTATCGCAGCTCATCAATATTTATCCGCTTCCAAGTCCATCAGTAAGTTCATCCAACGGCACACTAATTTGTTTCGGAACAACTACTGATTTATCTGTTCCCTTTAGCAATACTGTTCTCGGTTGGTATTTGGATGGCGTGTTGATAGCGAATTCTGCGGGAGTAAATCCGATCACTGTGGGTGAGGGAAATTTTTATGCGGAAGTTTCGGATGCAAATAGTTGTACAGGTTTATCGGATGATATTTCAATTACTTTTTTACCGGAGCAAACTGCCAACTTTACCCCGAATGGAATTTTGACCGCCTGCACAAACGAAAATATCGTTTTGAATGCAGCACCCGGCTTTGTTTCTTATCAATGGATATTGAATGGTTCACCGATTGCCAACGGAACAAACGATCAATGGGTTGCTCTTCAATCAGGAATTTATACGCTCGAAGCAACGGATAATAATGGTTGTGTTTCCTCTCAAACCGATACCCTTGATTTGACTTTAAATATTTCCCCGCAGGTTTATCTGCCTCCGTCTGTATCAGCATGTGGAAATGTGCTGCTTGATGCGGGAAATGACGGAACAACTTATTTATGGAGCAACGGTGAGTTGACTTCTTCGATCATCGCAACCAATTCAGGAAATTATTCTGTAACTGTAACGGGAAATAATAGTTGTGTTACGATTGATTCTTCACTCGTAAATATCTCAACCAGCGTTTCTGTTTTTTTAGGAAACGATACAACTATTTGCGGATCAATTGTGCTCGATGCCGGTAGCGGTTTTGCTTCGTATCTCTGGAATGACGGAACCACCGATCAAACTTTATCTGTAATTCAATCCGCTCAATATTGGGTTAGTGTGACGGATCAAACCGGTACATGTTCCGCAGCAGATACGATCAATATTATTATTAACGCGTTGCCGCAGTATTCTATTTTTTCATCATCAGGCAGTACAATTTGTTTTGATGAAACAGATTCGTTGATCGTGCCGGATAATTTTTCATCTTACCAATGGTCAAATGGTTCAACACAAAATATTAATCTGATCGATGCAGGAGGAATTTATACGGTAACTGTAACCGGCACCAACGGATGTGCAACTATTCAGTCTGTCACCATTCAGGAATTACCTGAATTGATTGTTTTTCTCGGCAACGATACTCAGTTCTGCAACGGACAAACATATTTGCTTGATGCAGGAAATAATTTTTCAATCTATCAATGGTCAACCGGAGATGCTGGTCAGTCAATCACCATTTCTGTGGATGGCGATTACGGGGTTACCGTGACGGATGTCAACGGATGCGTTGCCTCAGATGAAATAAATATAGAAGTGCATCCGCTTCCACCCGTTCTTGCAGGATTGGATAGAGAAATGTGTTTGGGCGATACCGTTCATCTTCACGCAGGTGGTGCTCTTTCTTTTGTCTGGTTTCCGCCAAATGCGTTGGATGATCCGAATAGTGCAAACCCGGTTTGTCAGGCGAATACCACAATATCCTACACAGTTACCGGAACAGATATTCATAATTGTGTGAATTCAGATGTTGTTGTGGTTACAGTAAATCCTTTACCTCCTGTTCCCTCTGTTTCAAATAACGGTGGTGATGGTACAGCGCCTGATACTTTGCAATGTTCTTTGAGTGGTTTCGTTTACCAATGGTTTTTGGATGGAGATCCGATTAACGGTGCAAACGGTCAAACTTATATTGCTAATGAAGCAGGTGATTATCATGTAGAAATTACCGACCTGAATAATTGCTCGTCAGTTTCGTCTGTGTTTACTGTTGAAGAGTCGATTGGTGTTTCGAATGTTGGACTGCCGAAGATGACTATTTTCCCAAACCCTGTTATGGATCAGCTGCATATTTCATTTGAAAATATGCACGGTTCTTTGAGCATTTATGTCTTCAATCTATTGGGACAGGAGTTTCTTATTGAACAATCATTTTCATCTGGAATGATCGTTTTGAATACAACCGGATTGCCCCCCGGAATTTATTTTTTGGAAGCAAAGAATATTTTCGGTCATACAATCAGCAGGTTTGTCAAAAATTGATCATTGCGGCATCTTAAAATTCATCTGTATTTTGGCGGACAAGAATTTATTTTTGCTCCGCTTAAAATATTCAATATGAAAAGACATGCCGCTCTTCTCGTCAAATCAATTCTTATTCTGATAGCAACTTCATTGCTCATTGTATCATGCGAGAATAAGAAGGCAGATAATACGGACGAAAACAAAGCAGACTATATTCATCGCTGGATGAGCAAACTCCATTCTGCTGTAGTACGTGACGGATTTGCACCTCCGCTTGCCGCACGTATTTATTCATATGCAAACATTGCTGCTTATGAAGCAATTGTTCCATCCAATCCGGAATTTATTTCTTTAGCTGGTCAAATCAACGGATTGGAAAACGTTCCGCAGCCTCCGAAAGATGTGGAGATAGATTTCGCCCTTGCTTCCATGATTGCTTTTTCAACAGCAGGAACTGCAGTTATTTTTTCTGAAGACACACTCAGATTTTTTGAAGAAAAATTTTTGGAAGAGATGAAAGACGATGGCATGGATCAGGAGTTGATCGATGCTTCAGTAAATTTTGGACGCGAGGTAGGAACTGCGATTATTGAGTATGCCAAAAAGGACAACTATGTTCAATCAAGAACCATGGCGGATTATACATTGACAAAAGAACCCGGGCGTTGGGAACCCACACCACCGGATTATATGCAGGCTTTTGAGCCTTATTGGAATACAATCCGTCCGTTTGCACTTGATAGCGCTTCACAATTTAAGCCTGTCGAAAGACCCGTACCCTTTGATTCAACTGAAGGCTCGCCATTTTGGAATCAAATGATGGAAGTCTATAACACTGTTCAGAACAGAACGCCCGAACAGGAAACGATCGCCAGATATTGGGATGATAATCCTGCAGTTTCAATCAACGAGGGACACGTTTCTGTGGTTAGCCGTAAACTCACTCCTCCGGGCCATTGGATGTGGATGACCGGGCAGGCATGCCGGAAGAGCAAACTTGATCTCATTCACAGTGTTGAAGCTTATGTATTGGTAGCCATGTCATTACATGATGGTGTGATCAGTTGCTGGGATGAAAAATATCGCAGTCAGTATGTAAGACCGGTAACTGTCATCAATCAATATGTTGACGAAGCATGGAGTCCGATTTTGCAAACGCCTCCTTTTCCTGAATATACAAGTGGTCATAGCTGTTTTTCAGGAGCTGCATCAACCACCTTGACTAATTTGTTTGGAGATAATTATTCTTTTACTGATTCGTCAGAATTAAAATTCGGGATGAAGACCCGCGAGTTCAAATCATTCAATGCCGCTGCAGATGAAGCTGCAATGAGCAGATTATACGGTGGTATTCATTTTGTTCCTGCTAACGTGAATGGAATCGCGCAGGGAAGAAAAGTAGCTACGCATTTACTGGATAACGTAAAAACAAGAAAAAAATAAATTCTTTTCACAAGGGAAAAATCATGATGAGTCCAAAATTCTTCAAATTCATAGGTTACTTCTCGCTTTTATTTTTGATTGCCTGCAATGAAAAACAGGATTTTTCAAAAACATTTACCAGGCTCACTCCAAAGCAGACTCATGTAAAATTCTCCAATGATCTAACTGAAGATCATGATTTTAATGTTCTGCGCTATCAATATATCTATAACGGTGCTGGTGTTGCAACCGGAGATTTGAATAACGATGGTTTACCCGAATTATTTTTTACGGGTAACATGGTTCAGTCTAAGTTGTACCTGAATAAAGGAAATCTTGAGTTTGAAGATATTAGTGAAAATGCAGGACTGGACAAAGTAGCAGGTTGGAATGCAGGTGTAACAATGGCTGATGTGAACAATGACGGGTGGTTGGATATTTATGTCAGCAGGGATGACATCAGGGGTAAACCGGCAGAGCGGGCAAATTTATTATTGATCAATAATGGAGATTTGACTTTTACTGACCGTGCGGCTGAGTATAAAATCAACGACATGGGCTTTACCAATCAAGCAGCATTTTTTGACATGGATTTGGATGGAGATTTGGATGTTTATCTAGCACAACATATGACCAAATTCAAAAATCCGATGAATCTCAAATCGGAACGGGATAAAGCCGTTGATAAATACACCACAAACCGTTTATACAGGAATGATGGTGGGAAGTACACCGATATTACTGAAAAGGCAGGTGTAGAAAGTGTAACTTTTAGTTTAGGGTTAGGGATTACTGATGTAAATCGTGACGGATATCCTGATATCTATGTGGCAAATGATTACGTTCAGCCTGACCGTTTGTTGATCAATAATAAAGACGGAACATTTTCAGATAGACTAAGGGAATATTTTCCGCATATAGAGCTTTTCGGGATGGGAATAGACTGGGCTGATTATAATAACGATGGATTGATTGACCTCATAGCGCTGGATATGCTGCCGGAAACCAACCATCGTCAGAAAATGCTGGAAGGTCCGCATAACTGGGATCGCTATCAACTCACTGTGCAGAACGGGTATCACCATCAGCTGATGAAAAATGTTTTACAAATCAACAATGGAAACGGAACCTTTAGTGATGTAGCCTGGATCGGAAATGTGGCAGCCACCGATTGGAGCTGGAATTGTTTATTTGCTGATTTTGATAATGACGGTAACAAAGATTTGGTAGTTACCAAAGGATACAGACGCGATTATACAAATCTCGATTTCACCAAATTCACTATGGAAAAGGAAGTTTCAGAAGCGGGAGGAATTGATAAAATTAATCTGGAAGATTTGGTTAACAAGATGCCCGCAGTGCTTTTGCCAAATTTCATTTTCAAAAACAATGGTGATCTCACATTTACAAAAATGACCGAAGAATGGGGCTTGACAGATGAAGCATTTACCACCGGTTGCGCTTATGCGGATTTGGATAATGATGGCGATTTGGAAATTATTATGAACAACATTGATGATGTAGCCTACATCTATCAAAACAACACGATTGAAAATAACAAAGGCAATAACTGGATTAAGATAAAATTTGACGGAGAAAAAAATAAAAACGGCCTTGGATGTAAGGTGACAATTTGGACAGGAGATCAACTGCAATATCAGGAATGCAATACTTCGCGCGGTTATTTTTCAGCGGTTGAACCGATTCTTCATTTTGGTTTAGGCGAAGCAAAAAGCGCTGATAAACTATTAATTGAATGGCCCGGTGGCGCAAAACAAATAGTTAGTGATATTGCTACGGGTTCAACATTAGTTCTGAAGGAAAGTGATGCAGTAAAAACTGAAACGGTTGAGACAGTGACTACGGCCAACAAATTATTCACTGATATATCGGCTACTATTTCAGCTAAATTCAGACACAATGAAGATGGCTTCATTGATTTCAAGCGGGAACCGTTGTTACCCCATTTGATCAGTCGTCTTGGACCCGGCATTGCTGTTGGAGATGTAAATGGTGATGGACTGGATGATTTTTTTATCGGAGGTGCAAGTCGCCAAACCGGAAAAATGTTTCTGCAAAAAAATGACGGCACATTTCTTCGCAATGAGTCTGAACCATGGAATGCGGATTCGCTCTGTGAGGATATGGCTGCTCTTTTGTTTGATGCTGATGCAGACAACGATCTTGATCTTTATGTTGTAAGCGGTGGGAATTTTGGAAACGAAGTGAATTACTCCATCTTTCAGGACAGATTATACATCAATAACGGAAATGGTAATTTTTCGAAATCTGAAAACTTGATTCCTGAAGAACAGAGCAGTGGTTCATGTGTAGTGGGTGCAGATTATGACAAAGATGGAGACATTGATCTCTTTGTGGGTGGCGCTCTTGTGCCTTATCAATATCCGCTGCCGGCTTTGAGTTTTTTATTAAGAAATGACGGAGGAAAATTCATAAATGCCACCATGGAAGTTATTCCATCCGTTGTTCAGAGTGGAATGGTACGCGCTGCTTTATGGACTGACTTTGATAATGATCTCGATGTTGATTTGATGGTTACTGGCGAATGGATGCCCGTTATGTTTTTTCGAAACGACAATGGAAAATTTTCTGATGTTACCAATGAGCTTGCAGGGGATAAAACCAACGGATGGTGGAACAGCATTGCATCTGCCGATTTCGATCATGATGGCGATATGGATTACGCGCTTGGGAATTACAGTTTGAATAATAAATTAAAAGCATCCGCAGATAAACCGGCTTCCATCGTTGCCGGAGATATGGATAAGAATGGCAGCCTTGATGCTATTTGCAGTTATTATATTGGTGATAAAAGCTATCCGATTGCAGGGCGCGATGATTTGCTTGATCAAATGATATATCTCAAAAAGAAATACCGCAAATACATTGATTATGCTGACCTTACCGTGGAAGATATTTTTGAAAAAGAAAAACTAGATCAGTCATACAAAACATCCGCTTATCATTTTGAAGTGGCGGTGATGATAAACAATAACGGAAAATTTGAAATCAAGGCACTGCCGCTGGAGGCGCAATTTTCCTGTGTATACGGAATTCAATGTGCAGATTTTGATAACGATGGAAATGCGGATATTCTTTTGGTTGGCAATAGTTATTCAACCAATGTCAAATTAGGAAGAAATGATGCGGGTATTGGATTATATCTCACCGGTGATGGCGCGGGAAATTTTTTACCTCAACGCGTTTTCAACAGCGGATTTTATGCACCTCATGATGCCAAATCTCTGGCAATGATTTCTTCCCCATCATCCATGATGCCGATGGTGTTAGTCGGAAATAACGATGACTTTTTCCAGGTTTTTAAAATTAATGACGGAGAAAATATTTACAGAAAAATCAAACTTCATCCCGGTGATTGGATTCTTGAGTACAAACGCGCTGACGGCACTTCAATGAAAATTGAAAACGCCTTGGGTGGCGGTTATCTTTCTCAAAACAGCAGGCAGATCACTGTTCCTTTTGATGCCACAGAAATTTTTGTAACAACCTATTCAGGTGAAAAAAGACCCATTCAATAATCATGGTACGAATAACATTTCTTTTCGCGGCTTTTGTTTTTGTAAATGCCTGCGAAACAAAAAAAACGGATGATACTGATTCGGTAAATGACGGAGAGGTACAATCTATTAATGATGAACAACCTGTTGTTCTGCAGGAAGCAGAACCGGAAAATCCTGATAGCATCATAACCGATGATTGGGGAGGAAATGCGGAGTGGGAATTAGCCCCGTCTGACAGCACTGAAGAATGAATTCTTTCTCTGGTTTCTATTTTCAGTGAAATTGAGTTCGCTGCCATGCCCCGCATCAAAATTGATTTCCCCGAAAAAGTTTTTTTCACCACCCAAACAGAAGTTCGCATTTCTGATGTCAACTACGGCAATCATCTCGGCAACGATTCCGTGCTCAGTTTGATTCATGAAGCGCGTGTACGCTTTTTCAATTCATTGGGCTTTTCTGAACTCGATCTGGGCGGTGCATCAGTGATTATGTCTGATGTGGCTATCGTTTATGAATCCGAAGGTCATTATGCCGATCAACTCTCCATCGAAATTTCCGTGTGCGACTTTTCATCCGCAGGTTTCGATATTTATTACCGCCTCACCAACCTCACCACAAATAAAGAACTCGCGATAGCCAAAACAGGAATGGTTTGTTATGATTATACCGAGCGAAAAGTTAAACCGGTTCCTGAAGCATTCAAGTTGTTGTTTGATATTTCGGGGAAGTCCAATTTTTGATTTATGAATTGTGATTTATGATTTGTTCGCATCGAGTCAAGTTTGTTAAATCAGAAATCCTAAATTGAAATATGATTTCTCATTTTCTGCTTCCTGACTTTACTTTGCACTCTCAAAAAAAATATTGATGAGACAAATCCGATTCCGCGAAGCACTCCGCGAAGCCATGCAGGAAGAAATGCGCAGAGACGAAACCGTTTTTCTTATGGGCGAGGAAGTGGCAGAGTATGATGGCGCATATAAAGTAAGCCAGGGAATGCTGGCGGAGTTTGGCGCCAAACGAATCATTGACACGCCCATTACAGAACTCGGTTTTACAGGTATAGGAGTGGGGGCAGCTATGAACGGCTTGCGACCCATCATTGAATTCATGACATGGAATTTTGCCATTCTTGCTTTTGATCAGATTGTAAACTCCGCAGCAAAAATGTTTGCCATGAGCGCGGGGCAGTTCAGTGTGCCGATAGTTTTTCGCGGGGCAAGCGGTTCCGCAGGGCAGTTAGGTGCGCAGCATTCGCAGGCGTTTGAAAACTGGATGGCAAATGTGCCGGGATTAAAAGTTATTTCCGTTTCCAATCCTTATGATGCAAAAGGATTATTGAAATCCGCTATCCGCGATCCTGATCCGGTTTGTTTTTTCGAATCCGAAAACATGTATTCCGATATGGGCGATGTGCCTGAGGAAGAATATCTCATCCCTATCGGGTTGGCTGATATAAAACGTGCTGGCAAGGATGTAACGATTGTATCCTACAACAAAACAATGAAAGTGGCGCTTGCTGCGGCTGATGAACTTGCTAAAGACGGTATTGAAGCCGAGGTGATTGACCTGCGAACCATCCGCCCGCTGGATATTGATACCATTATTCAATCTGTTAAAAAAACAAACCGCTTAGTGGTTGCTGAAGAGAGCTGGCCTTATGGCGCAGTGGCTACGGAGATCACACACCGTGTTCAGCAATATGCTTTTGATTATCTCGATGCACCCGTAAAACGCGTGATGACTGCCGATGCTTCCATGCACTATGCGCCCACATTGGTTGAAGCCTTTCTGCCATCACCTGCCAAAGTCATTCAGGCGGTTAAGGAGGTGATGTATCGCGGGTGATTAATTTGAAAATTTGAAAATGAAAAGAGCGAAGCGGGAGTTTCGCTCTTTTGTTTTGCGTTTTTCGGAATAACTTCGAATTATGAAATGCTCCGTTGTAAAATATTCTGACCTTGCTATTGATTTTATTTGAATCCGATTTTATCACCCGAAAAAAGAAACAATGAACTGCACTATCTGTAAAAGCGGAGTTTACTAACCAGGTAACGTAACTGTGATGATGGAAAGAGACCAATCTATTCTGCTGATCAAAGATGTGCCCGCAGAAGTATGTGATCAATGTGGCAGTTATTTACTCAGCAGCGAAACAGCAGACCTCGTTCTTAAAACTGCCAATGAGAGATTTGCAAAAGGGGTTGAGTTGGATGTGATTCATCTCAAGGCTGGATAAACCGTAGCAACCATTTTATATTTCTTCATTCTTGATTTTCGTTTTCATTAATCACGCAGCTTCTTCTCCAAACACAAACCCGCGCGCGAGTGAAGCTGCCGGGACACAAAAAACATCCCTCGGTTATCGGCTGGATCAAAAGAACAATTCATTTTAAATGGCTGAGGTGGCACCGCAACCCCAATTTTCTATTTCACCCGGGCAGGCGCAAACGCGAACCGCCATCCGATGCATATATGAAAGTGGTGCGCAAATGCTTCAACCACCTGAAACCGCGCACGCAGAAATTTTGCCGCTACTATTATTATCAAATGCGCGACCACCTGTTCATCAGCCGCGCCATGCACATCAAACGCGCACAGGTAAAAACAGTGGCGTTCCGCGCAAGGGAGGAAATATTGAAAACTGCGGTGAGGTTGGGGATTGGGAAGAGTAACGATAATAGTACTTGATAGCTTTGATATAGGTAGTTTCAGATTTCATCTCCATCTTGAATAATGTCACACCAGGATCTTTTTCAACTCTATCAATTGTAAGTGCATAGGTTCCATTTAACCGAGTGTCGGGTGATTCGTAAATAGTGATCTCATTTTCTTTTACATGAATTTTTGCCATGACATCACCGGTATCAACTCGAATGAACATACAGCCGCAATCTTTATAAATTGACATGGGTGTAGTAGAACTCACATGTGCGGTTGAATCAAGTTCTACAATAACCTGGTTATTGTATTTGATTTTAATAACACCCCAATTACCATATATATCACTTGTTTTATTACATGAGGATAAACCCGTCATTAAAATCAAAAGAGAAATAATAAAGACAAAAAATTTCATTCCTCTAATTTACCACGTTCGTTAAAAAGGAGGAGAAAAATGTGCAGCCGTGCAAAATGGGGCGGGTGGGGTTTGGGCGAAAATAATTTTGAAGCACTAATTTTGAAATCATGAAATCAGATGTGAAATACATTGTTGACGAAAGCGGAGAAAAAACTTCGGTGGTGGTTCCGTTAAAAGAATGGAACCGCATTCATCAGGATCATGACAAATTGATGAAGAAGATTGAAATATTAACGGGTATCAAAACGAGCATGATCGAAATCCGCAAAGCCCGCAAGTCAGGTAATCAATTGCAATCTCTCCAAAGTTTGGTTCATGAGCTTAGAAGTAAAGGTTGAAATCACCGCTCACTTCAAGAAAGAAGCAAAACGATTTTATAAAAAATTTCCTTCGCTGGCGGATGATCTCGAAAAATTGATTCAGACAATCCGGAATAATCCTGCACACGGCACTTCGCTCGGATACAACATTTATAAAATCCGGCTTGCCATCAAAAGCAAAGGAAAAGGCAAAAGCGGAGGGGCAAGAGTGATCACTTACGTTCAGCCGGAAATCATTTTGCAAATAGAAAAGGAAGCGAATAAAGTAACCATCGTTTCTCTCGTTTCAATCTACGATAAATCGGAAACGGCTTCGATCTCGATTCAGGAAATAAGAGAAATAATCAGAGAGATAAAACAGAGCGGATAATTTACCATATGCGTCAAAAAGGAGGAGAAAGGAGGCAGAATTAGTGCTGCACCACCAATTTCTTCTTCCCGATTATTTTTTCTACCGAATAAATACTGATGAAATAAATACCCGAACTCCAGTTAGCAGTGGGCAACATGCAGTCAGCAGTAAAAGATGTGGCATAAATTTCTTTTCCCATCAAATCAAAAACTTTCAGTTCCGAATTTCCATCTGCCAACAGCCAACTGCTGCTGCGGACTGCTACTGCACACTGATCAGCCGGATTGGGTGAAATACCGAATTCAACATTCACCACGCCTGCAATAGATACAGGCGGAGTAGTATCCTCCGGTGCTTCGAGCATTTCAACCGTCATATCATCAAAATAAAATCCATCGAAGTTTATGTCACCATCCGTTTGCAATGAGATACGCAATTGAATTTCTTCACCAATAAAATCATCGAGGCTTAAGTCTTCCAGCACCCAGGTATTTTCTCTTCCGTCATACACATACAATTCGCTGAAATCAAAATCCTGAGATTGGCGCGCATATTTTCCGCAGAGCGAAATCCAATTGCTACCTCCATCGGAAGATGCTTCAACCGTTACGTAATCATACCGCGCTTCAGTTCCATATTTCGTTCTGAACATCACATGCGCATGAGTGGCATGGGTGAGATCAATATCATTTGCAGTTTTTATTCTTGAAGTAACACCGTAGTCATAAGTAGTATCAGGGCTGTCTGTAATAGATGATGGTGCTGAAAAATATTCATCGCTGACCACATCCCATGTTGTCGTGTTATTGAATCCGGTCATGTTCGATCCATCGCTGCTGAACAAATTAACCGGCTCACCAAAAACTTTTTCAACCGTATCATTCCATTCAAATCCATTGTTGGAGAGTTGATGAATATATGCAATCAAATCACCCTGATCAGTTGAGGTGTCAATCGCGATACTGATTGAGTCTGTGATTTCTTCGAGATGCAAAATGGAATTGTAGGTCATGGGATTTCCTGTGGAAATAATATTTGCCGAAAGCGGTATCACCTGAACGGTGAACGCTGCAATGGAATCAAGCCCGAGTTTTTTAATGCGGAAATTTATTGCGGTGTTGAACGATGAAATGAAACGTGGTTCTTCATCATGAATTTCCGCATAATCCAAACTGATGTGAGCCATCATCAGATTCTGTTTCACGTTTTCAATACAAAGCGGAATGATATCCGTTTCATCAGGCCAGAATCCCTGGAAATAATCGCCCACCTCAGGAGTCAGCGAATAAGATTTTGGTTTGGTTGAATCTTCGTAATACATCCAATCATCCGAATCACCATTTACTGCGTATCCAACTGTTTGTAATCCTGTTCCGTAGCGATAGGTATTGTCAAAAGACATGCGCTGACACATATCATCAAAGGCAATGATTTCATCGGGCAATGAATATCCGTCTTCACCGTACGGATGAATCAACAGGTCGCCATAAGCATGATAATTCAAAGTCAATCTGAATTCATGGTCATTGCAGAAATCGCGCATCATGCGGGTTTCTGCTTCTGAAAAAGGAGCGGTGCCGCGATAGGTTTCATCCATCCCGTCAGGCGATGAACCGTTATCATCCAATCCCCAATTGAATCCGTAATTGCGGTTGAGATCAACACCAAAAGTTCCGTCACCATTATCTCTGCGGTTTTTCCGCCACATACCTCCGCCACCGGGGTCGGTAGTTTCATTATAGATATATCCATCGGGATTAATCATCGGAACAAAATATATTTCAGTGTTGTCAACCAGATAAGTTACTTCAGGATCAGTACCGTAATTCTCCAGTAAATAATACATGTAAAAAATAAGTTGCGACATGGAACATGGTTCGCGCGCGTGATGTAACGCGGTGTATAAAACTTCCGGCTCCGTTTCATCGGTAATTACATTGTCAGAAATTTTGACCCAATAAATCGGTCGTCCTTCGATGGTGGTGATCGTATCGCTTATTTCATCGCGTGATTTAAAAATCAATGGATATTTCGAAGCCATCGAATCGAGATGCTCAAGCATTTCATCATAAGTGAAAAATCCCGCCATCGAACCAAGTGCAAAATCATTCGGCACCTGATAATACTGCGGACCGTTACATGCCTGATATAATGATTCGATTCCATCCATTTTTTCTGTACCTGATGCACGTTGCTGATAAAAAGCTGTCATGTCGTCAATGAGAATTTCATAACTGAACCCGGTTGAAATGATTTGCTCTATTTCAGTTTCAGAAAATTCACCCGTGATTGATTCTCCTTTTTCAATAAATACATGATCTACAGCCAATCCCAATCCGGCAAGTTGCTGCAATCCATCTTGATTACAAAATATTTTTACTCTCAAGTATTTTTCAGTCTGAGCAAGGAGATTTATTGAAATGCCGAAACAAATCAATAAGACAAGAAATTTTTTCATGAATTGAATTTGTAAGAAAAATACGTAATAAGCAGGACTGAGGAACTAAGAAAAAAAATCCCGGAAGATTTTCCGGGATCATTTTGGATGTAAGTTAAGTGTAGTGTTATTCTCTATGCTTCAAGTTTTTCAAATTCTACAACCTCAACCTCATCAACAACTTCAGTTTTCTCAGGTTGAACTTTGTTTACTGTTAATTTCCATTCGTGAGCTAACATGCCGTAAACCGCCTGATCAACATAGTGATCATTAAGCCACTCCGACTGGCGCGACATGCCTTCCAGTAAAAAGCCGAGGCGTTCTGGAATGCCCCGGCTTTTATAGTTGCCCGTTGCGCAACGGATTTCTATTTTATTCATTTTCAATTCCTGTAAGGCAAAACAAATAATTGCTTTACAGGACCGGGTAACAATTCCTTTGCTTTGATACTCCTGGTCAATCCAATAGGTGAGGTTGCATTTTTTACTCTGCCAATTGAATGAGTTCAATCCCACTGCGCCAACAATTTTTCCATCCCGACAAATGGCTGTTTCAATTCCCTGATTATTTCTGGCTTGTTTTTGCGATTGAAAAATAAAATTCAACGTGTCATTAACGGATTGATTAGCATCAATCCAATGCAGCCACTTGCGGAGGTAGGTTCTGTTTTTTTCGGTAAGCGTAAATAATTCTCCGGCATCTGCAATGAGAAATTGTCGTAGCTCTGTATCGTTATCAACTCGTAGTGAAAACATGCAGTTTTGGTTTTGACAAAAATATCTGTCATCATAAAGAGTTAACGCTGAGTTTTCCATAGCGTAATGTAGGAGTGTCTATTCTTCTTCCATGATCAGGGACACCGGATAATGATCGCTGAATCCTTTGTCATTGAATTCTTTTTCTGCCGGGCGGCTGAATTTTACCGGAGAATTATTTTTTGAATTCATCATTCCGGTCATCATTTCTATTCGGGTTGAACTCAAATCAATTTTAAGTTTTGATTCAGCTTGAATAAATCCTTTGGAGATGAGGAACTGATCGATGATCATCGGTAATCCATCAAAATAGAATGAACCGATTCTTTGTCCCAGCATTTCAAACATGAGGTTATACATTCTTGGAGTTTGCGCGCGGAGAACTTTTTCTTTAATATGAATACTCAGCGCATGATCAGTTATTGATTTGTTAAAGGGTTCATCATTGAAATCTCCCATGCTGATGATCGGAATTTTATCTCCCTTAACTTCCATGATACGTTCATGAAAATAGGCGAGCGTTTCACCGGCAATGATTCTGTATGCCTCCGAAGAAGCTTCACCTCCCAATCTTGAGGGCCAGTGATTTCCGATAACAACAAATTCATTGTGTTTTGATTTTGTTGTGAAGTTTACTTGAAAAATATCGCGGGTTGCAGTTCGCTTTTGCAGCTCATAAGAAAAAGTTTTTCCTGCAGTGAACATTTTGCTGTCGTAAATGAATGCGACATCAATTCCGCGTTCATCTTTTGTATCATGATGAATGACTTTGTATTTTCTGTTTTTGTGGAGTGCATCTTTGAGCAGATCCATCACCGTTTTATTTTCCACTTCACATACACCGAGTAAATCAGGTCCTTTGCCGTCATTCATTTTATTGATGATAGTTGCAAGGTTTGCAATCTTTTTATCCAGAATACTTTTTGTCCAGCCTTTCAGTTCTTTTCCAACAGTACGATGCATCTTTTCTGTTCGTGTAGGTGAATTTTCGACATCGAAAAGATTTTCCAGATTCCACCAGGCGATAAAATATTTAGTTGGCATAAACAAGGATTTTTATTGAAACTGAAAATTCAGACAAAAAAATGACAAACAAGAATATCTGATTACCGTATTTTCAAGCGACCAAGAACAGAAACAATTCCTACATGAGAAAATTTTGGAGCTTTCTCCGGAGCAATCCACCCGTATTGATCCTCAGTCTTTTTATATTATACTGGATTATATCGAGCGTAATCTGGGCAATTTCCATTGAGCAAAAGCAGGATTGGTTTGAACAGATGGCCATGGAAGCATGGCGTTCGCGCGGATGGGATCATCAAACGATTGAAAAAAGCGATGAATATCAACGGTTACTGCGTAGTAAGCGCGTTGAAAATTTTGCGCAGTATATTGACATTCCGATTTTCATGTCGCTGGTAGTTCTTGCAATCTGGCAGGTCATGAAAGTTTATTTCACAGAAATCAGTTTAAACAAACAACAGAGAAATTTTTTACTTGCGATTTCGCACGAATTAAAATCACCGCTCTCATCAATAAAACTTTCTGTTGAAACGATGAGGCATCGCCAGCTCAGTCAGGAGCAAACCGCCATGCTTTTGGAAAACACCATTGCTGATTCAAACCGTTTGCAGTCATTGGTTGAAAATGTTTTGGTGGCCGCAAAAATTGAAGGACGCGATTATCAGTTGAAGCGCGAAGAGTTTGATCTTTCTGAAATGCTGAATCAGATTGCTGATGATGTTCGTTCGAAGTCTAAAAACGAATTGAAAACTTCGATTGAGCAAAGTTTGAATATCAAAGCTGATCACAATGCCATAAACATGATTGTGATGAACCTTATTGAAAATGCATTTAAATATTCTGTGAATGGGGGTGGAGTGGAATTGGTAATGAACAGACACGGGAAAGTGATTGAGATACTCGTGAAAGATCAGGGCATCGGAATTTCTGATAAAGAAAAGAAACGTGTATTCGAAAAATTTTACCGCGTTGGTGACGAGAACGTGCGAAAAACAAAAGGCACCGGGCTTGGATTATATATCATCAACGAACTGGTGAAAATTCACAATGGAAAAGTAACAATCAGCGATAACAAGCCGAGGGGAACGGTGTTTAGTGTTAAGATTCCTGTTTCGTGATCGTCATTCAGCGGGCAATAATAAATCTCCTTTCAGTTGCTCATAAATAATTTCTGCAACTACTTTGTTGCCGATGTTATTGTAATGGGTATCATCGTTCCACCAAAACATTTGAGTCTCCTGTTCAACTTTCCCGGAGTCAGAAATTATTCTGAAATCCTTCACAAGAATTTGTTTTAATAAAAAGTACGCAAGGTCAATTATGTTGACCTTATTCCCGTTAACCCATCTCCCGACTATTGGTTTGAATGAATTTATTGAAAGAGTAGTTTTTGAATCGGCAACAAGAATCGTCAGATCAAGATTGACCTGTTCGCAAATTATTTTCATGTAATCCAATGTCGAGACCATTTTTTCTTTGCTTATTTCGGACATCTTATCTTGATAATTTGTATCCTCGTGAGGTTTGTAGTACAAAATGTCTGTGGACTTTATTAATACTGAATCTTTGACTGACTTGTTCTTTCGAATCAGCATTGAAATTGGCGATCTGTATCTCCAACCCTGCACCATCGCCCAATATTTTTTCCATCCTTTATTTCGTTTCAGATTTTTGAAATCAGGATCACCGTAATAATCAACCAGATCATTTCCCGAAAAAAGCATCCAGATCACTTTGGCATTCTTCTTCAATTTGATTCTGGGCAATTCGAGTTGGAGATTCATCAACTCTGCCCATGGTCCTCCTGGAGTTGCGAGATTGTAAACGCTTAATCCTGAGATTTTTTCGAGTTGTGAAGTCCAGATGGAATCCTGTGTGGTTCCACTTCCATAAGTGTAAGAATCACCTAGAGCGATAATATCGAATGAATCATTATCTGCGACCGGATAATTTCTGAAGCCATATTGGTCGGTTATGAATTCAACATCGCGATACACGCGATATTTCTTTTCTCCGCTCATCGCGGCAAGATCACCATAGACTGTTCCGTTCCACTCAACATTTTTTTTGAAACGATGCAATTCTGGATATTCATAATGGCGATGAAGAAAGCGATCATCCGGGCGATACCAGATTTTATCGCTAATAACAGGTCTCAGAATCAAATCTGTAAGTGAAATTGTAATACAAGTTGTGAAGACAACAAGGAGAATTCTATTTCGCCACTCGGACTTTTTCAGGAAGAGAAAAAACAAAACGATCGAAACTGAAATTGCGATCAAAATAAGTTTTGTGATTGGGAATAACACAACCCCTTCAAAATAGAGTAATTGAGAGGAGAGTAAAAGGACGAAACTGAAAATGATGAATTGTCTTATCATTCAGAAATCATAATTCAAAATTCAGCTGTCATCCTCTTAAATCCCTATCAACCCAGAAATCAAAAATGTTTTTCATTTCTGTTTCAGTCAGTTTTGGTTTGTTAAACATTCCTTTTAAATTTCGCTGACGCATAGCTTCAAACAAACTTACACCCGCGGCAACTGAAATATTCAGACTTGGAATCATGCCCATCATCGGAATAATAAAATTTCCATCACTGTGATTCATCAATTCAGGACTTACTCCATCCCGCTCATTCCCGAAAGCCAATGCCACCGGACTTGTCAGATTAAGATCGTAAAGACTTTTTGAAGACTCGCTCATATGCGTAGTTAAAATCTGTTCATATTTTTTTCTCACCTGCTGAACACATTCTTCGACATTATCGAATCGATGAACTATTACCCATTGAATTGCGCTCGCAGAACTCCGTTTTCCGAATTTATATTTATTCGATGGCGGAGTTGTCTGGATCAAATAAATTTCTCTGATGCCTACCGCATCACATGAACGCATCACTGCTGACACATTGTGCGGATCATGAACATTGTCAATAATGACAGTTAAATCTGACTGTCGCTGCGCCAGTACTCTTCTATATTTCTCCTCGCGCTGAATCGTCATTTGATTTCTGATCTTTTGATTATGAACCCGCCAAAGGTCGTTAAGTATGATGAATGAAAAAAAATAAGCACCTTGTTATCCACAGATTTGATGATGAGGTTTTGTAAAAGCATTTTTTATTCGGAGATTAGCACCACCCTTACAATCATTGTCCTTTTTTATTAACCAAATCTGTAAAAGTTATGACGGGACACATAGCCAGGCAGAAAAACAAAACCCATGAATTATGAAATATGAAATCAAACACCAGGAATCTTATTCAAGAGGCGACCTATTGCTTCGTACATTTTTTGGATGGCTCTATATGCTGATCCCGCACTTGTTCTGCCTTTATTTCTTAGCCATATGGGGATCAATTCTCCTCTTCATTACCTGGTGGATTATTCTTTTCACCGGAAAGTATCCGCAGAATTTTTTCAACTATCAGGTAAAAGTCGCTCGCTGGAATACAAGGTTGGTAGCTCGTTTACTAAATCTTGCTGATGGTTATCCCGCCTTTGGATTGAATGCAACTGACGATAAAACAGAATTTGATGTTCCTTACCGCGAAGGCTACAGTCGAGGACAATTATTGTTGATCACTTTTTTCGGATGGTTGATGGCAATTCCTCATTTTATATGTGTTTACTTCATGATGATCGGAGTTTATTTTGTAGTGTTTATTGCCTGGTGGGCAGTTTTGTTTACGGGAAAATATCCAAAAGGAATGCATGACTTTGTTGTGAGTGTTTTAAGATGGTTAATGCGCGTGACACTGTATTTGCAATTTCTGTATCCAACCTATCCGCCTTTCTCAGGGAAGAGAGAGGAAGAACTGAATCCGCAGATGGATAAAGTTTTGGATGCGAAATAAGAATTGAAATTTTCATCACATGAGGTTCAGGCAATTGTCTGAACCTCTTTTTTTTATCGGACATTGAAAAAATAATTTTCTTCTTCAAAATATTCCTTCAGTTTTGTAGTTTAACATGATAATGAAACCCAATTACCTGATTCTACTGATCATACTTTCATCAGTTTCCAAATTGTTTGCCCAGGAGGTGATTGACTCCTGCCATGTCGAAAACAAAAAAGCGATGAAGAATTTCGATGAGGCAAAAAAATTATTAAAGGATAACAAATTTGCTGATGCGATTGAAAAACTGGAAGCTGCTGTTGAAGAGGAGCCGTTGTTTCAGAAAGCATATTATATACTCGGAAAAGTTTATGAGGAGCGCGATAATTATGAAAAAGCAATCGAGAGCTATGTACTCGCAATTGAAATTTGTTGGGCAGAAAACGCAGAAGCCATGTTGAATGTTGGTGACATGACTTTTGAAATGGAGGACTGGGAAAAAGCTGCTGAATATTATGGTTTGTACATTGATCACCCGCTAAAAAAACCGGAGAAGGCAACAGTGGCTGAAGAGAAAATGAACCGTGCAAAATTTTTCAATGAAGTTTATTCCAACCCAGTGCCTTATGACCCGAAACCTGTCCCCAATGTGAGCACAATTAAAGAGGAATATCTTCCTATGCTTTCTCCTGATAATGATTATTTGTATTTCACGCGGAAGTATGAAAAGAAAAACAAAGGCGACATGTTTGCACGACAGGTGGAAGATTTTTCTGTCAGCGAAAGACAGGGCGACCAATTTACAGCTGGTATAGCATTGCCTGATCCTTTTAATCTGGGGTACAATCAGGGAGGTGCATCAGTGACGATTGATAATTCAGAAATGTTTGTGACAGTTTGCAACAGCCCGGGTGTGATCGGTCAGTGCGATATTTATTATACCACCTATGTGGATGGATTCTGGCGCGATTTACAAAACATGGGCGATTCTGTGAACACCGAATTCTGGGAATCGCAGGCGTCCATTTCTTCTGATGGGAAAACACTTTACTTCGCAAGTGACAGAGATAGTTTGACGGGTCAGGATATTTATAAAATTGTTCGTGAAGACAAAGGAAAACCCTGGAGCAGTCCGGTTAAATTGGGTCCTTCGATCAATACCGATCTGGATGAAAAATCTCCGTTCATTCATCCTGATAACAACACTTTATATTTTTCTTCTCAAGGTCATAATCATCTTGGAGGATTTGATATTTTTTATTCGCGGGTAAAAGACAATGGCGATTGGGGCAAAGCAAATAATATCGGATACCCGATTAATTCAGATGCGGATGATCTTGGTTTTTTTGTAAGCACGGATGGAAGCACCGCTTATTTTTCTTCGAACAAACTAAAGGAGATTGGTTTGGGTGGTTATGATATTTATTATTTTCCGTTGTATGAAGAAGCGCGTCCGAAAAAAGTTTTGTTCATGAAAGGAGAGTTGCGCGATATGGACGGAACCGTGATACAAGGAGCCAAATTTGAATTGCGCGATTTGCAAACCAATGAAACGACTGAGATTGAAGTGGATTCGAATTCAGGAAAATATGTGTTTGCAAAAACGATCGAGAACGATATGATGCTCTCGATTCAGAAACAAGGATTTTTTTATGAATCGCAATATATTTCTAAGGAAGATTCCATTTTCATGCGCCCGGTGATGATGGATTTTAAAATGAATTCGCTGAAAATAGGAGAGAGCTTTATTGCGAGAAATATATTGTTCTCGATTGATTCTTATGAGTTGACCGAAAAGGCAATCAAAGAACTCAATAATCTTCTTGAATTACTTGAATTCAATCCTACGCTTAAAATTGCGATCAATGGGTACACTGATAATGTTGGAAATGATGCGAGCAATCTAACCTTGTCTGATAACCGTGCGCGTATTGTTTATGAATGGCTGATTAGCAACGGAATTGAAAAATCCAGACTCAACTACAAGGGTTACGGAGAAACCGAACCCATGAAGTCAAACGACAGCGAAGAAGGCAGACAACAAAACCGCAGAACTGAAATTACGATTAAAGGAATGTAAGTAGTCACTACTCGCAAATCTTTTTTCGGTAGTAAAAGATTTATGGATCACTTTGAATTTCAGGAATCCTTATTACCAGCAAAAAATATACTGCTACGATTAATGTCACCGCTGCCGACAATACAAAAACGGTGTTTGCGTTAAACTCCATCCAGATCAACCCTGCAATGGAACTTGCCAGCATGGTGCAGATACTTTGAAATGCGGTATAGGTACCAATAGCTGTGGCTGTATGTGATTTATCGCTGATGTTGCTGATCAACGCTTTTGAAATTCCTTCGGTTGCTGCTGCGTAAATTCCGTACATGAAAAACAGAACAGCAAAAAATTCGATTGAATCTGCTTTCGACATTCCGAAATAAACGAAGGCAAAAATCAAAAGACCAAAGCCAAGCATGTTTTTTAAACCGATTTTGTCAGCCAATATTCCGAGCGGAAACGCAGCAAGTGCATAAATCAAATTATAAAAAATATAGACTCCTATCATTTGCTGATCATTCATGCCGGTTTCTTTTACTTTCATCAACAAGAAAATATCCGAACTGTTGAACAGCATAAAAAGTAAAAGACCTATCACCACTTTTTTATAAAGAGCAGGACTTGTTTTCCAGTGTTGGAGAAAAGAGAAAAAATGAATTTTATTTTTTGCGAGAGGTGCATGATGCTTTTTATCTTTTAAAAGCAGCGTGAACATGACGGTAAAAATTCCGGGCGCCAACGCAATGATGAACAGTGTTCGGTAATCATCTGGATGGAAATACAAATAAATCAACGCGAGAGAAGGACCCAGAACGGCACCCATTGTATCCATGCCGCGGTGGAAGCTAAAAATTTTTCCTTTTGTTTGAGGAGAGGATTCATCAGATAAAACCGCATCGCGTGCGCTCACACGAATTCCTTTTCCGAAACGATCTGCCGTGCGCATCAGGAAAACCCAAACTGGATTGATGAAAAGTATGATCAGCGGTTTTGAAAGAGCGCTGAGTAAATATCCTGCCTGCACAAAAGGCATTCGCTTTCCTGAACGATCAGAGAGGCTTCCAAAATATCCTTTGCTGATTCCTGAAACCGCTTCGGCAATTCCTTCCAGTACTCCGATCAGCAACATGGAGAATCCGATTTTTTTCAGATATACGGGCATGACAGGATAGAGCATTTCACTCGCCATATCATTAAAAAGACTGATGACACTGAGAATCCAGATGGTGCGGGTGATGGCTTTGAACATAGCGAGGTCATGAAAATAAAAAAGGCCCGCAACCGCGAGCCTTTTCCTTTTCCTTAAATAGAATCTTATTTTTCTACGGTATGTCCTTTTCTTTCCTGAATTCTTGCACCCTTTCCTTTTGCATCGCGCAGATAGAAAATACGTGCTCTGCGAACTTTACCTTTTTTGTTCAGTTCAATGCTTTCGATATTGGGAGAAAAAATCGGGAACACACGCTCCACACCAACACCGTTTGAAATTTTGCGAACGGTAAAAGTTTTGGTTGATCCGTTTCCTTTCTGCTCAATCACATCACCGCGAAAAGCCTGAATTCGTTCTTTTTCTCCCTCAATGATTTTATAGTTGACGGTTACATTGTCACCGGCTCTGAAATCGGGAAGTACTTTTTCAGAAGCTTTGATATTTTCACTTTGAACAAATTTGATGGCATCCATGATCGCGTATAACTTTTAAATTTGAGAGGGCGAAGATAACTGAATTTATGAATTGTCAATCCTGATTTTTGATTTGTTTTTTGCTATCCATTTCTCGGATCTTTCAGTAATTCAGGCCTTCGTTCTTTAGTGCGTTTCAATGCCTCAGCTTGCCGCCATTCGTCAATAAGTTTTTCATGTCCTGAAAGCAAAACTTCCGGAACCTGATGTCCGGAGAAATTAGCCGGGCGTGTATAAACTGGTGGGGCTAAAAGATTATCCTGGAAAGAATCGAACAGCGCGGATGTTTCATCATTCAAAACTCCAGGAATTAATCGCACAATTGAATCAACTAACACGGCTGCCGCGATTTCGCCACCTGAAAGAACATAGTCGCCAATCGAAATTTCTTTGGTAATAAATAATTCTCTCACGCGTTCATCCACTCCTTTGTAATGACCGCAAAGCAGGATGACATTTTTTTTCAGAGACAGATTGTTGGCCGTTTTCTGATCAAACAATTCTCCATCGGGTGAGAGATATATGACTTCATCGTAATCGCGTTTTGATTTCAGATCAGCAATACATTTTGCAATTGGTTCAATCATCATCACCATTCCCGCACCACCGCCAAAAGCATAATCATCAACCTGTTTTGATTTCCCTTCGGCATATTCGCGCAGATCAATCAATTCAATTTCAACCAATCCTTTTTGCTGCCCGCGCTTTAAAATCGAGTGCTCAAACGGGCTAGCTAAAAGTTGCGGCAGAACTGTGATGATATCAATGCGCATCATAAATTCGGTGATTGATATTTTGAAAATTACGAAATCAACTCTATCTGTTCAGGGTGGGAGGAACAATCAATCCTGATAAATGTCAAGCAACCCATCGGGCAATGAAACGTGAACGATCTTTTTTCTTTTCTCCACTTTCACAATCGTTGAGTCATTCAATGGAATGAGCACTTCCTTTCCTTTGAAAATCAATGAAGCGATAAATTGATTAGGCATTTCATTTACCTGATCAATTGTTCCAAGTTCTCCAATTATTTTATCAATAACCAAATAACCTTCAAAGCCTTTAACATTCTCTTTAAAAAATTTAGCGACATTTTCTTCTGTGACAAACAACTCTTTATTTCTGAGCAATTCAGCTTTTGTTCTGTCGCTAACTGATTCCAATTTCAAAAGAAAATGCTGACCGAATCCGTTTAGCTCTTCAATGAAATAAGGAATCGGTTTGCCGGCCTGGTAAATAAAAAAAACGTCAGGTTTTTTACCTGACGTTTTCATTTCCAAATCAAATTTTACTCTCAATTCACCTTTAATTCCATGAGCCTTAAGGATGCCACCAATTTTTTTATAACAATCCTCTTCTTTTGACACGACTCAACAAAAATTCTATTGCGGAGTTTCCGTACTCTCTGTTGTTTCAGTTGGCTCCGCAGTTTCTGTTGAAGCAGTTGTTTCTGAAGCAGTTGTTTCTGAAGCAGCCGCAGCAGCTTCATCTGCTTCTTTCTTCGCAGCTTCCTCAGCTGCCTTCAAGCCTTCTTCGCGTTGCTTTGCCATCGCTTCTTCTTTATCAGCGCGTTTTTTCACTTCTGCTTCTTCTTTTTCTTTCAGATGATCCTTTTGAGATTTTTTGTGTTTCTCTTTATGAGTCGTTAAGGACTCTTCATGCTTAACCCACCACTCCTGAAATTTGGAATCAGCCTGATCTTGCGTCAAAGCGCCTTTAGTTACTCCGCGCATTAAATGTTTTTTAAACATCACGCCTTTGTAGGACAAGATTTTTCTGACTGTGTCAGTTGGTTGAGCACCTTTCGCCAGCCAAGCCAATGCTTTTTCAGAATTCACGTCAATATCTGCCGGAACATGTGTAGGATTGTAATGACCGATCTGTTCGATGTATTTACCATCGCGGGCAGATCTTGAATCAGCAATTACAATGTGATAATAAGGGCGTTTTTTTGTACCCTTTCTGGATAAACGGATTTTTACAGCCATACCAATTTTTGTTTTTTAACCCCGAACGAATCGGGGATTTTGGTTATCAATTCCCATTTAAGCGATTAACGCTTACTGAGGTTTAGGGGCGCAAAGATAATTTTTGATTGCAGATTGCGAAATCAAAGTTTGAATTGGATAATTCAAGGCATCTTGAAGCAATTAAAACCCAAGTCGTACTTCTGACCATTAAATATCCCCGGTCTATGCTATTTCACAAAATGCCGATGAAGTTGTTACTTCGCGGGCTGTAAAAAAATAAATGGAAAATAATCACGACCAAAAGAACAGCAACAAATCGGTGTCGATGCCGCTCATTTTTGCGGCTATCTTGATAGCCGGAATTTTTATCGGATATATCACCAATCATAAACTATCAGAGAAACCATCACTGTTCAGCGGTCGTGAACAGAACAGGGTTGAGGAAGTCTTGAATTATATCGATGAAAAATATATTGACAGCATTGATCGGGAGACTTTAATGGATGACATGATAGAAGACATTATGTCCAAACTTGATCCGCACTCATTTTATGTTCCGGTGGATGATACAAAAGAAATGGCAGAACAAATTGAAGGAAAGTTTGAAGGTATCGGGATTGAATTCAATATTGTGAAGGACACAATTTTAATCATTTCAACCATTACGGATGGACCATCAGAAATACTTGGAATTCAGGCCGGTGATAAAATCGTAATGATCAACGATACTTTGGTTGCAGGTAACGGGATCGAAAATCAGGAAGTGATAAAAAAACTCAAAGGACAGAAAGGTACACGGGTTAAAATTTCAGTTGAGCGAAACGGCCACAAACAATTAATTGATTTTGATATTACTAGGGATGAAGTGAAAATATTCGGAGTTGATGTGGCTTATATGGTTGACAAAGAAATCGGTTATATCCGGATTAACCGGTTTAGTGAAGATATTTATCCTGAGTTCATGGAAGCGATGGATAAACTCAGTTCATCTGGTATGAAAAAACTGATTCTTGACATGAGCGGAAATCCCGGTGGTTTGTTGGAACCTTCAACATTTATTGCTGATGAATTTTTGGATGGAGATAAACTGATTGTTTACACAGAAGGGAAGGCTTACGAACGAAAAGATTATAATGCGAAAAAACCCGGTGTATTTGAAGAGGGTGAATTAGTGATTTTGATTGATCAATATTCCGCTTCGGCAAGCGAGATTTTGGCAGGCGCCATTCAGGATTGGGATCGCGGATTAATTATCGGCAGGCGTTCTTTCGGGAAAGGATTGGTTCAGCAGGAATATGAATTGAATGATGGATCTGTTTTAAGATTGACCATCGCAAGATATTATACTCCGACCGGGCGATCAATTCAAAAGCCGTACTCGAATGGGCTCGAATTATATGATGAAGAAGTGCTTTCAAGATTTGATCACGGTGAACTTTTTGAAAATGACTCATCTTTAATGGTGGATTCTATGAAATACACCACGCCTGGCGGAAGAACGGTTTATGGCGGAGGTGGAATCATGCCTGATATTTTTGTTCCGGTTGATACAACCATGAATATTGAACTCTCTGGACTGATTCGGGCATTGGCACCTGAATTCACGTACAATTATTTCTCCCATCACACAGATGAATTTGATGGCTTTAAAAATTTCGATGATTTTTTAAAAAATTATTCAGTGAGCGAAACAATGCTTTCATCATTCCGAAAATTGGTCGAGAAGGATCACCCCGATTTTGAGGATAGAGAATATATTGAACTGAATGATTACGCAAAAAAAACAATCAAAGCACATATCGGCAGGCAACTTTGGAAAAACGAGGGATATTATCCGATTATCAATTCCATTGATCCGGTATTTCTTCGTGCCGTTGAAGAACTCAGAAAATAATCTGAAGTTTATTTATCTCTGAAAATGATATTGATCGGCACTCCGTTGAAATCAAAATTTTCTCTCATTTGATTTTCCAGGTAGTTTCTGTAAGGGTTTCTGATTTCTCTTGGATGGTTAGCGAAAAAAGCAAAAGAGGGAGAGTGTGTTGGCAGTTGAGTGACATATTTTATTGAAATCATTTTACCACGGTATGCAGGCGGGCTGTATTTTTCAATGGCTTTCAATAAAACATCATTCAGTTTTGAGGTAGAAATTTTTTGCATTCTGTTTTTGTAAACCTTCAATGCAATATCGAGCACTTTCATCACGCGCTGTTTTTCAATAGCAGAAATAAAAATTACCGGCACATCTGTAAACGGTACAATTTTTCTTTTGATATTTTTTTCAAAGTCGAGGGCTGTATTGGTTTCCTTTTCAACCAAATCCCATTTGTTCACTGCTATTACAATTCCTTTTCTTTTTTTCTCAGCCATGCTGAAGATCGTTAGATCCTGGGCAGTAATTCCCTGCGTAGCATCAAGCATCATGATGCAAACGTCCGCATCATCAATCGCTTTGACTGCGCGAATCACCGAATAGAACTCAAGATTTTCATGAACCTTTGTTTTTTTTCTGATACCTGCGGTATCAATTAAAAGAATGTCTTTGCCGTAAAGTTGATACCGCGTATGAATACTATCGCGTGTGGTTCCTGCAATCGGTGTCACAATATTTCTGTTCTCACCAATCAATGAATTCAGCAGTGAAGATTTTCCAACATTCGGCTGACCGATGATAGCGAAGCGCGGAACATTTTCCAAATCTTCTTCTTTCAAATCTTCAGGTACTTCTGCGGCAATCGCATCTAATAATTCTCCGTTTCCGCTTCCGGTCATGGATGAAACAGGAAATAAATGTTCCAACCCCAAAGAATAAAATTCATTGGCGGATAGCAAACGGCTGTGGTTGTCAATTTTATTAACAACTAGAATTACTTTCTTCGATGAGCGCCTGAGCATGTCAGCAATTTCTTCATCCAGATATGTGATGCCAGTGGTTACATCAACCATCATCAAAATGAGCGATGCTTCTTCCATCGCGATAGTAACCTGCTCACGAATTGCCGCTTCGAAAATATCTTCCGAATTCGGAACAAAACCACCTGTATCGATGATGTCGAAATGTTTTCCGTTCCAATCCACTTCGCCATAATGACGGTCGCGCGTCACTCCACTCAGATCATCAACAATCGCTTTGCGCTCACCAATTAAACGATTGAATAAAGTTGATTTGCCGACATTCGGCCTTCCTACTATGGCTACAGTAAAACTCATTTTATTTTTTTGATTCGTATCCGAATTGTTTTAACAACAGACTATCGTTCTGCCAGTTCTCTTTGATCTTCACAAACAATTCGAGAAACACTTTTTTGTCCAGAAATTTTTCAATGTCAATCCGCGCCTCTGTCCCTACTTTTTTCAAATTCATTCCTCCCTTGCCGATGATGATCGGTTTCTGAGATCTTTTGTTCACATAAATAGTGGCATGTATCCGCACAATTTTTTCTTCGTCTTTGAATGAGTCAACATAAACTTCGGTGGCATAAGGAATTTCTTCCTGATAAGTCATGAAGATTTTTTCTCTGATAATCTCTGAGATAAAAAACCTTTCTGATTTATCTGTGAGTTGATCCTTTTCAAAAAAGGGTTGGTGATCAGGAAGCAGTTCAATAATTTTTTTTAAAACGTCCGCAAGATTAGTCTTATTTAATGCAGAGACAGGAATGATATTTTCCGGCTTAACAAATAGACTCCAATCTTTTACAGCCTGATCAATGTCTTCCTGTTTCGATAAATCAATTTTATTCAGTACTAAAATTTTCGGAACGGTCAATGAATTCAATTTCTGGGTGAATAGTTCGCTGTCCTTTTTGAATTGACTGATGTCAGAAATAAAAATGATGACGTCCGCGTCTACCAGTGATTCACTCACCCAATCCATCATCTTCTCCTGCAGCTGATAAGCAGGGTTGATGATTCCGGGAGTATCAGAAAACACGATCTGATAATTTTCGTCATTCAAAATTCCGAGAATACGGTGACGCGTGGTTTGCGCTTTCGGAGTGATGATGGATAATTTCTCACCGATCAATGCATTCATTAATGTTGACTTGCCAGCATTCGGACGCCCGATGATATTTACAAAACCCGCTTTATGATTCATTTTAAAAATTGCGGCACAAAAGTATCTTAAACCCGCTTTGTGCAGATCGGACGATTATATTTGCACTCCGATTTTTGTTCATTGAGAAAAGTTACAGTAAAATATATTTCAGGATGTAGCAGTTGGTTTTTTGATAATTGCATAGCATAACAACAAACATGTTTTCTGAAATCTGAAAATACATTGCGGGGTGGAGCAGTTGGTAGCTCGTTGGGCTCATAACCCAAAGGTCGTATGTTCGAGTCATACCCCCGCTACTAAATCAAGTTCTTTCATATTTTCCAAATTAGCCATTTTGCCCAGGTGGTGAAATTGGTAGACACGCTACTTTGAGGGGGTAGTGCCTTAAGTGGTATGCTGGTTCGAGTCCAGTCCTGGGCACAAATTCAAGCGGGAAGCACCATTTGGCAAGGCTTTCCGCTTATTTAAACGATGAAGGTGAGACAAATATGAGACGGAATAATTCGGCTTTAATTCAGTACAAACCCGCGAAGTTTCGAAATGGCAAACGGCCATACATTGAATATTATGCGCATGATCCGATATTGCAAAAGTTGAGGAGAAAAAAAATTCATCTCGATTGGTGCCGCGATGCAAAAGAATTGCGAGAAACAAAAAACAGAATTATTCAAAGCACGAATCACCGGCTGGCAAGCGGATGGAATCCGTTCACCGAGGCATCAAATAATTTGCAATACACGCGCACGATGGATGCGCTGGATATGATTTTGAAGTTGAAACAAAATCAGAATCTGGAAACGCGCACGATGGATTCTTACAAAAGCACAGTCAAAATCTTTTATGATTGGTTGCGGTCTGTGAAAATGGAATCGAGCAGCATTTATGAAATTGACAAACAACGTGCGCAACATTTCATTGACAGAATACTGATCGCGCGAAAGCTGAAAGCAAAATCTCTCAATGGATATTTATCGAACATGCGGATGTTTTTCAATGTGTTGGTGGATCGCGGATTTCTTTTCACCAATCCCTTTAACGAAATACAAATGATGCGCGAAGCGGAGAAGGACCGCGAAACATTAACCCACGCGGAGCAAAAGAAACTCCAGCAACATCTGCTGAGGCATGATTACGATTTTTATTTCGTCTGCGGATATACGCTGCTCTGTGGATTGCGTGGCGCAGAAATTGCCCGGTTAAAAGTGGGTGATGTGGATTTAAAAAACCGAATGATTATTGTTAAAGGATCTTCATCAAAAACGAACCGGAAGAGAATTGTTCCCATCATCAGCGATGAATTTTATGATCGGCTGAAAAATTATCTGGAGAAATATCCGAAAGATAATTTTCTGATCACCGCGAAGATGCATCCGGGAATAAAAACCGAAGCAAGATTATCAAACCGGATAGGAGAGAGGTTCAGAATTGTTTCGAAAGAATTGAAATTCAGAAAGGGAATTACATTCTATTCGCTGAAGGACACGCTTGCATCGCGACTGGCTGAGTCGGATGTGAATGCAAAAAAAGTGATGTCGCTATTGGGCCATTCATCGTTGGACATGACGGATAAATATTTATCGAAATGGAAACCGGTAGTGGATGATTCGTTGCGCAACCTGGTAAAGTTCTAAATCCCCTTCTCCTCAAAAGTTTTTGATCCCTTTGCCTTGTTGCGGATTTTTCGCATTTTCAAAACAGGCTCTTCCACGTCTTTAAAAACAATTTTTGCGCGAAGCGTTTTTTTCCACTGCTTCATTTCTTCGCGCATCAATTTTATTTCTCCGGCAATCATCATCACTTTCTTATCATCCAAACTCACGGAATGAGAAAAACTTGTTTGTGAACCCGCTCCTGAAGAATTTGAAACGTAACCCTGGCTGCGGATCCCATCCATCATTTCATAGATCGGGGCCAACTGCGGATTCGAAACCATCCAGTTCGGATAAATTTTTTCAACTCCTCGTTCACCGACCATTGCAAGTGTCGGCACGCCTGGTGTATCACCACCGGCTGCATAATGCGGCACTTCTTCAGCATCCAAATATTGTTTTGCCTGAGCCATTCCAGCCAACACAGCAGCAACACCTTCGGCAGCCGCTAACAAATTCAATGGGAAAGGAACATCCTGCCCGGCAGCAACTGCTGCTGCAATCGCCTTCGCAGTATCAATACCGATCATGAATAAAGCAAGCTCGCGTTGATACTCCGCACCCTGAGCAGATTTATCACCAATGAGAATTGAAAGACTTCCGAGAATATTTTTTGTCGCATCAAAAGCGCGCAGCCGGTTTGCAATTTCTGCATCGGTTATTTCTGATGAGTTTTTTATTTCCTCATCATGTTGCTTTCTTCTTTCCGTGCGCTCTGCCGCATGAAGTTTTTGCAACTCGCTCAGGCGTTCTGCATTCTCATCTTTAATTGCACCAATATCTTCACGCGCATATTTCGTCTTCAGCAAATGAATATTCATCTGCTGCGCGGCAACTAATTTTTCTGAATCAAGTCCGTATTTTATCGCAAGATCAATCAGCTTCTGCCATTTTTGTTCCTCATCATAAATTTCTTTTTCGCGTTCGCTCATCAATGCATAAGCGATATCTGCCACTGTTTCAATTACGGCATCATTGTATTTCTGATTCCATTCCTTCAGTGCATTGAAATTGTCTTCAAGAAGTTTCTGATATTCCTCAGCGGCTTTTTTTCTTGCATGAGCAAGTTCTTTTTGTTTTTGAATTTCTTCTTCTGTTAACTCGATTCCGTCAGCAACAATTTTTGCAGCGTTTTCAGCATCAATTTGTAATTGCGTTTTCTCACCGAGATTCTCGGCTTGAATTTGTTTCTGTGCTGTTAGTTGGGAATTCAAATCGAAGATTGTTGCCTGTAGCTTTCCGACTGATTCGTTCGCGGCCATATAATCTTTTTGCAAATCCTCCATGGTGGTTCCGCTTGTTCTCATGGATGAAGCAAGAAGTGTTTGTTCGTAGGTGGTAGCAACGATGGTACCGTTCAGAATATCCATTTTCAATTGCACCTGATCGAACAGAGCTTGCTGTGATTTAAGTGCCACATTCGCCTGGCTGATTTTGTATGTAAGATCATCCATTGCTCCGGTGGTCTCATCAATCGCATCTTGATGTTTTATTTTCAAAACATCTTTTTGGATGGCCAGCCATTCTCTTACTGTATCTGTGCTGATCGTAACCGCGTTTCCGTATTCATCAAACGATGTGGCAGCAGCAGGAACAATTTCTGTAATCTCTTGAATGACTTTCTTTAAATCGTTTTGCGCTTCCTCGTTGTCAATGGATGCAGTTTGCAATTCGTCATATCGCGCTAACAATGGATTCAATCTCTCTTCTGAACTTTCTACTATCGCTTTGAACTCTTTGAATTCTTCTACTGCTGATCTTGCAGGAGAAATCAGACCCGCAAGCCCCTTGATCAAACTTTTTATTCCGTTTGCAATGGGATTATTCATGAACGCACCCATGAGCGCTTTTCGGACCGTATCAATTGCGGCACCCATTCCTTCCTGCCGTTTTTGAAATTCAGCACCAACAGATGTTCCTTCTGTGTATGCTTTGTTAGCGATCTTTTGCATTTCTGCCACTCGCTCGGTATTATTTGCAAGTGTGAGAATTACGTTAGCTCCTCTTGATCCATCAATGCCGAGCTGTTCTAATTTTTGAAGCAGCTCCTGAGAACTTCCGGAAGTCTCTTTTAATCGTTTGAGAAAAAGAGTGAAGCCTTCATTGGTTCCTTTTTCTCCGATCAGTTTTGATAATTCTCCTTTTGCAAAACCTGCTGCGTCTCCAAATTTTTCTGTGTCGCGCACAAAATCAACGAAGAATTTATTCAGTGCGGTTCCGGAAACTTCTGCGGTTTGTCCGTTCTCCTCGAGTGTTGCACCGAAACCAAGCAATTGATCAATAGTTAATCCTGCAGTTTTTGCAATGCCGGATAAACGACTCATATAGTCAACCTGCCAACCTTCTGATGCAATGCCTGACGCGCCGACTTCATTCAGTGCGCTACCGATTTTCGTCATCGAGGTTCCGAAAATATTCGCAAGCTTTCCGATCGCAGTAATCGCACCCTCGCCCAAATCTTCACCCAAAGCAGTTTTTATTTTATCAGCTTCCTCCACCCATGCTTTTATTGCAGTAACACCGGTGATTCCTAATTTACCTGCTTGCTTTGCCAGCTCTAGCAATTCTATTCTGGAAGATCTTGTTTTGATGGTACCAAGTGCCGCGTTGAGGTTGCGAACCTCATCAATGGAAAGATTGGTTGTTTTGCGAATGTCCTGCATGAGATCGTCCATCTCTCCCATTTTGCGTATCATGTTGTTGAGTCCGCCAAGAAGAGCGCCTGCGCCAACGTATGCAAGCATCATCAAACCGAACTGCTTCACTTCTGTTTTTACAGAAGCCCACATTCCGCTAAGCCCTTTTACTTTTTTCCCGTGTGCATCAATCTGAGCGCCCAGTGCGCGTAGTTCTTTGATCTTCTGATTGTAGAGCTCTGAGCCTGGTGTGAGCTCGCTGCGGATATAATTATTCAGCTTGCGGTATGCATCATTAATCTGCTTGATAGTAGCACCTTGCTCAACATTATTAATGAAGACTTTAACCCGTCTGTTTTCAGAAGTATTTGCCATCTCAATTTACTTTTATAGAAGCAGCAGTTTGATCCGCTTTGATGCGCGCCACCATATCTGCAAGGATTGGAATGCGAGGATCTAATACGGGTTTGTATAGCCAATCTTTTTTCTGACGGCCTTTCCCTCCCATCAATGCTCCTGTAGCCTTTACTCTCTCAACTGGCCATCCTTTTCCGACTCCGTATATGGACCAAATTCCCTGAAGGGGAAACGTATAAGTGAGGCTGCTGATTTCTCCATCCGTTTTTCCGAAGCCAATTGGAAATGGAGCTTCCATATCTTTTGGTAGTAGATTTCGCGTGGACAGTGAGAGGCGCGCAATTAATTCTCCGGTTGCTTCAACATCCAATGTGTTGAGCATATTGAGCATGGCAGACAAACTTTGCTTGCCCCATTTTCTAACCTCCCGGTTGAATTCTGATTGGTATTTGAGAAAATCAATCTGCTCCTGCACCTCTCAAAATTCCACTTGAAAGAATGTAGGGCAAAGGACAAGAGACTATTCGGTGTATCCGTAATCCTTTAGAAGATTGACGAGTGCCGGAATGTGCTTTGCAGGAATATCCCTGGAGCCATTGATGGCAATTGAAAGATTTGTTTCCGGAATTCCGCACCTGCGTTCGATGCCTTTGATGTTCAGAAGATCATGCTTCAGCAACCATTGCTTGATCGCCTCAGATTTTTTTTTGTGTTCCATTGATTTGATTTTTTATTTAACCCCAACGAAATCACATCCGTTCGATCCGGTGTGATTTCGTCCGCAAAAATTGAGGCTATCCAAGTGGATAACCCCTCTGCCGATTGCGATTTCAGCAGTATGTTTTACAAAATTCTTGAAAGGCGAAACCGTATTCCAAAGGAAATTCAGTTTTCAGCCATTCCGCGTAACCCTCATAAAATTGCGCGTCTAAGTAACTGTCAAAATCATGCATGCTCATGTTGCACCTCCGATTTTGATTTATCAACTTGCGCATCACTGAACAAATAAGCAAGCGGGAAATAATCGCGCTCCTCTTCTGCTGTTGGCGTTGCCGATGGGTTAGCCCATTTTTTAGGGTGCGCCCATATAGGGAACCCTTTAGAACCTCGTTTAACAACAAAGCCAAGTTGTAGCCATCCCCGGAACGTGTGAAACTCTGTGTTCTCTGTATCCTTGTAAAAATTCTCAATGACTGCTTCATTCGTGTTTTCATAATCACCCGCTTTAACAAGTGGTTTAACCTGGACTGAAAGTTCTTTCAGTTTCTCCCGATTAGTTTGGTAATTGGATTTCTCCTTATTTTCGTTCTGCATCTGTTTATCATTTTTTTAAGTGGTGAACAAAAGAGGGGTGAACGATTGTGGTCGTTCACCCCTCACGTTTTAAATGGCTAACGATTCAGCAACACTATTTTTCTGTGCGGAAATCTCAGCCAAAACAACCTGAACAACTTTTTTCAAAACCTCTGTATTTGCAGTTCTGAATTCTTCATCTCCATCAGTGATCAGCATGTGATCGCTTTGGTTATCCGATGAAATACGCATCCCCTTTAACTTCTTTTCAGAATCAAGGAGTTTTTCAAATCTGTCCGATCTGTGATTGAGTTCACGAATCTTCTGGATTTTGTCCTCAACCGTTTCAACTGATTTCGCGGATTGAGTAGGTTTCAATTCAACCACTTTAACAGGTGGTTGACTCGATTCGAGTGTGGTCGAACCATTCGTTTTGCCGTTTGTCGGCTTGCCGTTTTTTTCGGCAACTTTTGCATCTGTACTCATTTGCTAAAAGTGTTTAATTACTGTGTCAAAATTGACAATGTAAAAATAGCATCGGTATGGCTATTTGACAACTTTTATTGTCATTAAATATTAACAACTTTTCAACATATTTTATCTGTATGTAACTGTCTTTCAGAAGATTATGCTACCATTTTCCAAAACTACGTTTTGGTGTTTGGCTAATTACGCCGCCGGCCCCTGTCAATTTTTTGCACTTGCAATGACAAAAGCAACGATATACGTCTTGTATTCTGAACACCTCAGTCCTTAGGTTGATCTGCAAGCACAGCTTGCGCCATCAGTCCTTGCATTAGGGATCGTATGTGATGCCGTGCATTAAGGAGAGCCCGACCGATTGCGATCGGGAATGCCACGATTATTTAACCATAAACATTGTCTTGGAAGGCACCCTTCTTCCTTGTCTTACTCGAGAATCTACCCCACACCATTGTATCAATAGCATCAGGGCCATGCGTAGCTTTTTGAGGTTCAATATCATTATCATTCTCACTCGCCTTATCCTTCTGGAATCCCTTCGAGCCAAACTTTATAGGTGTCATTGACATCGCATCAATCAAGTCTCTACAGTTTAATCTATTCAATGCGAATTCAGGTAATCTCGAATCACCACCCAATCCCATATTCCACAACTCATGTCGCTTAGCTGCATCCGGTG
>Ga0247727_10003088_pt1 | contig 37303 bp, 29 predicted proteins | sample WisWelCaveWW1625_FD_202498 | JGI IMG/M metagenome (GOLD analysis project Ga0247727, IMG submission 202498) | Biofilm microbial communities from Wishing Well Cave, Virginia, United States - WW16-25 | ecosystem: Environmental > Aquatic > Deep subsurface > Groundwater > Cave microbial mat | place...
ACGCGCACACCCGAGGCGCGCGAAGACTGGGTGCGCGCCGCCGCGCTCGCGCTCGACATCACACGCGTCGCGAAGAAGCACGGCCTGCCGCCGGGCGCCGACCTGGTGTCGGTGAACTTTCCCTGGGGCTCGGGCGTCGAGACGCCGCGCGAGGTGACGCGCCTCGCGCGCGTCGGCTACGACCGCGTCTTCCAGCCACGCAGCGAGGGCGTCTACTTCCACGAGTTCGGCGGCATGGTGCGGCGCGAGGACAGCCTGCGCGACACCGACGTGATCGCCGCGCGCCGCGGCGTCGTCTCCATCACCCCCGTGCGCCTCGCCCACACCGCCGACCTCTCGCCCGAAGACCGCGCCGCCTGGGAGGGCAAGTGACCGCCCGCCGCCGCGGTACGACACGCAAGGCCGCGAAGAAAGCGGCGCCCAAGTGGCGCAGCAAGCGCCGTTCCCCGGCGCGCGCAGTGAGCCGAAGGCGAACGAAGAAAAGGGATGGGCGCGCCGCAAGCCGCGCTCCGCGCGGCGCGCAGCGAGCCGCAGGCGAGCGAAGAACATGGTGGAAGCACGGCGTCGTCTACCAGATCTACCCGCGTTCGTTCATGGACTCGAACGGCGACGGCGACGGCGACCTCGAGGGCATCCGCCACCGCCTCGACCATCTCGCCTGGCTCGGCGTCGATGCGCTCTGGCTCTCACCGTGCTTCCCGTCGCCGATGGCCGACTTCGGCTACGACGTTGCCGACTACTGCGACATCGACCCAATTTTTGGCACGCTCGCCGACTTCGACCGGCTACTCGCGGACGCGCACGCGCGCGGCCTGCGCATCCTGCTCGATCTGGTGCCGAATCACAGCTCGAGCGAGCACCTCTGGTTCCGCGAGTCGCGCGCGAGCCGCACCAGCGCGAAGCGCGACTGGTACGTGTGGCGCGACGCGAAGCCGGACGGCTCGCCGCCCAACAACTGGCTCGCCGTCTTCGGCGGCCCGGCCTGGACGCTCGACGACGCCACCGGCCAGTACTACCTGCACTCCTTTTTGCCCGAGCAGCCCGATCTGAACTGGCGCAATCCCGCCGTGGTGCGCGCGATGCACGACGTGGTGCGCTTCTGGTTCGAGCGCGGCGTGGACGGCTTCCGCATCGACGTGACCCACCGCATCGCGAAGGACCCGAAGCTGCGCGACAACCCGGTGCTCGACTCCGCCCAGGGCTTCGGCGGCCAGCAACACCTCTACGACGAGAACCACCGCGACGTCCACCGCCTGCTGCGCGGCCTGCGCAGGCTCGCGGACCGCTACGCGGAGCGCGCGTACGTGGGCGAGGTGTATCTGATGAACCCGGCCGAGGTGGCGCGCTACTACGGCAACAACGACGAGCTGCACCTCGCCTTCAACTTCTCGTTCCTGCACGCGCCGTGGTCGGCCGACGCCTTCCGGCGCGAGACCGAGCGCTTCCAGAAGTTCGTCGGCCGGCGCGGCTGGCCCGACCACGTGCTGTCGAGCCACGACGCGCCCCGCCACGCCAGCCGCTACGAGCATCCCACGCTGGGCGACGCGCGCGCGCGGCTCGCCGCACTGATGCTGCTCACGCTGCGCGGCACACCGTTCCTGTATCAGGGCGAAGAGATCGGCATGCGGAACGTGCCGGTACCCGACGCTCGGCTGCAGGATCCGCTGGCGTTCCGCCTCCACCCGAAGCTCTCGCGCGACCCCTCGCGCACGCCTCTGCCCTGGCAGCCGGGCCCGGGGGCCGGCTTCAGCAGCGGCGAGCCGTGGCTGCCGATCGGCGACGACGCCGAGCTGCGCAACGTGGCCGTGCAGCGGGACGATCCGGGTTCGCTGCTCCAGCTCTACCGCGCGCTGCTCGCGTTGCGCAGGCGCACGCCGGCGCTCGAGCGCGGCAGCTATGCCGCGCTGCGCGCGCCGAGGGACGTCTTCGCCTTCGAGCGCAGCTCAGGCGGGCAGCACGCCCTGGTCGCGCTCAACTTCGGCGATGCCCCGGCCATCGTGTCCCTCGAGCGCGGCCGCGTCGCCGACTACATCCACACGCGAGCGGGCGCCGCGCTGCCGGAGCGACTCGGACGCCTCGAGCTCGGCCCGTGCGAGGGAATCGTTGCGGTGCTCGCCTGACGAATTGCTGCTCGCACTCGTTGCGCGGACACTCCGAGAGCACCTGTGAGCAGTGATGGCGAGGGATAGACTCGCGGCCCGAGGAGAGGGATGGGGCGGCTCACGGGCAAGGTGGGGATCGGCCGGCTTCAGATGAGCTGGCTCATCTTCCTGTTCTTCTTCGCCTCGGGCGCCGCCGGCCTGATCTACGAGATCGTCTGGGTGCGCCAGTTCGGCATCGTGTTCGGCAGCACGATCTACTCGGCCGCACTCGTCACCGGCATCTTCATGTGCGGGCTCGGCCTCGGCAGCTGGCTGGCCGGGCGCTGGGCCGACGCGCGCTACTCCCTCGACCGCTCGGCGCCGCTACGCGCCTATGGCTGGTGCGAGCTCGCGATCGGCGCGTGGGCGCTCGCACTGGTGCCGGGCATCCCGTGGCTCGCGAGTGTGGCCGCAGAGGCCGCGAGCTATTCCGTCGGCGAGCACGGCTGGTACTGGCTCGAGAGCGCCGGTTCGCTCGTGCGCTACGCCTGCGCTGCGCTCGCGCTCGGTCCGGTGACGTTGTTGATGGGCGGGACGCTCACGCTGCTGGTGCGCCACCGCATCGGCGACGACCTCGGCTCCGCGGGCTGGCAGATCGGCGCGCTCTACGGCGTGAACACCGCCGGTGCCGCGCTCGGCTGTCTGCTCACCGACACGGTGCTGGTGCCGGCGTTGGGTCTGATGAACACGCAGCTGTGTGCGGTCTTGCTGAATGCGGGCGCCGGTCTCGGGGCGCTCGCGCTGGCGCGCGGCGCCAGCCGCGCTCCGGCCCCGCCGCCGGCCGCCGCCCTCGGGACTACCGCCGTCGAGCCTGCGGTCGCCTGGGCCTTTGCGGCGCTCGCGCTCGGCGGCTTCGCCGCAATGGCGCTGCAGATCGTCTGGTTCCGCTTCCTGATCGCGCTGTTCGGTCCGTATCGGCCGGTGTTCTCGCTGCTGCTCACCATCATTTTGGTCGGCATCTGGCTGGGCTCGCACCTCGGCGGTGCGCTCGCGCGGCGCACGAGCCACCCCGAGCGCTTCCACGCGCTGGCGCTGCTCGGCTTCGGCCTCGCTGCGGCGGCGGCGCTGCTGTTTGCACCGGCGGATTCCTCGGCGCGCTTTCACGCGCTCGCGACGGCGGCGGGCGGCGGACCCTGGCCGCTGTATCGCGCCGTGCTCGGTTGCGCCCTCGGCATGGTGGCCGTGCCCGCGTTGCTCTCGGGCGCAGCGTATCCCCTCGCGAATGCGCTGGTGCAGAAACGCGTGGAGTCGGTCGGCGCTCGCGCCGGTGCGCTCTATCTCGGCAACACGCTGGGCAGCGTGACGGGCTCGCTGGTGGGTGGCTTCTGGCTGCTGCCCGCGCTCGGCATGCAGGGTACGGTGGGCGTGGTGCTCGCTGCGCTGGCGCTGGCGCTCATCTGCCTCGCGGCCGCGAGCGGGGCGCGCGGTCGGGGGCTGGCAGCGCTCGCCGCTGCGGGGGCGTCGCTCGCGGCCTGCACCGTGGCCTGGCAGCAGCTGCCGCCGGATCTGCTGCTGCGGCGGTCCGTCACGCACAGCCTGGTCGGCCGTCCCGCGCGCATCGCCGCGCTGCGCGAGGGCGTGAACGAGACCATCGTGGTGGTGGACTCGCAGCTCGGCGCCACGCTCTTCACGAACGGCTTCGGTATGTCCGGCACCTCCTTCCTCGGGCAGCGCTACATGCGCGCCTTCGTGCACCTCCCCGTGCTGATCAGCGACCGCATCGAGCGCGTGATGGTGATGTGCTTCGGCGTCGGCAACACCGTGAGCGCCGCGCTCCTGCATCCCAGCGTGAAGCAGCTGGACGTCGTGGATCTGTCGCGGGACATCCTCGAGCACGCCGGCCACTTCGCCGCGTCGAACGGCGACGTGCTCGCCGACCCGCGCGTACGCGTCCACGTGAACGATGCGCGTCACCACCTGCGCATGCTGCAGGAGCCGACCTACGACCTGATCACCGGCGAGCCGCCGCCGCTGCCGCACGCGGGCGTCGTCAACCTGTATACCGAGGAGTTCTTCACGCTGGTGCGCAGCCGCCTGCGGCCCGGCGGCATCGCGACCTACTGGCTGCCCGCCTTCCAGATCGGGGAGGCGGCCACACGCTCGGTGGTGCGCGCCTTCTTGGAGGTCTTCCCCGACGCAGTGCTGCTCGACGCGCACAGCCAGCAGCTGATCCTGGTCGGGCGCCGCGACGCTGCGCTGGCCTTCGATCCGGCGCGGCTGCGTGAGCTGCTGCGCACGTCGCCGGCACTGGCGCGCGACCTGCGCTGGACCTCGCTCGATCGCGCGGCCGAGTGGGTGGGCACGTTTGCCGCCAGCCCGGCCACGCTCGCGCGCGCCACTCGCGCGGCCACGCCGCTGCGCGACGACCGGCCCGCGCTCGAGTACCAGAGCCGCGAGCTGGTGTGGGACCGCCAGCTGCCCGCCGACCTGTTCTCGGTCGCGGACTGGCCGCTCTGGTGCCCGCGCTGCGCCGAGCTGCCCGAGGCCGAGCGCGACGAGATCGCCGGCTACCTCGAGCTGATCGCGGCGTACTACCGGAGCCCGGCCTTCCTGCGCGCGCAGCCCGGCGGAGGGGCGGACTTCCAGCCGGCGCTCTCGCCGCGCGCGCAGCAGGCTGCGACGCGCAGCGTGTATCTGCAAGACCTGCTCGGCCAGCTGCCGCTCGCACGGCGGCGTGCGATCGCTGCGGTGCAGCACGGTCGCATCACGAGCGCCGTGGCCCTGCTGCGCAGCCTGTCGAGCAAGCGGCCCAGCGACGCCAAGCTACAGAGCGACTTCGCCGCCGCGCTCGTGTTGGCCGGCAAGCGCGCGGACGCCGCTGCGACGCTCGCCTCCGCACGCGCCGCCGCGCCGGCAGACCCGGTCTGGGACGAGCTCGGCGCCGATCTCGATGGCACTGCGGGGCGCTAGTCGTCCGCGAGGTAGCGCTTCGCCGCCTCGTCGTAGGCGGGGAAGCCGACCAGCTCGCGCAGCGCGGCGAAGGAGACGCGCTCGCTCTCGGCCGGATGCCCGCCGCGTTGCATGCGCTGGAGCGCCGCTTCGACGGCCTTCACGGCCACGGCCAGCAGCGTGAGCGGATAGGCGGCGATGCGGTAGCCGAGCTCGTGGAGGCGGTGCGGAGGCAAGAGCGGCGTGTCGCCGCCCTCCACCAGGTTCGCCATCAGCGCCGCGCCTTCGAGCGCGCGCGCCACGCGCTCGAGCTCCGCCTCGCTGCGGGGCGCCTCGACGAAGAGGATGTCGGCGCCGGCATCGCGAAACCCTTTGGCGCGCTCGATCGCCTCGTCGAGGCCGTGCACGGCCGCGGCGTCCGTGCGCGCGAGGATCAGGATGCCTGCCCCTTCGTCGCGCGCGTCCACGGCGGCGCGGATCCGGGCGAGCGCCCCGCCGCGCGACACCACGTCCTTGCCGCGCGTGTGACCGCAGCGCTTCGGTGCGCGCTGGTCCTCGATCATCGCGGCCGCGAAGCCGGCCTGCGCATAGCCGGCGATGGTGCGCTTCACGTTCAGCGCGTTGCCGTAGCCGGTGTCGGCGTCGCCGATCACGGGGATCGACACCGCGCCGCAGATCGCGCGGCCCTGGTCCAGCATCTCCGCGTAGGAGATCAGCTGCGTGTCGGGCAGCGCGAGGCGGGCCGCCGAGACGCCGAAGCCGCTCATGAAGGTGAGTGGGAAGCCTGCGCGCTCGATCAGGCGCGCCGAAAGCGCGTCCCAGCAGCACGGCATCACGGTGAGCCGCGGCTCGGCCAGTAGCGCCGCGAGGCGTGCAGCGCTCGGCGCGAGCTCAGGCGAAGGCAGCGAACAGCTCCTCGAAGGCCTTCAGCTGGTTGCCCGCGGCCGACGACGGCACCAGGATCGGCGTGCTGACGCCCGCCGCGCGCCAGGCGGCCACGCCCTCGCGCACCTCGGCGGCGCTTCCGAACAGCGAGACGTCGGCGAGCCAGCGTTCGGAGACCAGCTCGTGTAGCTCGCGCTCGCCGGCGGCGAGCGCCTTCTCGACGCGGTCCATCTCGTCGCCGTACCCGGCCTCGCGCCAGTAGTTCCGGTAGTTCGGAAAGTTCAGGTACATCTGGAGCGTGCGGCGGTTCTTCGCGGCGGCGGCCGCGCGATCGTCCGAGATGCAGACCGGGATCATGTTGCCGACGGTGAAGCCGGGGTCGCTGCGCTTCGCCGCCGGGAGTGCCGCGAGCGACGCCGGCACGTGCGAGCGCGCCACGTTCGCGAACACGACTCCCTGAGCGAGCTCGCCGGCGAGAGCGACCATCTTCTGGCGCAGCGCCGCGAGCACCAGCGGCGGGAGCCCCAGCTGAGATTTCGTGTAGCCCTCCGCGAAGCGGCGCGTGTCGGTGAGCGGCGTCCCGCTCGAGACGCCGTAGCGGCGATTCAGCGCGTCGTGCGAGACGCCCACACCGAAGTGGAAGCGCCCGCCCGACAGCTCGTGGATGAACGCGGCGTGCTGCGCGTAGTCGGCCACGTTGCGTGTGTAGAGATTCGCGATCGCGGTGCCGAAGGGGATGCGCGTGGTGACGAGCGCGAGCGCCTCGCACAGCGCCATGCCGTCGCCGAAGCTGGCACAGTAGATGCCGGAGAAGCCGCGCCGCTCGACCTCCTGCGCCAGCTCGAGCGTGGCGCGACGGCGCCCGGGGACTGCGGCGAGAGCGACGGCAGGAAGCAGGTTCGACGGCATGGCGGTCGCAACCTACGGGGACGTTCGTCAAGTTGTCAACTTGGTCGGCGGTCGCTTCGCAAGTTGACAACTTGACGAACGTCCCCGCTTCCCCCGCTTCCCCGCTCAGACCTCGGCGGCGTAGGGGGGTGAGGGGTCGTACTGGATGTAGCGCTGCACGCGGCGCGCGACCTCGGGGGTGTAAAGCTGGCCTATCAGCCAGAGCGCCATGTCGATGCCTGCCGAGACGCCCGCCGCGGTGACGAGGTTGCCGTCGCGCACGTAGCGCGGGCCGTCGAGCACGGTCACGTCGCCGCGCGCGCGGAGCTGCTCCACGAAGGCCCAGTGCGTGGTGACGCGCTTGCCCTTCGCGAAGCCGGCCTCGTGCAGCAGCAGCGCGCCGGTGCAGACGCTCGTCACCCACTGGCACTGCGAGCCGACCTTGCGGATCCACTCGATCACGGCCGGGTTGCTCACTTCGCGCCGCGTGCCCTGCCCGCCCGGCACGAGCAGCACGTCGAGCGCGGGCGCATCCGCGAAGGAGTGGTCGGCCGTGACGCGCAGCCCCTTCGCACAGCGCACCGCGCCGCCGTGCTCGCTGATCGTCACCACGCGGCCCTCGCCCGTGGACGAAACCAGGCTCGCGAAGACCTCCCACGGGCCGACGAAATCCAGCTCCTCTACCTCGTCGAAGATGAGCATTCCGACAGTGATCATGCGAAGTCCCCCTCTGGGCGCGGCTATGACGCGCGACGAAATCTCCGGCGATACACGGCGGGCCCGACGCGCAGCGTGCGCAGGAAGGCGCGCCGCATCACCTCGGCGCTGCCGAAGCCGCACGCGCTGGCGACGCCCTCGAGTCCGTCGTCGCCATCCTCGAGACGCCGGCGTGCGGCCTCGACGCGGGCGGCGAGCGCCGCGCGCGCGGGAGTGGCCCCGGTCTCCTGCTTGAATACGCGGGCGAAGTGGCGCGGGCTCAGCGCGACGCGCTTCGCGAGCGCCTCGACGGAGAGATCCGCGCTCGGATGGTCCGCCATCCAGGCTTGCACGTCGCGCAGCGGCTCGCGCTCGGCGAGCTGCGCCGCGAGCTGCGCGCTGAACTGCGCCTGCCCACCGGGCCGCTTCAGGAACAGCACCAGCTCGCGCGCCACGCCGAGCGCGACCTCGCGGCCGTGGTCCTGCTCGACCAGCGCGAGCGCGAGGTCCATGCCGGCCGTCACGCCGGCCGAGCTCCAGAAGCGGCCGTCGCGCACGAAGATCGGGTCGGACTCGACGCGCAGCTTCGGGTAGCGAGCCGCGAGACGCGCACAGGCGTTCCAGTGCGTGGTGGCGCGGCGTCCGTCGAGCAGCCCCGCCTCCGCGAGCAGAAACGCGCCTGTGCACACGGAGGCCACGCGGCGCGCGCGGCCGGCGGCACTCTTCACGAAGGCGACGAGGCTCTGGTCGGCGAGCGCGCGCTGCGTGCCGACTCCACCCGTCACGACCAGCGTGTCGATCGTGCCGCGCACGGCGGCGAGCGGCTTGTGTACGCCGAGTGAGAGGCCGGATGACGAGGTCACGCTGCCCGGACGCCTCGCGACCAGGAGGGGCGTGTAGCCGCCGGCGAGCCCGGCATCGCGCAAGTAGCGCGTGGTGCGCCCGAACACCTCGAACGGGCCCGTCACGTCGAGCAGCTGGAAGTCGGGGAAGGTGACGATCACGACCCGGCGCATGGGGGCAGGATCGGCCCCAGGGCTCCCGTCCGCAATGACAGAGAGCCAACGATTTCAGCCATGCCTGCCCGGGCTCGACGCGGACGGGGCCGCTGCGAGATGCTCCGTCGCCTTGGCAACCGACGACCCTCGCGCCCCCTCCCTGCTCGCCCAGCTCACGCTCGACGAGAAGGCGCTGCTCTGCGCCGGCGCTTCGCTCTGGGCGGGGCACGGCGTCGCTCGGCTCGGCATCCCGGCGCTGCGCGTCACGGACGGCCCGAACGGGGCACGCGGCGGCCACTTCGGCGGCGGCCCGACGGCCGCGTGCTTCCCGTGCGGGAGTGCGCTCGCGGCCAGCTGGAACCCGACGCTGGTCGAGGCGGTCGGCGTCGCGCTCGGCGAAGAGGCCCGCAGCAAGCACGCGCACGTGCTGCTCGGCCCCACCGTGAACATGCACCGCTCGCCGCTCGGCGGCCGCCACTTCGAGGGCTACTCCGAGGATCCGCTGCTCGCGGCCCGCGCCGCCGCGGCCTTCGTGCGCGGCGTCCAGAGTCGCGGCGTCGCGGCCTGCGTGAAGCACTTCGTCGCGAACGACTCCGAGTTCGAACGCATGACGATCTCGTCCGAAGTGGATGCGCGCACGCTGCGCGAGCTGTACCTGCCGCCCTTCGAAGCGGCCCTCTGCGAGGCCGGCGCCTGGTGCGTGATGACGGCCTACAACGGGCTGAACGGTCCCACCTGCTCGGCCAACGCGGAGCTGCTGATCCGCCTGCTGCGTGACGAGTGGGGCTTCGATGGCGTGGTGATGTCGGACTGGTACGGCACCAAGGACACGGTGGCGTCCGCGAACGGCGGCCTCGACCTCGAGATGCCGGGGCCGCCGCGCTTCTTCGGCGCCGAGCTGGCCGCGGCCGTGCGCCGCGGCGATGTCCCGGCAGCCGTGCTGGACGAGAAGGTGCGGCGGCTCCTGCGTCTGCTCGCCCGTACCGGCGCGCTCGACGAGGCTGGCGAGCCGGGACCCGAGCAGGCCATCGACCGCGCCGATCACCGTGCGCTCGCACGGCGTGCCGGCGTCGAATCGATCGTGCTGCTGCGCAACGAGGGCGGTGTGCTGCCGCTCGCGCGCGAGACGTTGCGCCGCCTGGCCGTGATCGGCCCGAACGCACGGCGCACCACGATCCAGGGCGGCGGCAGCGCGCGCGTCTCGCCGCACTATCAGACGAACGTGCTGGATGCGCTCCGTGCCGCGCTCGGGAGCGACGTCGAGGTCGTCTTCGCGGAGGGCTGCAGCAACTACCGCCGCCTGCCCGTGCTCGAGGCGGCGGAGCTCGAGCTGGAGAGCTTCGCGAGCACGGACCTCTCGGGCACCTCCATTTCGGAGCGCCGCGTGCGCCGGCCCGACTTCACCTGGCTCGGCTCCGATGCGCCCATGCCGAACGGCCGGCCCTTCTCCGCGCGGCTCAGCGGCACGCTCGTACCCGAAAGCGCCGGCGTTCATCGCTTCTCGCTCACCTGCGTCGGGCGCGCGCGCCTCTTCGTGGACGGCAAGCTCGTGGTGGACGGCTGGACGGCGCCCGAGCCGGGGGACTCCTACTTCGGCTTCGGCAACGCCGAGGTGATCGGCGAGATCGCGCTCGAAGCGGGGCGCCAGGTCGAGCTCGTGATCGAGCACGCGAAGGAGAAGCCCGGCGTGGGCGGGCTCCGCGTCGGCCACCTGGCGATCGCACCCGGCGATCCCGTGGCCGAGGCCGCCGCGCTCGCGCGCTCGGCGGACGCCGCCGTGGTGGTGATCGGCCTCGACGCGGAGTGGGAGAGCGAGGGCGGCGACCGCGCGAGCCTCGCGCTGCCGGGCCGGCAGGACGAGCTGGTTGCTGCGGTGTGCGCGGCGCAGCCCCGGACGGCCGTGGTCGTGAACGCCGGCGCGCCCGTCGAGATGCCGTGGGCGGACCGGGTGCCGGCGATCCTCTGGGCCTGGTACGGGGGACAGGAAGCGGGCAATGCGATCGCCGACGTGCTGCTCGGCGCAGCGGATCCGTCGGGACGGCTGCCGACGACCTTCGCACAGCGGCTCGAGGACGTCGCGTGCCATGCGCGCGCGAACGCGCGCGTCTACCCCGGGCGCGACGGCAAGGTGCTGTACGCCGAGGGCGTCTTCTCCGGCTATCGCCACTTCGACGCGCAGTGCATCGCGCCGCGCTTCCCGTTCGGTCACGGGCTCTCGTACGCGCGCTTCGAGTACGGGCCGCTCGCTGTCGAGGGCCACGAGGTGCGCATCGAGATCCGCAACGTCGGAGATCGCCCGGGCAGTGAGGTCGTGCAGCTCTACGTCGCCGACCTCGCGGCCTCGAGGCCGCGCCCGCCGCAGGAGCTGGCGGCGTTCGCCAAGCTCACGCTCGCACCCGGCGAGGCGCAGACGGTCGTGCTGCGCGTCGAGCCGCGGGCCTTTTCGTTCTGGGACGAGACGCGCCGCGCCTGGCGCGCAGAGCCCGGCCTCTTCGAGCTGCGCGCCGGCCGCTCCTCGCGAGCCATCCGCGCTACCGCGCGCATCTCCGTCACGTAGGGGACGCTCCTTTTCCGTCACTTGCTCGAGCAAGTGACGGAAAAGGAACGCCCCCGTCCGTCACGAGATAGATTGCCCCGTCAGCCGCGCAGGCGCGCCAGCAGTGGCCGCCGCCCGAACCCCATCGTGCTGCCCCAGAGCGGCGGCACGGGCTCGGCCGCCGCGAGCTTCGGGAAGCGCTCGAGCAGCGTGCGCAGGGCGATGCGCGCTTCGAGGCGGGCGAGGTTGGCACCGAGGCAGAAGTGCGGACCCCAGCCGAAGCCGAGATGAGGATTCGGGGCGCGCGCGAGGTCGATCCGCGCCGGCTCTTCGAACACCGCCTCGTCGTGGTTCGCGGCCGCGATCGAAAGAAAGACGGTCTCGCCCGCCTGGAGCTCACGGCCCCCGCGGCGGTGGGCGACCGTCACCTTGCGCGCCATGGTGCGCGCCGCACCCACCGCGCGCATGAACTCGTCCACGGCGCTGGCGTCCGCTCCGGGCCGATCGCGCAGCCAGTCTCGGAGGTCCGGCCGCTCGAGCAGGATGGCCAGCGCGTTCGCGAGCAGCGTGGTCGTGGTCTCGTGGCCGCCGAAGAGCAGCAGCGTGCACGCGCCGACCAGCTCGATCGGGCTCAGGCTCCCGATCTCGCTGTGCACGATCGCAGAGAGCAGGTTGCCCGACGGGCGCTCCCGCTCGCGCTCGATCAGGCCCGAGAAGAATGCGACGAACTGCTCCGTCGCGCGCACGATCGGCTGCTCCACGACCGTGCCCGGCGAGAGCGAGAATACGATGTCACGGATCTCGTCCGACCAGGTCTGGAAGCGGCCACGGTCCGCGGGATCAGCGCCCAACATGGCGGCGATGACCAGCGCGGGAACGGGCCGCGCGAAAGCCTCGTGGAGCTCGACCACCGCGCCGTCGAAGCGGTCGATCGCCTGCTCCACGGTGGCCCGGATGTCCGCCTCGAGCGCGCCCACCGCGCGCGGCGTGAAGGCGGCGCGCACCGGCTCGCGCAGGCGCTGGTGGGCAGGATCGTCGCGGAAGTTCATCCATCCCGCGAGCAGCTCCACGACGATGCCGAAGGCCGGCGAGTGCCGCGCGGCAGCGCGTTGGAAGGTCTCCGAGCGGTCGGCGGAGAGCCGCTCGCTGTCGCGGAAGGCCGTCTCGACCTCGGCGTGGGAGAGCACGAGCCAGGCGCGCTGCGGCGCGCTCCACTGCACGTCGCCGCCTCGCTCGCGGGCCGCGCGGAAGTAGCCGGTGGGATCGCGGATCGATTCCGCTGAGCCGAGATCGGCGTCCATCGCTCGTGGAGCCTACCCGAGCCGAAGCCCGGCGCGCAGCGGGCGCCCATGCGCTTCGCGGTATGCTCGGGCGTCGCGACGCGAGGAGGAGAGAACCATGCACGTCGGCATGGGCGTGATCTTCCAGGGACAGGGCGAGGGCCGCACCGACCGCAACGTCTATCGCAACGAGCTGCGCCTCGGCGATCTCGCCGAGCCGCTCGGCTTCGATTCGCTCTGGGGCGTCGAGCACCACTTCACCGACTACACGATGTGCCCCGACGTGCTCCAATACCTGACCTACTTCGCGGGGCGCAGCGAGCGCATCCAGCTCGGCTCGATGGTGGTCGTGCTGCCCTGGCACGATCCGCTGCGTGTGGCCGAGCAGGTGATCGTGCTCGATCACATGTCGAACGGGCGACTGATCCTCGGCATCGGGCGCGGCCTCGGCCGCGTCGAGTTCGAAGGCTTCGGGGTGAGCCAGGAGGACAGCCGCTCGATCTTCGTGGAGTCGGCGCAGATGCTGCTCGCCGCGCTCGAGAACGGGACCGCCGAGTTCGAGGGCCGCTTCATCCAACAGGCGCGCCGCGAGCTGCGCCCGCGCCCCTTCAAGTCGTTCCGCGGCCGCACCTACGCGGCCGCCGTCTCGCCCGAGTCCTCCGAGATCATGGCGAAGCTCGGGCTCGGGATCCTGATCATCCCGCAGAAGCCGTGGGAGATGGTCGTGAAGGAGCTCGGTGACTACCGGGCCGTGTTCAGCGCAGTGAACGGAATCGATGCGCCGCCGCCGATCGTGGCCGGCTGGACGCTGTGTGACACGAACGCCGAGCGCGCGGAGGAGCACGCGCGCCGGTACATGGGCGCCTACTACCACTCGGTGATCCGCCACTACGAGCTGGTCGGCGATCACCTGACGAAGATGCGCGGCTACGAGGCCTACAAGGCGATACAGGAGCGCATCAGCCAGGCCGGAGGCGCCGACGAAGCGGTCGAGTTCTTCCTCGGGCTCCAGGTGTGGGGCACGCCGGAGCAGTGCCACCAGAAGATCGTGGACACGATCGAGCGCACCGGGGGCGAGGTCTTCAGCGGCGTGTTCAGCTACGGCGGCATGCCCTACGAGATCGCCGAGGAGAGCCTGCGACTGTTCGCGAGCGAGGTGATGCCCGCGCTCAAGAAGCACATGCCGGTCGAAGACCAGCTGATCTCGCGTGCCCGCATGGGCACCGGCACCGGGGCCGAGGCCTTCCGCCTGCCGCCGAGCTGAGCTTCAGATCAGTCGATCCGCTCCAGGATCGTCGAGATGCCCATGCCGGCGCCGATGCACTGGGTGGCCAGGCCGTAACGCTTGCCGGAGCGGCGCAGCTCCTTCGCGACGGTGGTCACGAGCCGGGCGCCGGTGGCGCCGAGCGGGTGGCCGATCGCGATCGAGCCGCCGTTCACGTTCACCTTCGAGAGCGGGATGCCGAGATCCTTGCAGCTCGGGATCACCTGCGCGGCGAAGGCCTCGTTGAACTCGACGCGGTCGAGCTGGCCGGCCTCGATGCCGGCGTGGCGCAGCGCCTTCTTGGTGGACGGGATCGGGCCGAGCCCCATCACCTGCGGCTTCACGCCGCCCACGCCGATGCCGATCACGCGCGCGAGCGGGGTGAGGCCGAGCCTGCGCGCCAGCGTCTCGCTCATCAGCAGCGCCGCCGAAACGGCGTCGTTGGTCGGGCAGGAGTTGCCGGCGGTGATGATGATCTCCTTGCCGCCGAAGCTGATCACGCCCTTGATGGGCTGGAGCGCTGCGAGCTTCTCGGGCGTCGTGTCGGCGCGGATGCACTCGTCCTTCTCGAACAGCACCCGCTTGCCCGTTTCGTTCTCGTTCCACTCGCCCTTCTCGTCGAAGACCGGATCTTCGACCTCGAGCGGGATGATCTCGTCCTTGTAGATGCCGGCCGCCGTCGCGGCCGCCGCCTTGCGATGGCTCTCGGCCGAGAACGCATCGAGCTCGGCGCGCGTGAGGCCGTAGCACTCGGCTGCGTTCTGCGCCGTCTGCACCATGGCCTGGAGCGGCGGCGAGTGGAGGATGTAGTCGGGGAACGGCACCGAGAAGGTCTGGTCGTGGTCGTGCGCCATGCGCTTCTGTGCGTCGTTCATCTGGAACAGGCGCGGGTTCAGCTTGGTGTTGCGGTTCTGAACGCCGGTGGCACCGCCCGTCAGGCCGCGGCCCATCCGTTCCGCGCCGAGTGCGAGTCCGCACTCGATCGTGCCAGTCTCGATGGCCATCGCGATGCGCTGAAGCGTCTCCATGCTCGAGCCGCACTGGCGGTTGCTGTTGAAGCTGCACACCTCGAGCGGCAGGCCCGCGAGGCGCGCCATCACGCCGAGACCCGTGAACTCGCCCCAGCCGCCCACGTTGCCGAGGCCGGCGTCCTCGATCATCGAGTCCTTCACCTTCGGGTTGCGGTCGAGCAGCGCGCGCACCAGCTGCCCGCCGGCGTCGTCGAGACGAGTGGCGACGAGCTTGCCCTTGGCACCGCGCGCAAAGGCGGTGCGGGCTCCATCGACGAGGACGACGTTGCGAAGCGGCATGTTTGCCTCCGATTCGGTGGGCGCGAGCGAACGGCGCAGTCTACCCGACCCGATCGTCGCTTTCCGCCCGTGTGGGCCTGCGCCATGATGGGTCGTCGCGAAGGGCGGTGGCGATGCGTTGTCCGAGCTGTGATCGACCGAACGCCGAGGGCCTCGCCCACTGCGCTCACTGCAGCGCACGGCTCGAGCACGCCTGCCCGAGCTGCGGCGCGGCGGCCGAAGCCACGGCCCGCTTCTGCTCGGCATGTGGGGTGCGGCTTTTCGAGGCCGGCGCCGAGCGCCGCCAGCTCACCGTCCTGTTCTGCGATCTGGTGGACTCGATGGAGCTCTCGGCCCGGCTCGATCCCGAGGAGTGGAGCGGCGTGCTGCAGCGCTACCAGCAGGCCGCCGGCAAGCTGGTGACCGACCTCGGCGGCCACGTGGCGCAGCACCTCGGGGACGGGCTCCTCGCGTACTTCGGCTGGCCGGAGGCCCACGAGGATGATGCCGAGCGCGCCGTCCGCGCCGGTCTCGCGCTGGTCGAGCGCGTGCCGGCGCTCGAGGCGGGGCCGGTGGCCGGGCGGCTCTCCGTCCGGGTCGGGATCCACACCGGTCCAGTCGTGATGGATGCGCTCGGCTCGGGCCCCAGCCGCGAGCAGCTCGCGCTCGGCGAGGTGCCGAACATCGCAGCGCGGCTCAAGACGGCCGCGGAACCCGACCGCGTGGTCATGAGCGGCGCCACGCTGCGCCTCGTGCGCGGCATCTTCGTGCTCGAGGAGCTGGGCCTCCAGCGCCTGAAGGGCGTTCCTTATCCGATCCCGCTCTATCGCGTGCTCGAGACGACCGGCGTGCGCAGCCGATTGGACCTCGCAGAGAATCGCCTCACTCCCTTCGTCGGACGCCACGCCGAGCTGGGCGCCCTGCTCGAAGCCTGGGAGCGCGCGCTCGAGGGCGAGGCACGCTCGCTGCTCGTGGTGGGCGAAGCGGGCGTCGGGAAGTCGCGGCTCATCCATCAGCTGCGGCTCCGCATCGGCGAGACGCTGCACACCTGGCTCGAGTGCCGCTGCTCGCCCTACACGCAGGGGACCGCCTTCCACCCGATCAGCGAGCTGCTCACGCGTGGCTTCGCCTTCCGGCCTGGCGACAGCGCAGCGGACCGCATCGCGACGATCGACAGCACGCTCTCGCTCCGGGGCTTCGACCGCGACGAGGCGGTGCCGCTCGTCGCGGAGCTGCTCGGCCTCCGCCTGGCGAGCGGCGTGCGTCCGTTCACGACGAGCCCCGAGCTCGCGCGCAGGCGCACGATCGAGCTGCTCGTCGCGTGGCTGCTCGCGATCGCCGAGGTCCAGCCCATCGTGTTGCTGCTCGAAGACCTGCACTGGATCGACCCGTCGTCGCTCGAGGTCCTGCGCCGCCTGCTCGACGCGGGGCCGCGCGCGCGGCTGCTGCTGCTGCTCACCGCCCGCCCGGAGTCGCGGAGCCTGCTACCGGACTCGGCGCAGCTCGTCGCGCTTCCGCTGGGTCGTCTCACGCGCCGTCAGGCGCGCGAGATGGTGGGCGCGCTCGCGCCGGCCGGTGCGCTGCCCGGGCACGTGGTGGAGAGCATCCTGGAGCGCGCGGACGGGATCCCGCTCTACGTGGAGGAGCTGGCGCGCTCCATGCTCGATGTGCAGCCCACGGCGGGCGACGGCCCGGTGCCCGCGGACCTTCCGATTCCAGCGACGCTCCAAGACTCGTTGATGGCGCGGCTGGATCGGATGGGCGCCGCCAAGGAGGTCGCGCAGCGTGCCGCGGTCTGCGGTCGCGAGGCATCCTTCGAGCTGCTGGTCGCCGCGACCGGCCTGCCCGAGGAGACCTTGCGTGCCGGCCTCGAGCGCCTCGTCCGGGCGGAGATCCTGCTGGTGAGCGGAGGCTCGAGCGCTCCGACCTACGCCTTCAAGCACGCGCTGCTCCAGGAGGCGGCCTATCAGTCGCTGCTCCGGAGCACTCGCCAGGAGCTGCACGAGCGCGTGGCGCGCGCGCTGGTGGAGCATTCCCCGGAGCGCGCGGCCCCCGAGCCCGAGGTCGTAGCGCGCCACTTCGAGGCGGCGGGTCTGGTCGAGCCCGCGGTCGATCACTACGAGCGCGCCGTGACGAGCGCGCAGCGCCGCTCGGCGCACGGCGAAGCGATCGCACACCTGCAACGCGCGCTCGAGCTGGTGGACACGGGTTCCGCAGACGCCGCGCTCGAGGAGCGCGCGGGGCGCCTCGAGCTCGCGCTCGGCGCCTCCCTGATCGCCGTGCGCGGCTTCGCCCATCCCGAGACTGAGGCGGCCTACGAGCGCGCGCAACGGCGGTTCGAGGCGGCGGGGGACGAGCCTCGCCTCGCTGCGGCCCTCACCGGCCTCTCGGTCGCCGCCTACACGCGCGGCGATCTCGAGCGCAGCATCGCGCTCGGCGAGCAGGTGCTCGCGATCGGAGAACGGCGCGGCGAGCGCGCGCTGCGCCTGCTCGGTCACGCCGCGCTGTCGAGCCCGCAGCACTTCCAGGCGCGCTTCGCTGAGTCGCTCGCGCACTGCGAGGAGGTGATCCGGCTCTACGAGCCGGCGCAGGATCACCTGCTCTCGTTCCTGCTCGGCGGCGACGTGGCCGGCGCCGCACGCAGCTTCGCGGCGTGGAACCTGTGGATACGCGGAGAGCCCGACCGCGCGCGGCAGCGCGCGAGCGAGGCGGTGGAGCGGGCGCGCGCCCTCTCCCACCCATTCAGCCTCGCGGCCTCGCTCTTCAGCCAGGGGATGGTGGACTGGCTGTGCGGGGACGCCGAGCTCCAACGGCGCGCGGCCGATGAGGTGATGGCGCTGTGCGAGGCGCACGGCTTCCCGCTCTGGCTCGGGGTGGGGCGCGTGCTGCACGCGGCGGCGCGGCTCGGCGCCGCCGAGGAGCGCGAGCAGGCGCTGGCCGATGCCTCCCGAGGCATCTCGGACGCAGCGGGCACGGGCAATCAGTCGGGGGCGCCGGTGCTCCTCGCGTTGCTGGCCGAGGTGCAATCGGCCGCGGGCCGGAGCGCCGAGGCGCTCGCCACGCTCGAAGGCGCGCTCGCGCTCTCGGAGAAGACCGGTCAACCCCACTTCGACGCCGAGCTGTTGCGCATGAAGGGAGAGCTGCTGCGAGGTCTCGGGGCCGAAGTGGACGCCGAAGCGCTCTTCGTGCGTGCGCTCGAGCTCGCGCGAGAGCAGGACGCGCTCGGCTTCGAGCTGCGCGCCGCAACGAGCCTCGCCCGGCTCCGGCGCGACCAGGGCTCCGCGCGCGCGGGCCGCGAGCTGCTCGCGCCCATCCAGAGCCGCTTCGACGAGAGCCTCGAAACACGCGACCTGGCGCAGGCCCGCCGCCTGCTCGAGGAGCTGGGCGCGCGCAGCGCATGAAGCTCCCCATGCCGGCGCGCTGAGTGGCTGGCATACTCGACCGCCATGAACGACCCCCATCTCCTCACCAGCCTCGAGCAGGTTCGCGTCATCATCGGCCCCAAGGTGCCGGCCGTCGAAGCCAAGTTCTTCCCGGCCCTCGAAGAGACCGCGAGCCACTTCATCCGCCACTCGCCGCTGCTCCTGCTCGCGACCGTGGATCGCGCGGGACACCCGGATGTGTCACCCAAGGGCGACGGGGCCGGCTTCGTCGCCATCGAAGACGAGCACACGCTGCTGATCCCCGAGCGCAAGGGGAACAAGCTGATCCAGGGGCTCCAGAACATCCTGGCGAACGGGCGCGTCGCCCTCGTGTTCCTCGTCCCCGGCACGGGGGAGACGCTGCGCGTGCACGGCCGGGCGGAGCTGACAGGCGACCCCGCGTTGCTCGCACGCCTCGAAGAGCGCGGCCAGCCCGCGCTGCTCGCGATCCGCGTGCACGTCGAGCAGGTCTTCTTCCACTGCGCGAAGGCGTTCAAGCGCTCGAAGCTCTGGCAGCCCGACAGCTGGCCGCCGAATCTGCGCATCTCCTTCGGCAAGCTGCTCGCCAAGAAGCTCGGCGCCGGCGAAGACGCGGCCCAAAGGATCGACGCCGCGATCGAAGAGGACTACCGCAGCGGGCTCTGAGCGCGCAGATCCGCCCGATCGCTCTGCAGCAGTAGATCGTCCGGCCGCGCAGCGGCGGCGCGCGCAAGGGCCGCGAGGGCCGCCTGCGTGCGGCCGTGGCGCAGACGCAGCGCTGCCTCGTGCTGTCCCGGCGCGAGCGTGCCGGTGAGCTCGCGCAGATAGCGACTCCGGCTCAGCGCCGTGCGCCCAGCCTCGGAGAGTCGCGGCGCGAACGAGGCTGCGAGGTCGGGCCGCAGAAAGGCCGGGCTCCGGTAGTAGGCCGCGACCAGCTCGAGCGTACCCTCCAGCTCCGCGCGCTCGCGCGGCGCTTGCGCGCGCGTGCGACAGCTCGGACACCACGCCTCGAGGTCCGCGACCGAGAAGAGGTCGGCCGGAAGCCGGCGATCTGCGCGCAACGCGAAGCTTCCGTACTCGAGCGCCGGACGATCGTCCGTGACGGGCGGTGCCGCGTGCGTGGCGGCCGCCAGCGTGGCGGAGCTGCCCGCCAGGAGGCCCGCCCAGTCCGCCGCGCGCTCGAGCCCGATCCAGCGCAGCTCGCGCCGGAGCGCCGGGTCGGCATCGATGCGCCGCTCCAGCGCCTCGGGGTCGAGGGCGATCGGCCCGTCCTTGCGCCCGATCAGCACCAGCTCCGCCCCGTGGCCGGAGAGCAGCAGCGCGCCCGGGAACTCGTCGAGGAAGGCACGCACGACGGAGCGGGCGATGCCCTCGCCCACCTGATAAATGGGCAGCCAGTAGGTGACGAAGCCGCCGCCGCGCAGGCGGCTTCGTGCCAGCGCGAAGAACTCGCGGCTGTACAGGGCCACCACTCCGGCTTCCGTGATCGGCGGCGGCTCCCCGGTGATCAGGTCGTAGCGCTCGCCACTCAGCATGCGCAGGTGCAGGCGTGCGTCGTTCACGTGCACGCGCACGCGCGGGTCCAGGAGTGGGCTGCCGTTCACGGCCGCGAAGTGCGGCGCCTGCTCGAGAATCTCGCGCGACACGTCCACGACATCGACCTGCATGACGCCGCGATGCAGCAGCACCGCGTTCGTCGTGTTCCCGACGCCGTAACACATCACCATCACGCGCTCGATCTCGTGCGAGATCAGCAGGGGCACATGGGCGAACGCGCGCATGTAGCGCTGTGCAACCTGGCCGGTGCCCGACATCGAGAAGCCGTTGGTCACGAGACTCAGGGTCGGGCCCGGCCGCTCGACGACGGCGACGGTCTGGGTCACGCCCTCGTCGAGCGCCACGACCCGGTCGCCCTCCGACACGGTCAGCCACAACGTGCGGCCGAGCAGCCACCCTGCAGGCAGGCGCTGCCAGGCAGCGAGGGCCAGCGCCGCGGCAGCCAGCGCAGAGAGCGCGACGCGCCGGCTCGGCCGTTCGAGCCGACCCGTGGCGTGCAGCAGCAGAGCCAGCGCCAGCAGCACCGCGCCGGCGGCCACCCCGGCCGTGTTCTGCATGCCGAGGCGCGGCAGCAGCACGAAGCCGGCGACGAGGGAGCCGAGCACGCCGCCGAACGTGTTCGCGAGATAGAGCAGGCCTGCGCGCGCGCCGACCGTGCTCGGCTCGCGCTGCGCGAGTGCGTTGGCCAACGGGAAGGCCGCCCCCGAACACAGGGCAGGAACCAACGCGAGCGCGGCCGCTCCGCGGAAGTACACCCAGTAGTAGGACCACGGCGGCGAGCCCGCGTAGGCATCGGCGAGCGCCTCGCGTGAGCCTGACACGAGAGCCAGGCCAGCCAGGCTGGCGATCACGAACCCGGCCTGTGTGAGCGTGTAGAGCGCCGCCGGGCGGCCGCCGCGGCGCACCAGCGCGCCGCCGAGCAGCGAGCCGAGCCAGATCCCGATCAGGATCAACGTCAGCAGCGTCGAGAACACGGGCCGGTAGCCGCCGAAGAACGCGACCAGATAGCGGAACCAGACGATCTGGAAGGCCATCGCGGCGAAGCCGCCGAGCCCGAGCGCGAGTGCCAGCGAAGCCAACGCAGGCTCGCCGCGCGATGGCGCTGCCGGCGGCGGGGCGCTGGCGCTCTCGAGGGGCGCTGGCTGGCGCGAGAGCGCGAGCGCGCCGAGCCCCGCGAAGACGTTCAGGCCGACCGCCAGCAGCTGGGTGGCGCGGATGCCGAGCTCGGGCACGAGGAAGGTGTCGGTGAGCAGGCAGCCGAGCGCCGCGCCCGCCGTGTTGACGCCGTAGAGCACACTCACGTCCCAGCCGGCGCTCGTGAGGTCGTCGCGCACGCGATCCCGGATCAGCAGCGTGAGCGTGCCGCCCATCAACAGCGTCACCGGCAGCATCAGGCCGGCCGCGCACGCGTAGCGCAGCAGCGAGGCGCTGGGCGTCAGCTCGTACCAGCCGTGCTCGCCGGTCTGATAGCTGGCCATGGTGGCGGCCAGCTCGGCGAGCCGAGGGAGCAGCACGAAGATCGCGGCGGCGAGCGCGCCGATCGACAGCTCGAAGACGCCGTAGCTGCGGAGCGGTGCCGCTGCGTCCTCTGCGAGTCGCGCATCGGCCCAGCGGCCGGCGAGATAGCCACCGAGGCCCAGTCCGCACACGAAGATGCCGGTCACCAGCGCCGCGGAGTAGACCGTGCTGCCGAACAGCAACCCGAACTGGCGCACCCACACCACTTCGTAGATGAGCCCGCTCGCGCCCGATGCGAAGAAGAGCAGGGAGATGAGCCAGGGCCTGCGCGTCCTCACGGGGCGGCAGGCTACCCGGCCAGCGCTCCGACGCTAGCCACCGACGCGTCAGTCCTCGGCGAAGAAGCGCCGCCGCGCGGTCTCGTCGCAGGGCGCGTCGGGGCCCGCCGCCACGAGGTCGGGGATGCGGCCCGGATCCGCGAGCGCGCGGCCGAGGATGCGGCCGCGGCACGCATCCGCCTCGGAGCCGACCTCGAAGAAGGCCTGCGCCAGCCATCCCTCGAGGGTGTGGAGGCGGTCGTAATAGCGGTCGTGCTCGACGGCATAGGCGTTCGCGGCGGCCTCCCAGTCTTCGCTTGCGAGCAGCTGGTCGCGCAGCGTGCGGACGCCGCGCAGCGTGAGCGAGAGCCCGCAGCCCCAGGTCGGGTCGCTACACGCGGCGGCGTCACCGAGCAACACGACCCCGGCTCGATAGGGATGCGGGACACGCACGTCGGCGCCCGAGAAGGCAGCGAGCGGACCGGCCGGCGTCGCGCTCGCGAGCCACTCCGCCGGGACCTGCGCGGCCGCGCAGGCCGAGAGGAAGTTCGGGATGTGACCGCGGCCCGAGAGGCCGCCCGTGCCCGCGCTCGCCTGGAAGGCGACGTAGGCGCGCAGCCGTCCTCCGCCCTGCGGGAAGAACAGCGCCTGCTCGCCGGCCGCAAAGTTCCAGAACAGCGAGCTGGTGTCGTCCGGCCCCGCGTAGCCGTCGAAGAGCAGGCCCGCGAGCGCGAGCTTCTCGGGGTCGCGTGCGACCGCGAAGCCGCCCCAGCTGCGCGCCTTGGATTCGCGGCCGTCGGCGCCGACCACGAGCCGTGCAGCGAAGGTCTCCGTGCCGCCGTCCTTGCGTCGCAGCTCCACCGACGGGTGCGAGCCGGGCGTCACGCGGACGACGGTCGCCGGCCGCAGCACCTCCGCTCCCGCCGCCTCTGCCGCCCCGAGCACGGCCTGCTGCATCGCCGGGTGCGAGAGACAGAGCGGCGCGAAGCCGCCAGCGCTGTTCGCCCGGACGTCGGCCCGCATCACCTCCATCCCGCCGGCCCACGTCGTGATCCAGGGCACCTGGCGCGCGCCGGCCTGCGCGAGCGGCTCGGCCAGCTCGAGCGCATGCGCCTCGGCGACGCCCCAGGCCTCGAGGTACTCGCCTCGCACGCGATCCCGGAAGCGCGCCTCGCGTTCCACGATGAGCACACGCCGGCCGTGCTGTGCGAGCGCTCGGCCGAGCGCGGCGCCCGCGAGACCGCCGCCGACCGTGATCACGTCGTACGTCACGCAGCGCAGTATCTCGCGAGACCTCGCCGCGCGCACTACGTTCCTGCGGTTCCGCGCGGAGGACGTGCCATGGCCCAGCTCCCCTTCGAGATCTTCGACGGCGACAACCACTACTACGAGGCCGAGGACGCCTTCACCCGCCATCTCGATCGCAAGATGCGCCGGCGCTGCATGGATTGGGCGGAGGTGCGCGGGCGCAAGGAGCTGCTGGTCGCCGGCAAGGTGAACCGCTTCATCCCGAACCCGACCTTCGATCCCGTCGCGCGTCCCGGCTGCCTCGACGACTACTACCAGGGCAAGAACCGGGCCGGCTCCTCGATCCGCGACGCCTTCGGCGAGCTCGAGCCGATCCATCCCGAGTATCGGAACCGAGAGGCGCGCATCGAGGTGATGAACCGGCAGCGCATGCAGGGCGCCTTCTTCTTCCCGACGCTGGGCGTCGGCATGGAGGAAGCGCTCTCCGATGACCCCGAAGCGGTGGCCGCCGCCTTCGGCGCCTTCAACCGCTGGCTGCACGACGACTGGGGCTTCGCCTACCAGGAGCGCATCTTCGCGGCGCCCTACCTCACGCTCGTGGATCTCGAGAACGCGATCGATCAGCTCGAGTGGGCGCTCGAGCGCGACGCGCGCCTGATCGTGATGCGCCCGGCGCCGGTGCGCCTACCCGGTAGGAGCCGCTCACCCGCAGACCCGTACTACGACCCGTTCTGGGCGCGCGTGAACGAGGCCGGCATCACCGTCGCCTTCCACGGCGGCGACTCGGGCTACGGCCGCTACTTCGCCGACTGGGGCGAGGGGGGAGACGTCGAGTCTTTCAAGGGCTCGGCCTGGAAGGGCGTCGTCGCCGGCAACCGCGCGCCCTTCGACGCGATGGCGGCGCTGGTCTGCCACGGCCTCTTTCAGCGCTTCCCGCGCATCCGCGCCTGCTCGATCGAGATGGGCTCGAACTGGGTGCCGTGGCTGATCCAGTCGTTCAAGCGCGCCTACGGCATCAGCCCCAAGGACTTCCCGGGCGGCGACCCGGTCGAGACCTTCCGCCGTCACGTCTCGATCTCGCCCTTCCACGAGGACGACGTGAAGCTGCTGAAGGAGCTGCTCGGCGCGGATCGGCTGCTGATGGGATCGGACTGGCCGCACGCCGAGGGGCTCCGCGAACCGACGGACTACGTGCGCGAGCTGTCTGCGTTCACGCCGGCCGAGCAGAAGCTCGTGATGCACGACAACGCGCTCGGGCTATCGCAGCGCAGGCCCGCGTAGGCGCTCCCGCGCGTGCCGCGCGCGCAGGCGGGAGGGCTGCACCAGCGTGATGTAGGCGAGCGCGAAGGGCGACCCGAGTACGAGGCTCTAGGAGATCGGCGGGCGCCTAGCGTCTGGTCGCGGCCTTGGGCACAGCCGAGCGCAGCTCGTCGCCGGCAGCCGCCGGCACGAGCTCCGGGCAGTCGCCGTCTGCGCAGTCGTTCGCGCGGTCGGCTTCGCGCTGCATCTCGTCGAGATCCTTCTGCACCTTCCCGAGCTTGCTGTCTGCGCCGAACAGGCCGCTGCCGAGCACCGTCTCGGCCACGCGGCGTTGGATGGACGCGAGGCGCTTCATCGACTCCTGGCGCTGCTCGACCATGCGCACGAGTCGCTCTTCCTCTTCCATCTCTTCGGCGAAGGCGGGATCCACATCGTCGCTGGCCCCCGGCCTGGCGACGGTCACCGTCTTGCGCTCGCGTCCCAGGATCGCGGCGCCGGGCGGGACGCGCGTCGGGTCGTCCACCATCCCGAACGAGCCGTCCTTGTTCACGTACCGGATCAGCTCGTAGGTGCGGAGCTCGGGCACGGGCTCGCCGATCGAGTCGGGCAGCCGGCTGCGCTCCGCCTGCGCGGCGGGCGCGGAGCCGTCCCCGGTCTCTGCGGGGCGGCTTTCGACCGAGTTGACCAGGGCGTAGCCGCCGATCACGACGGCGGCGCTGAAGACGACGAGCCCGAGGCGCATGAGAGGTGGAATCGGCAGGCCGCGGCCGGGGCTCAAGCCCGCAGCGCGGGCAACACCTCGCGCACGAAGCGCGCCTCGCAGGCGAGCGCCGCGGCGCGGTCCGCGCCGACCGAGGCGCCCACGATCATGAAGCGCTCGAGGCCGAGCGCGCGCAGCTCGGAGAGGCGCGCGATCACCTGGCTCGGCGGGCCGTACACCGCGAAACGCGTGGCGAAGTCGGCGTCGAGCAGCGCGGCCTGCTGGCTGCCCGTGCGCGCGTGGCGGTTCATGTCGTAGGCGTCGTGTACGCGGCGCAGCAGCGCGCGATCGGCCGCGGAGGCCGGGCCCACCGGCGTGCCGTGCATGGCCGAGAAGCGCGCGAACAGCGCGAGCCCGCCTTCGCCCAGCCGGCGCGCCTGCTCGGGGTCGTCGTGCACGACCACGTTGAGCCACGCGCCGAGCGAGAGGCCGGCGGGATCGAGGCCGGCTTTCCTTCGGGCCTCGCGCGCCGTCTCGACCGCCCAGCCGATGCGGGCCGGGTCCGCGCCGACGGCGAAGGTGACGCGCTCTGCCAGACGCGCGCCGATGCCGATCATGCGCGGGCCGGTCGCCGCGACGTCCACCGGCACCTTCGGCAGCTCTCGCGAGAGCCACGCGAGGCGGCTCGCCTTCGGCGCGTCCGCGAGGCCGAGCGTCGCGAGATTCGAGTCCGGCTCGAACGGCACCTCCTCGCCGCGCAGGTAGCCCTGGATGCGCGCGAGCGCGTGCTCGAACACGGCCGGCGCCGCCGGCGCGTAGCCGAGGTGCGCGAGCGCGGAGTCGCCGCGGCCGATGCCGAGCACGGCGCGACCGCCCGACTCGGCGTGCACCGCCGCGATCGCGGCCGCGGTCGCCGCCGGGTGGCGCGTCACCGGGTTGGTGACGCCCGTAGCGAGCTTCAGCCGCGTCGTGGCCTTGGCTGCGAGCGCGAGGCCGACGTAGCAGTCGCCGGCCAGGTTCTGCGAATCCACCAGCGCGAGGCCGTCGTAGCCGGCCTGCTCGGCGGCAGCAGCGTGGCGGGCCGCGAGCCCGGGGATCCCTGCGCCGGTGGCCCAGATTTCGAGCATGGCGGCATTCGTAGCAGAGCTGGCCCGGGCTGGGCGTAGAATGGGGCGTCTGCTCGGAGGTCCCCATGGAGAGCTTCGTCACCGGCGCCACCGGCTTCATCGGCCGGCATCTCGTTCCCCACCTGCTCGCCCGCGGCGAACGCGTGCACGTGCTAGTGCGCGAGGCTTCGCTGCCGCGGCTCGAAGCGCTGCGCGCACGCTGGGGCGACGGCGCCGAGCGCGTGCATGCGGTGGTCGGCGACCTCTCGCAGCCGCGGCTCGGCGTCACGGACGCAGAGATCGCGGCACTGCGCGGCCGCATCGACCACTTCTTCCATCTCGCCGCGCTCTACGACATGGAGGCCGATGAGGACAGCCTGCGTGAAGCGAACGTGAACGGTACGCGCCACGCCGTCGAGCTGGCCGACGCCCTCGAGGCGGGCTGCCTGCATCACGTCAGCTCGATCGCGGCGGCCGGCCGCTACCCCGGCACCTTTCGCGAGGACATGTTCGAAGAGGCCGAGGGTCTCGACGATCCCTACTTCGCGACGAAGCACGAGTCGGAGGGTCTGGTGCGCACGGCGTGCGGGCGACCGTGGCGCGTGTACCGCCCGGGCATCGTCGTCGGCCACAGCGTCACGGGCGAGATCGACAAGATCGACGGCCCCTATTACTTCTTCAAGCTGCTGCGGCGCCTGCGCACGCTGCCCTCGTGGCTGCCGCTGCTCGGCATCGAAGGCGGCGTGATGCCGATCGTGCCGGTGGACTTCGTGGCGCGTGCGCTCGACGTGATCGCGCACGAGCCGGATCTCGACGGGCACTGCTTCCATCTCGTGGACCCGCGCGGGCGCAAGACCGGCGAGGTGCTGAACCTGTTCGCGAAGGCCGCCGGCGCGCCGCGCTTCGGCGTGCGACTCGACACGCGCACCACGGGCCTCTTGACGGCGCCGCTGCGCGGCGCGATCGCACTGCTGCCGGGGGCCGAACGGCTCTCGCAGCTGGCGCTCGCCGAGCTCGGGATCCCGCCCCGCACCCTGGCGTACATCGATCCGCCGCGCTTCGACTGCCGGCGCACGAAGGTCGTGCTCGATCGCCACGGCGTCAGCGTGCCCGAGCTTTCGAGCTACGCCGGCAGGCTATGGGACTACTGGGAGCGCCACCTCGACCCCGAGGCGCCCAACCAGGCGCTCGCGCGCGCCCTCGCGGGCAAGCGCGTGCTGATTACCGGCGCGTCGTCGGGGATCGGGCGGGAGCTGGCGCTGCGCGCGGCCGCCGCGGGCGCCGAGGTGCTGCTCGTGGCGCGCTCCGCCGACAAGCTGCGCGAGGTGCAGCGCGAGATCGAGCGCGCGGGCGGCACTGCGCATCCCTTCAGCGCCGACATCTCGGACCTCGCGAGCTGCGACGCGCTCGTGAAGGAGGTGACCAACGCCCACGGCGGCGTGGACGTGCTGGTGAACAACGCGGGCCGCTCGATCCGCCGCTCGCTAGCGCTCTCGCAGGATCGCTTCCACGACTACCAGCGCACCATGCAGCTCAACTACTTCGGTGCGCTGAAGCTGGTGTTCGGCTTCCTCCCGGGGATGCGCACGCAACGCTTCGGCCACATCGTGAACGTGTCGTCGATCGGCGCGCAGACGCACCCGCCGCGCTTTTCGGCCTACGTAGCGTCGAAGGCGGCGCTCGACGCCTTCTCGCGCGTGGCCGCGTCGGAGCTGGTGGAGGACGGCGTGCGTATCACGACGGTCTACATGCCGCTGGTGCGCACCGAGATGATCGCGCCGACGAGCATCTACAAGGCCTTCCCCACCATCTCGGCGGGCCAGGCGGCGGAGCTGATCTGCGGGGCCTTCGCCCTGCGCAACAAGCGGGTGGCCACGCCGCTCGGCGTGCTGGGCGAGCTGGCCTACGCCGCCGCGCCCGAGCTGGTGGATCGACTGCTCGCGCAGGCCTACAAGCTCTTCCCCGACTCGGCCGCCGCGCGCGGCAAGGGCGACCCCCGCCCCACCGAAGAGCCCGCGCTCTCGACGCGCGCCGTCGCCTTCGCGCACCTGGTGCCCGGCGTCCACTGGTAAAGCTGGGGGACGGTCCTGTTTGTAAAGCTGCTTCCGCAGCTTTACAAACAGGACCGTCCCCCAGCTATACGAAGCGGTCATCGGCGTGGGCGATGGCTTCGGGGGAGAGCTCCTTCCAGGGCGGCACGGGCGCGAGCAGCGGCGGCAGCACGCGCGCCGTGGCCTCGAACTCGCGTTCGCCCTGCGCGGCAGATTTGCGCAAGCTCGCGTCGCTCGGGAACAGCGCCAGGAAGGGCGGCGCCTGCTCGAAGTTCACGTGCAGATCCCAGAACGCCTTGTCGCGATCGGCGGTCGCCGCGGCGACGCGCAGCAGCGGGATCAGCGGCGCATTCGCACCGCGCGCCTTGGCGACCGCGTCGAGCGCGAGCACCGCGGCGTGGCGCGAGCCGATGCGGCCGGCCTCGACTGCCTCCCAGGCGTAACGCGCGGGTACCAGGCTCGCGAGCGCGCCGTCCACGAGGCCCACGAGCTTGTGCCGCTCGAACACCTCGTCCAGCACGCGCGCGCCTTCGTGGTCGTCGCTCGCGATGTCGTAGGCGAGCACTCCGGGGATCGCGGCGCTGAAGCCGGCGGCGTCGAGCGCCGCGAGCCGGCGCGTCGAGGGATCCCCGCCGAGCAGCACCGGCACCAGCACCTGCCGGCTCATCGCGAGCGAGACGAGGGGGCCGACCAGCCGCGCGAGCGTGGCCGCAGGCACCTTCTCGAGCGCCGCCGCGCTGCGCACCTCGAGATCCACCATGCGCGCGTAGGACTCGCGCGGCTCCGAGAGCGCGCCCGGCCCGAGCCCGGTCGCGAGCGCATCCATCGGAATCGCGAGCTCGTCGAGCCGGAGCGGGCGGCCGTCGCGCTCGAACAGCTCCCCCAGCGCGCTGCGCAGATCGAGACGCAGCGCCGCCGGCAGGCCGTAGCGCGGCATCGCATCCGGCAGGCGAAACACGCCGCGCTCGCGGATGCGCTGCACGTCGGCGAGCAGCTGCGAGAGCGCGAACTCCGCGCTGCGCGCGCGGATCACGCCGAGCAGCGAGCCGACGCTACAGCCGATCAGGTAGGCGGGCCGGATGCCGAGCCGCTCCAGCACCACGAGCGCGCCGAGGAAGATGTAGCCGGAGCCGGCCGCGCCGCCGAGCACGAGCACGAGCCGCTTGTGCGAGAGCTCGGCGTCGAGCGCGGACTCGGTGCTGAGGCCGGCCTCGAACAAGCGCTGCCTGGCTTCGGCCACCAGCCGCACGACCTTGGGCAGGCGCGCGACCAGCCGCGCGGCGTCGATCTGCGCCGGCTCCGTCGGCAGCACGGGCGCGAGCAGCTGGAGCAGCTTGAGACGCAGCGAGCCGACGCGATCCACCAGCTCGTCGGGCTCGCCGCCGAGCGAGGAGAGCTGCGCGAGGCGCAAGGCATGCCGCAGCAGCGCCAGCTCGCGCTCCGGCAGGAAGCGCGGCTCGTCCGCGAGCCGCCGCGCCAGCGCGATCTCCCCGCGCCGGAACGGCCGAAACTCGTCGAGAAAAATTCGCACGTCCACGGCTCCCAGTCTACGCCCGCCCCGTCACGAAGGGGACGTTCCTTTTTCGTCACTTGCCGGCGCGTCATACTGCGGCGCATGCGACTTCGCGGCTGGGCGCTCACCCGATGGATGTCCCTTGCGCTGCTCGCCATGAGCGCGCTGGTGCTGGCCGCGGCCGGCAGCGGCGAGGACGGCGTGCGGATGCTGATCCGCGCAACCGCGCGCAGCTCCGCCCTACTCTTCCTGATCGCGTTCCTGGCGCGCCCACTGCGCCAGCTCTGGCGCAGCGACGCAACCGCCTTCGCGCTCGCGAACCGCCGCTACTTCGGTGTGTCGATGGCCGTGTCGCACCTCATCCACGGCAGCGCGATCGTATGGCTCTTCACGGCCTGGCCGAGCGCCTACCAGGCCGACCCGATCGCGCTTGCCGGCGGCGGGCTCGGCTTCGTCTTCATCGGCGCGATGGCCGCCACCTCCTCCGACGCCGCCGTCGAGTCGCTCGGCCGCGTGCGCTGGCAGCTGCTGCACCGTATGGGCATCTGGTACGTGTGGTTCATCTTCTGGTTCACGTTCCCGCCCGACCCGAGCCGCGGCTGGGACGCTACCCACGCGATCGCGGTCGCCGCCTTCACGGCCGCCCCACTCGTGCGCGCCGCGGCTTACCTGAAGACGCGCCGCAAGGCTCAAGCCACGGCGTAGCCGCCGTCCACGTTCAGCGTGTGCCCGGTGACGAAGCCTGCCGCCGCGCTCGCGAGGAACAGCACCGCCGGCGCCACGTCCGCGGGCGTACCCCAGCGCCCGAGCGGCGTGCGCTCGAGCTGCGGCCTCTCGAGCGCCTCGATGCCCTTCATCACGCGCGTCATGTTCGAGAGGATCAGGCCCGGCGCCACCGCGTTCACCCGGATGCGGTCCTTCGCCCACGCGACCGCGAGATTCTTCGTCAGCTGCACCACGCCGGCCTTCGCGGCGCCGTAGCCCGGCACGATCGGCACCGCGAAGAACGAGGACATGCTCGCGAGGTTGACGATCGAGGCCCCGCCCTCGAGCGCGCTCTTCTGGAGCAGCGGCTTCACCGCGGTCGCCATGCGGAAGGCGCTGCCGAGGTTGAGCCGCAGCGAATCCTCGAACACGTCCGGATCCCACTCGCTCGGCTGCACCGTGTTCGCGCCCGCGTTGTTCACCAGCACGTCGAGGCCGTCGAGCGCACCCGCCACGCGTGCGATCGCCGCAGCATCGCGCACGTCGAGTGCGTGATACGCGAAGGCCGACAGGTCGTGCTCATACTCGCTCGCCGCCGCCCGTGTGCCGGTGATCGCGACGCGCGCGCCCGCCGCCGCGAAGGCCTGCGCGATGCCGAGCCCGATGCCGTTCGAGCCACCGGTCACGAGCACGCGTGCGCCGGAGAAGTCGAAGCGGAGCTGGTTCAAGAGCGTGATAGCCTCGCCCTCCCGAGGAGGTCCCGATGGACGCGGCGACGCTAGCCGAGATCGAGGCCATCAAGCAGCTGAAGGCGCGCTACTTCCGTCTGCTCGACACCAAGCAGTGGGACGCGTGGCGCGACGTCTTCAGCGATGACTTCACGGCCGACGTGGACAGCGGCGGCGTGCACCCGACGATCCACTTCGCGAGCCCCGAGGAGATGGTGGCGAGCAACCGCAAGCTCCTCGCCACGACTGTCACGGTGCACCACGGCCACATGCCCGAGATCACGCTTACCGGCGCCGACACGGCCACCGGCATCTGGGCGATGATGGATCTCGTGAAGCTCGGCGCCGGCTTCCGCGGCTACGGCCACTACCACGAGGAGTACGTGAAGCACGCCGGCCGCTGGCGCATCCGGCGTCTGAAGCTGACTCGGCTCGAGGTGATGCCACTGTGACGGCGCGCTTCGCGGGCAAGCGTGCGCTCGTAACGGGGGCCGCCGCAGGCCTCGGGCGTGCGACCGCCGTGCGCTTCGCAGCCGAGGGCGCACGCGTGTTCGGCGTGGACGTGGACGCGGCGGGGCTCTCAGAGACGCGCGCCCTCTGCCCAGACGACGCCTTCAGCGCGCACGCGGCAGACCTGCGCAGCACGACGGCATGCCGCGCTGCCGTGGCAGCCGCAGTCGCGAGCGGCGGCGGGCTCGACGTACTCTGCAACGTGGCCGGCATCAACCGCCTCCATCACTTCCTCGACATGCCCGAGGAGGAGTGGAACCTGATCCTGGCCGTCAACCTGAGCGCCGTCGCCTTCTTGTGTCAGGCGGCGTTGCCGCACCTGATCGAGCGCCGCGGCTGCATCGTAAACGTCGGCTCGGTCGCCTCGCTCAAGGGCCAGCCCTACACAGCCGCCTACTCCGCGAGCAAGGGCGGTCTCGCGCTGCTCACGCGCTCGCTGGCCGTCGAGTTCGTGGACGCGTCGGTGCGCATCAACATGGTGGCGCCCGGCGGCATGGAGACGCCCATGAACCAAAAGCTGCAGTTCCCGGCGGGCATCGATTGGCAGAAGCTGACGCCGCTGATCCGCTACGGCATGGCGGCGCCGGAAGAAGTGGCCGACGTGATCGTCTTCCTCGCCTCGGACGAGGCCGCGCGCGTCAACGGCGCGATCTGGAGCGTGGACGGCGGTGCGAGCGCGGGTTGAGAAGCCGAGCCTCGCTCAGCCGCGCGGCGGCGACTCGAGCAGCTCGATGAGAACGCCGTCGCGGCTGTGGTGCTCGCAATACGCCCACTTGTAGGGGCCGATCGCGTGCGACCAGATCGACAGGAAGCCCTCGGGCTCGAGGGCGGCGAGCGTCGCCGCGAGGTCCGCGACCGGGTAGCGCACGTGGTGGATGCCCTCGCGGCCCGCGGCGAGAAACTCGCTGTGCGGCGACGCCCCGCTCACCACCGAGATGAACTCCATCTCGAGCGCGCCGGCGTGACCGAACGCGAGGCGGAGGTGCACGTCCGTCGGCACGCCGCGATACGAGACTCCCATGAGCGGCGACTCCGCCTTCTTCCACGGCCCGAACAGCGGCTCGTAGCGCGCACAGGCCGCGTCGAGGTCGGGCACCACGTAGCCCACCTGGTCGATCGCGCCGAGCTTCATGCCGCGCCTCCGAGCGCGCGCTCGAGCTTTGCGATCTCCTTGTCGAGCCAGCGCAGCTCCCAGAAGTTCGTGGCGGTGGCGCGCAGCGTGCGGTGCGCAGCGAGGCTCGCGGCGAGCGCGCCGCGGTGCTTCGGCTCGGCGGCGAGCGCAGCCTCGGCGAGGTGCAGCGCCTCGAGCGGCGAGTTCGAAGCCTTCTTCTGCGCCGCCTCCGCCACCGGCCCCGCGCCGCCCGCGAGCGCAACGAGGTCGGGCGACGCGCTCCCGTACGGCGCGCCGTACAGCTCCGTCGTCGAGCGGCCGTGGAACCAGCCCTGGTACATCTCCCAGATCGCGCGCGCAGACCAGGCGACCTTGCCGTAGCCCTCGCCAACCTCGAGCTCCGGCGGCAGCTTCAGCTCGCGCAGCATCTGCCAGACCTCCTGGCCGGCGTTCATCGCGGCCACCACCGCGTCGTGCACGTGCAGCACCGCGCCCCGCATGCGCAGGATCTCGGCGCGGATCACGTCGCGGCCGACCACTGGGTCGTGGTGGCCGGTGCACAGCATCTCCGCGTCGAGGCCGAGCAGCATGTTCAGCGTCTCCACGTACTTCAGCGGGTCGCGATAGCGATCGCCGCGAATCGTCACCAGGTTCGGGAAGTGGCCGAACAGCGCACCGAACACGTTGCCGGTGAAGCAGATGCGCTGGTCGGGCAGCCAAACCACGAGCGAGTCCTCGGTCTCCGCGCCCGGGGCGGCGATCAGCTCGAAGCGCAGCTCGCCGAGCGTGAAGGTGTAACGCCCCTCGAAGAGCACGTCGGGCGTCGGGCGCGCCTGCGGCGGCGGAGCGACACCGCCGGCGGCCTTGCTCGCGGCGCGGATGCTGTCCGCGAAGGCGAACATGCTGCGCCGCGCGCGGAAGGGCGCGAGCCGCGCGTCGTAGGCCTGGTGCGAGGGGTTGTTCGCCTGCGCCACCACCAGCGTGCCGGGCTCACGCAACACGTCCACGCCGCCCACGTGATCGACGTGCCCCTGCGTCAGCAGGATGTAACGCAGCGCGCTCCGGTCGATCGAGTCGAACCAGGCCTTGTGCACGGGCGCCTCGAAGCTCATGCCGGTGTTGATCACCACGCGGCCCTCGGGCGTCACCACCAGGTAGACGTTCGAGTTGCTCTCGGAGAGCCAGATGAAGTCGTTGACCTGCTGCCGGCGGATCTCGGTGGCGGGCCGGATCGCGAAGGCATCCGGGCGCGAGCGCCAGAGGGGTTCGGACATACGCGGCAGTCTACAGCGAGGGCACGCGTGGGCTATCTATCGCCATCGTTCGACTCGTCGCCTGCCACGACTGCGACCTGCTGTGCCGCCTGCCCGAGCTTCGCGAAGGCGCGTCGGCCTACTGCACGCGCTGTGGAGCGCTGCTACGCCGGCGCCAGCGCAACTCGATCGAACGCACGCTGGCGCTCACGCTCGCGGCGAGCGTGCTCTACGTCGTCGCGAATACCTTCCCGTTCCTGTCTTTCGAGATGCAGGGGCGCGTTACCGAGACCACACTCGCCAGCGGCGTGATGGACCTCTGGCAGCAGGGTGTGCCGGAAATCGCCGTGCTGGTCGGCTTCACCGCGTTGGCGGCGCCCTTCGCGCAGCTCGCGCTGCTGCTCTACGTGCTGCTGCCCGTCCATCTTGGCCGCGTGCCGTGGCAGATGGCGCGCAGCTTTCGCTGGCTCCGCCGCGTCCAGCCCTGGAGCATGATGGAGGTGTTCCTGGTCGGCATCCTCGTGGCGGTGACGAAGCTCGTGGACATGGCCGAGGTCGTTCCCGGTCTCGCGCTCTGGGCCTTCGGCGCGCTGATCGTCGTGCTCGCGGGCGCGCTCGCCTCGCTCGACCCCGAGGCCGTGTGGGAGCGCCTCGAGGTGCGGAGGTGAAGCACGCGCTGTGCCACGACTGCCGCCTGCTCTGCCGCCTGCCGGCACACGCTGCGCTGGAGCTGCGCTGTCCGCGCTGCGGCGCAGCCGTGCACGCGCGCAAGCCGCGCAGCCTCGAGCGCACCTGGGCGTGGTGGATCGCGGGCGCGCTGTGTTACCTGCCGGCCAACCTGCTGCCGATCATGCAGATCACCTCGCTGGGCCGCGCGCAGGCCGACACCATCATGAGCGGCGTCGTCTACCTGCTGCTGCACGGCATGTGGCCGCTCGCGGTGGTGGTGTTCACGGCCAGCGTGTTCGTGCCGGTGCTCAAGCTCGCGATCCTGCTGACTCTGCTCGTCTCGGTGCACCGTGGCTCGCGCTGGCGCCCGGTGGATCGCACGCGCCTCTATCGCATCACCGAGGCGATCGGGCGCTGGTCGATGGTGGACATCTTCGTGGTCACGATCCTGGTCGCGCTGGTGCACCTCGGAAACCTGGCCACGGTCGAGGCCCAGCCGGGCGCGGTGTTCTTCGGCGCGGTGGTGGTGCTCACCATGCTCGCCGCCGAGTCCTTCGACCCGCGCCTGATCTGGGATCGCAGCGAAGCGAGGTGAGAAAAGCATGAGCTCCGAGCAACCCGACGACCTCGTAGCCGAGGCCATGGTCACGACGCGCCGCCGCCCGTCGATCGTGTGGCTGATCCCGGTCGTCGCCGCGGTGGTGGGCGCCTTCGTCGCGTGGCGTACCTACTCCGACCTGGGCCCCGAGATCGAGATCGCCTTCGAGACCGCCGAGGGCCTCGAGGCCGGCAAGACGCCGATCAAGTACAAGGACGTCCAGGTGGGCAAGGTCGAGAGGATCCACCTGCGCGACGACCTCGCGGGCGTGCGTTGTACCGCGCGCATGGTGAAGAGCTTCGAGCCCTACCTCAGAGAGGGGACGCGCTTCTGGGTCGCACGCGCGCGGGTGGCCGGCGGCCAGGTGTCGGGGCTCGACACGCTCTTGTCCGGCGTCTACATCGGCGTCGATCCGGCCCGGGAGGGTACGGCCCAGCGCGAGTTCCTGGGGCTCGAAACCCCGCCGATCGTCACCACCGACCAGCCCGGCAAGCACTTCGTGCTGCACTCGCACAAGGCGGGCAGCGTGGACGTGGGCACGCCCGTCTTCTTCAAGAAGATCCGCGTGGGCGAGGTGGTCGCCTCGGAGCTCGACGCCTCGGGTGCGTTCGTCTCGATCCAGGTCTTCGTGCATGCGCCGCACGACACGCGCGTCAACTCGGGCTCGCGCTTCTGGAACGCGAGCGGCGTGGACGTATCGGTGGGTGTGAGCGGCGTGGACGTGAACGTCGAGTCGCTCGCGAGCCTGCTGATCGGCGGCATCGCCTTCGAGACCCCGCTGACGAGCACGGGCCCGCCCGCCCCGGACGGCGCGCTGTTCGTGCTGTACGAGAACGAGGCCGCCACGCGCCGCGAGGTCTACACGCAGAAGGCGTACTACCTCGCCTACTTCGACCAGTCGGTGCGCGGGCTCGAAACGGGTGCGCCGGTCGAGTTCCGCGGCATCCAGATCGGCGAGGTTCGCGACGTGAAGATCGAGTACGAGGTGGCCACGCAGCAATTCCTCGTCCCCGTGCTGATCGAGATCGAGCCCGAACGCATCGCGAACCTCGACATGGTCGATCCAGCGAAGCGGCGCGAGGGCTTCGACCTGCTGGTGAAGCAGGGCCTACGCGCACAGCTCCAGAGTGGGAACCTGCTGACCGGCCAGCTGCTCGTGCAGCTCGACTTCCAGGAGGGCGCAGCGCCGGCCGAGATCGTGTGGCAGGAGCCCTACCCCGTGCTGCCCACCGTGCCCGCACCGCTCGAAGCGATCACCAGCAGCGTGCAGCGCCTGGTGAAGCGGCTCGAGACGCTGCCGCTCGATCAGGTGGTGGCGGGCATGAACGGCACGCTCGAGGCCGCGAGCAAGGCGCTCGCGCAGGCCGAGCAGACGCTCGCCACCGCCAGCACGCTGGTCGGCCCCGACTCGCCCGCCAACGCCGAGCTGCGCCGCGCGCTCATCGAGCTCTCCGACGCCGCGCGCTCGGTGGGCCTCGCGGCGGACCAGATCGAGCAGCAGCCGGATTCGTTGATCTTCGGAAGGGAAGGCGACCAGTGAACGCACGCATGCAGTGGCTGGCAATCGGGGTCGCGGCGCTCGCGCTGGGCTGTCTCGGCGGGCCGACGCCCGAACCCGAGTACTTCACGCTGAGCGCGGCCGACGGAGCAGACACCACTCCCGTTGCCACGCAGCCCGAGCTCGGCCTCGTGCTCGGTCAGGTGGAGCTGCCGCGCTACCTCGACCGCTCCGAGCTCGTGACGCGCAGCGGACCGCATCGCCTGAAGGTGTGGAACCTCGTGCGCTGGGGCGGCTCGCTGCGCACCGACGTGCAGCGCGTGGTGGCCGACGACCTCTCGCGCTTGCTCGGCACCGCGCGCATCGCCGTCTACCCCGCCGAGGCGCGCTTCCCGGTGAATTGCCGCGTACTGCTCGAGCTGCTCGAATTCGGCAGCGCGCCCGGCCAGCCCGTGGCGCTGCGCGCGCGCTGGACCCTCGCCGGCGCCGACGGCCGCGCGCTCGCCGCCTCCGAGACGAACCTGCAGCAGCCGGTCGCATCCGCGTCGTGGGAGGACTACGTCGCAGCCCACCGCGCAGCGCTCGGCGCCGTCACCCGCGAGATCGCGGAGCGCATCGCAGGCCTTCCCTAGTGTCTCGTTTCTGAAGTCTCTGAAACACGGCGGATCTTCCGCCGGATCTCGCGGGGAGACTTCGTCCATAGGAAGGGTCGCGCGTTCTCGTTCCAGTCCGCGATGAACTTGGCGATCAGGCG